>Ga0256837_1000375_pt1 | contig 38997 bp, 36 predicted proteins | sample 4562384metaG_FD_185976 | JGI IMG/M metagenome (GOLD analysis project Ga0256837, IMG submission 185976) | Hydrothermal vent microbial communities from Guaymas Basin, Mexico - 4561-384 | ecosystem: Environmental > Aquatic > Marine > Hydrothermal vents | place: Mexico: Guaymas Basin | collected... | reverse complement strand
ACCAAGGCAGAATAGACTTAACCCTTTTAGTAGAAGATAATATCTATATTATAGAGTTTAAAGTGGGAAGTGATGATGCTCTAAAACAGATAGAGCAAAAAAACTATGCACAAAAGTATCAAAACCAAAACAAAGCAATTTATCTTATTGGGATTAATTTTTCAAAAGAGAGTAGAAATATAGAGAAGTTTGAGTACAAAAAGGTTTAAAAAATGGTGTCGATATACAAACAATAATGGCAGCAGCTGGACTTAGAGAAGAATTAATTGACACACTATAAGAACTCTTGTATAATTTTGAAAAATTACAGGAGTTTTTTTTGAACCATTTAATAAAAACACATGAACTCTCTTTAGAACAGATAGATAAACTCTTAGCAGATGCCAAAACATTTAGTGATGGTAAATTTCATAAAATTTTAGAAGATAAAATAATAATCACTCTCTTTTTTGAAAACTCAACAAGAACTCGTAGCTCGTTTGAAATTGCTGCAAAAAAACTTGGTGCAGAAGTGGTGCATTTAGATGTTGCTAAAAGCTCTACAAAAAAGGGTGAAACTCTTGTAGATACTGCAATGAATTTAGATGCTATGGGGCCAGATGCTATTATTGTGCGTCATAAAGATGCAGGGGTACCTCAGATCCTCTCAAACCATACAAAAGCAGCTATTATTAACGCTGGAGATGGTGCACATGCTCACCCTTCACAAGCACTACTAGATCTCTTTACATTAAAAGAGCATTTTGGAGATTTAAAGGGCAAAAAAATTGCAATTGTTGGAGATATTAAAAATTCACGTGTAGCAAACTCTAATATTGACCTGCTTTCACGCTATGGGATGGAGGTTATTTTAGTAGCACCTCCACACTTTTTACCAACAACAGATTTAAGAACAACACACAATATTTTAGATGTTATTGATGAAGTAGATGTAATTATGAGTTTACGTACTCAAACAGAGCGACACTCTTCACAAAGTTATGCTTCACTTAAAGATTATGCGAGTGATTTTTGTATTACAAGTGATGTAGTGGGAGATAGAGATATTGTGTTACTTCATCCTGGTCCTGTGCATAGAAATATCGATATTAGCGATGAACTTTTAGCAGATGAGCGTTGTAAGGTTTTAACACAAGTAAGTAATGGTGTTTTTATGAGAATGGCAATTTTGAAAAATTTACTTGCTTAATGAATTTTAGTGATATTTCTATTTATGCAAAAAAGGGTGAGCCTTTTTTGTTTGTTATAGACTTTGAGTGTGAGAATATTGAAATTTTTTTACTCAAAGATTTAGAAAAACACAATATTAAGTATGAAATATCTCAAAATTTATCGACAAAAAAAGAGAAAATTAATCTAAAAAAATCTCCTCTTGATTTTCAAAGCTATAAAGAGAAATTTGATGTAGTAATAGAAAAAATAAAAGCGGGAGATACTTACCTTTTAAATTTAACACAACCTACACCACTTGCATTAGATGCAAACCTAGAAGATATTTACAAAGAAGCAACTGCAAAATATAAACTTAAATTTCAAGATAAATTTGTATGTTTCTCCCCTGAAACGTTTATTAAAATTGAAAACAACACTATAAAAACTTTCCCAATGAAAGGGACAATAGATGCAAAAGTACCCAATGCCAAAGAGAAGATTTTAGCAAATCAAAAAGAGATGGCAGAGCATATTATGGTTGTAGATTTGTTACGTAATGATCTTAACCGTGTTGCAAAAAACATAAGAGTTGAAAATTTTCGCTATGTTGAAAAAATTCAAGCTGGAGAGAAAGAACTTTTACAGGTAAGTTCTAAAATTTGTGGAGATTTAGAGGAGTCTTGGCAAGAATATTTAGGAGAAATTTTAGAACAACTTTTACCTGCTGGAAGCATTAGTGGAACTCCTAAAAAAAGTACTTTAGAGATAATAAAAGGGGTAGAAAATTATAAAAGAGGCTACTACACTGGAATTTTTGGTGTGTTTGATGGGAAAAATTTAGATTCAGCTGTTATAATTCGTTATATAGAAAAGCAAAATAATAAACTTGTATATAAAAGTGGTGGTGGTATCACTTTAGATAGTGACCCTCTAAGTGAATATAATGAGTTAATAGACAAGGTATATATTTAATGAAACTAAGCAATATTTTATGTAGTGGTTGGGAGTTTTCAAATACACAACTAACTTTAAAAAGTCGTTTTGAGATGGTGAATTTAGGGATTATTCTCTCTACAATTGCACTCTCTTATGGTGTTATTGGTAATGTTGTGAGGGAGCATTTTTTATTTGTTCCTTTTGAATTAACTCTTATTACGTTAAATGTTTTATTTTTCTTTTTACTACGTAAGTCTCAACGATATTTTGAGGGTATTGTTTTTGCAATGACTTTAGAGTTTAGCTCCTTTTTACTTTTTTTAATTTATAAAGGAGATCCCAACGACCTTCGCCATATTTGGCTTTTTATATACCCTGTAGTATTACTTTACTTTCAAGGGACACAAAGGGGGCGTTACTGGTTTGGATTAGTCTTAATTGCATTAATGATTGCCCCTTTGCAACCATGGATAGAGGTCTCTTACTCTTTATACCAAGTTACATATTTAGCTTTTGTTCTTGTTATGATGAGTATTTTAGTCTTTTTTTACTATGAAAAGATGTTAGAAGCAAATAGAGTTATTTTAGAACAGCAATCACGTTTAGAATCTAAAGTAAAAGAGTTAGAACATAAAGATGAGCTTTTAACGCAACAATCTAAACAAGCAGTAATGGGGGAGATGATAACAATGATAGCCCATCAATGGCGGCAACCACTCTCTACAATTACATTACAAATTTCAAATTTACAAATTAAGCGTTTACTAGAAGACTCCTATGCAGAAAAAGAGAGTGATAAGATTTTAGATGAGATTAACCAGACTATTATCTATCTTTCAAATACTATTGATGATTTTCAAACTTATTTTCATCCAAAAAAAGAGACAAATATTGTTAAATTAAGTAAACTTTTTGATAGAGTTGTAAACTTTACACTTCCACGTTTAAAGGGAAGCAAGATTAAACTCAAAGTAGATAAAGAATACGATATTGAATTAAATATTTATGAAAGTGAATTGATTCAAGTATTGTTAAATATTGTAAATAATGCAGTAGATGCTTTAAAAGATGGAGATTTTAGTGATCCAAAAGTAGTTATTAGCGCTAAAGAAAATAAGCAAAATGTAGAGATTATAGTTAGCGATAATGGCAAAGGGATAAAACCAGAAGTTATTCCTCACCTTTTTGAACCATACTTTAGTACTAAAGGGAGAAACGGAACAGGACTTGGGCTTTATATGTCGCAGATGATTATTGAAAAACAATTTGGTGGAAAAATAGAGGTGGAGTCATCTGAATATGGAGCAACTTTTAAAGTGATTATTCCAAAAAGAGTATGATTTTTACTCTTTTTGTTTTTTTATTATATTTTTTATTTTTTACACAACACTACTTCCTATATTTTATAATTTTAGCATTTTTTCTTTATAAACATAAAAGTCACGTTTTTTATTATGGTTATCTCTACTTTTTAGCTTTTGTATTTGGTTTTTACAATGAGATAAATTTTTATCTTTTTGATCATTTTAATATCTCTCTTTACCCAATATATTTGAATTGGGGTCTTCTTTTTACTCTCACAACATTTCATATAATACTTTTACTTTTATTGAGTTATAATCAAAGAAAAAATTGGATGGTGTGATGTATTTAGAGGATATTAAATTTTCATTATGGGCAGATTTTATTGAGCGCGAGTATTTAGATGGTGAGTTTAAAGAGCTTATTGAGAAAAAAATTATTAATGGTGCAACTTCAAATCCAGCTATTTTTAAAAATGCAATTTTAACTTCAGAAGCTTACAAGGAGCAGTTAAAGCTCCTTGATGGTTTTAGCGCAAAAGAGAAGTATGAAGCATTAGCAATACACGATATTCAAAAAGCAGCAGATATTTTAAAACCACTTTATGATGCGGGTGATGATGGATATGTAAGTATTGAGGTTGATCCTTTTTTATGTGATGATGCAGATGCAACAATTGCAGAGGGAAAACGCCTTTTTGATAGAATAGATAGAAAAAATGTGATGATAAAAGTTCCAGCAACTGATGCTGGGTATAAAGCGATGGAGGAGTTAATAGCCTATAAAATTCCAGTAAATGCAACACTTATCTTTACAAAAGAGCAGGCTATTGGTTGTGCAAAAGCATTTGAAAGAGGTTTAGCGCAGCATAATGAAGCGGTTGATAGCGTTATTAGTGTGTTTGTAAGTCGAGTTGATCGTGCTTTAGATAAAATATTAGTTGAAAAAGGGGTAACTCCAGCACTGAGTGGAATTTATAATGCAGCTGCAATTTATAATAGTGTTGAGGCTTTAAATGTTACAAATACACGTACGCTTTTTGCAAGTACAGGGGTAAAAGACAACTCTTTGGCACCATACTATTATGTAAGTGAACTTTTAGCACCAAATAGTGTAAATACAGCACCAATAGATACAATTAAAGCATTTGACAAAGATGGAACAAAAGAGCAAAAACTTCCAATTTCACAAGATATTATTGATGCTCACTTTGAAAAAGTAGCTGCAGCAGGAATAGATTTTGAAGCAGAATTACACAAACAAGTTGCAGATGGTCTTGAGGCTTTTAAAGTCGCATTTAGTGAGATTTTGGAGGAATTATGAGTAGTAAATATGATGTAGATGTAAGTAAACTTACCTTTGAACAGCTTGGTAAGATTAGGATGTATCTTAAAAATCTTATCAACAATGATGGGAGTGATTTACACGTAAAAGCAAACTCTGTTATTCGTGCAAGAATTCATGGGGATATTGTGCAATTCTCAGGGGGTATTTTTTCTAAAGAAGATGCTTTTACCTTTGCAAAAGAGCTTTTAAAAGGGCGTTTTGCGGAGTTTATTGAAAACAAAGAACTTGATTTGGTTTACCCATTTGATGAGAGAAACCGTTTTAGGGTAAATATTTTCTTTCAAATGGAAGGGGTAAGTGCTGTTTTTAGAAAAATTCCAGTACAAGTGCCAACATTAGATGAGCTTAATTTTCCTCCTGTTTTAAAAACACTTACTAAAAAAGAGCGTGGACTTATTTTAGTAACTGGTATTACAGGAAGTGGTAAGTCAACAACTCTTGCAGCACTTATAAATGAGATTAATACTACACGTAAAAAGCATATTATTACCATTGAAGATCCAATTGAGTTTGTCCATAAAGATAGAGGATGTGTAATAAACCAACGCACAGTTGGACAAGATACACTCTCTTTTGGTCATGCTCTTCGTGCAGCGCTGCGTGAAGATCCAGATATTATTTTAGTTGGGGAGATGAGAGATCGTGAAACGATTGAGTTAGCGCTTCATGCTGCTGATACTGGGCATTTGGTATTTTCAACACTCCATACAATGGATGCAAAAGAGACAGTTAATAGAATTATTTCACAATTTCCAATAGATGAGCAAAACCGTGTACGTATATCACTTGCTAGTGTACTTCAAGGGGTGGTTTCACAACGCCTTATTCCAGCAGTTAATGGAGGACGTCGCGCAGCTATGGAGATTTTAGTAAGAACTCCAACAATTGAGAAATTGATTTTAGAGGGGCGTGACTATGAGATTAAAGATGTGATTGAAGCTGGACATGAGCACTACCACTCTCAAAGTTTTGATCAAGCTATTTTAGAGCTTTACCAAGAGGGAATTATTACAAAAGAGCATGCACTTGAGTACTCTACAACTCCAGCAGATTTAGAGTTAAAAATGGCAGGAGTTTCAAGTGGAAAGTATGAGCAAACAAAACAGTATGAGCCTCCTGTAGAAAAAGAGGAACAAACTCAAAGTGTAGAACAAGAGGAGATAGAGTTAGATTATTTCGATTTAAAATAATTTAACTCATTTTAAAGCAAGTTTATAGTAAAATTCCGTCTATTTTTTATTAAGGATTTAAATATGTTAGAAGGCATTATTAGAGAGAGTATTGGCAAAAAGGGTACAAAAGCTCTTCGCCGTGATGGTTATCTAATTGCAAACATCTATGGAAAAGGTCTTGAGAATATCAATGCTGCGTTCAAAGAAAATGAATATATCCGTGCTGTTCGTAATAAAGAAACAATTGCATTCCCAGTAAAAGTTGGAGATAAAGAGATGAACGTTGTTGTTCAATCTTACGAGTCTCACCCAGTAACAGGTAAACTTTTACATGTTGATTTAATGGTAGCTCAAGAGGGTGTTTTAACTCATTACCATGTTCCAGTTGTACCACAAGGTGATGCTATTGGTCTTAAAAACAAAGGTCTTGTAAATGTTTCTAAGCCACGTTTACGTGTAAAAGCTAAAGTTGAAGATCTTCCAAAAGCAATCTATGTTGATGTAACAGATATGGATGTTGGTGATTCTAAACTTATCCGTGATTTAGATCCAATTGAAAACGTAACATTTACAGATGCTGATCGTGTATCTGTTTTAAGTGTTATTAAAGCTAAGTAATTAGTTATGCTTATAGTCGGTCTAGGAAATCCTGGTGCTGACTATGAGAGTACTCGCCATAATATTGGGTTTATGGTTATAGATAAACTCATTAAGCGTTTTAATGCTTCAAAACTCTCCTCCTCATCTTTTAAAGGTGAACTTTTTAAATTTCAAAATCATTTTTTATTAAAACCACTTACTTATATGAATCTCTCTGGAGAATCTATTATAAAAGTGAAAAACTTTTATAAAGTAGAAGATGTTGTTGTAATACATGATGATTTAGACTTACCTTTTGGAACACTTCGTTTTAAAAAAGGTGGAGGTCACGGTGGGCATAATGGTTTAAAATCCACAGATGAAAAGATTGGCAAAGAGTATATTCGTGTACGTATGGGTATAGGAAAGCCCCAACATAAAGGGGAGGTTGTCTCTTTTGTACTTGGAAAATTTAATGAAGATGAAGTAAAAATTTTAGATGAATGGATAGAGCATACATGTGATGCAATAGAGTATCTCTTAGAACATACTCTTGAAGATGTAAGTTCAAAATTTACAATTAAAAAACGATGATAGCTTTTAGATATATAGCATTTTATTATTTAAAATATTTTATTATCATTTTAGGGGCATTAGTTGCTTTTTTAGTTGGTTCAGACTATATGAACTACGCCGATAAACTTTCAAACTCTGCAAATATTTTACTTATCTATTTAGTATATAAAGCATTTTTTGCTATAGATATGCTTTTGCCCCTCTCTTTAGTTTTTGCTATGATCTCTACAAAGGTGCATCTTATTCGCTCTAATGCACTTGTTTCTTTACTCTCTTTAGGTTATACACGTGTAGATATTTTAAAACCTTTTTTAGCTGTTTCAACTTTTATTGTTATAGTTTTTATCTCCCTTCACGCTAATCCAAACTTTGCACGTGCAGATGAGTTTTCAAATAATATTTATAAAAATGCACAATATTTAAGTCCAACACGAGACCTTTTTTTTACTTATAAAGGGCAATATGTTTATTTTTCAAGAATGTTACCTTTACAAGAAAAAGCAGAGGGGATAAGGATTTTTAAAATTAAAGATGGTTCATTACTTGAAGTGCTTATGGCAAAAGAGGCATACTATAGAGATGGTGCTTGGGTTGTAAAAAATGCAGATATTATTCAAAAGCCACAAGATATAGATTTTGAAAGTGGTGGAATTGTAGTCAAAAATGGCGATAATTTACATCTTCTTGCTGGTTTTCGTCCCAAAATGCTTGATCAAGTTTATGAAGGTAAAGTAAATTTTACTATTATGAATGCAATAGACGCTATTTTACTTTTAGAGGAGCAGGGGGTCGATACAAGTAGTATTCGTGCTGCTTTATATAAAATTTTTATTTATCCGTTTTTTGTCCCTGCACTTGTTGTGATTATCTTTTTCTTTGTACCAGCTAGTTCACGTTTTGTAAATATATCACTTTTTAGTTTTGGTGCAATTCTTTCAACACTAATGGTTTGGGGCATACTTTTTATGCTTATTGAGCTTTCAAATCATAAAACAATTCCAAGTGAGGTTGGTGTTATTGCACCTGTTGTTTTTTTAATGCTTTTTGCTTTTAGGCAATACAGAAAGTATGCCAAAGGTATTTAGCAAATTTTCCATAAATGGTTCAACTCTTTATCGCGAGTTTTGTAAAGCTTTTCTAAAAAAAGTTCACGTGAAATCTCTTTAGCCCCAAGTCGTTCTAAATGTGGAGTGGCTACTTGTGCATCTATAAAATCATACCCCCACTCTTTTAGATGTTTTACAAGGGCAGCATATGCAGCTTTAGAAGCATCGCTTACATAGCTAAACATAGATTCTCCACAAAAAACACCACCTATTGCAACACCATATAAACCACCAACAAGTTTATCATCTAAATAACTCTCAACACTATGTGCTATTCCCATACCATGAAGTGTTGTATAGGCTTCTATCATATCGGTTGTTATCCATGTTCCATCTTGCTCTTTGCGTGGAGCGGTTGCACAGTTTTTTACAACTTGTTCAAAGTTTGTATCAAATTTATATTTAAATTTTTTTATACTTTTTTTTAAAGACTTTGAAATTTTAAAATCATCCAACTCCATAATAAAACGGGGGTCTGGTGACCACCATAAAATGGGGTCATCTTCATTAAACCAAGGGAAAATTCCATTGTAGTAAGCACGATGAAGGCGAGATGGTGTTAAATCTCCACCCCAAGCGACTATACCCTCTTGCGAAGCAGAGTTTGGATGGGGAAACTCTAGGGAGTATTTGTTGAGTTGAGGTATCATTTTTTAAACTCCAAAGAGAGTTTTTTAGCTTTTATTTTAATAGCGACTTCTCCACCATTTTTTAATGCACCAAATAAAAGGGCATCACTTAATTTTTGCATAATATGCTCATCTATAAAGCGTGAAACTGGTCTAGCTCCCATAGTGCTTGAATAACTTTGTTTTGCAATATATTGCACCGCCGCTTGAGAGATTGAGAGTGTAACTTTTTGTTTTTTAAGTGTTTTTCTTAGTTTATTTAACTCTTTTTCTACAACTTTTGCAATAACATCTAAACTTAGTGGATTAAATGTTATGTGTGCATCGAGTCTATTTCTAAACTCTGGTGTAAAAAACTCTTTTAACTCACTCTCATTTGGTGTATTGTTGTAAAACCCTATAGTTGCACTACTATTTGCACCAAGGTTTGACGTTAAAATTAAAATAACATTTTCAAAATTTATTTTTGCTCCAACACTATCTGTTAAAAAGCCATTATCCATAATTTGGAGTAAAATATTTACTAAATCTTGATGTGCTTTTTCTATCTCATCTAAAAGTAAAACTGTGTAAGGATGTTTTTTTATAGCTTCACTTAAAAGGCCACCCTGTTCAAATCCAACATAACCAGGAGGTGAACCAATAAGGCGGCTAATTGTATGTTTTTCCATATATTCGCTCATATCAAAACGCTCAAAATGGATACCTAAAATTTTACTTAGCGATTTGGCAAGTTCAGTTTTTCCAACACCAGTTGGACCACTAAATAAAAAAGAGGCAATAGGTTTATTTGGTTGTTTAAGTCCAGCTTTAGAGCGTTTTATAGCTTCTACAACATACGTTACTGCTTTTTCTTGTCCAATCACTTGCTTGTGGAGTTTAGCTTCTAAATGTTGTATCTGGGAGAGTTCATCTTCTACAATGTTTGGAATATTTGCAACTTTTGCAATGGTTTTTTTAATATCTTTAGCTTTAATAACACCCTTTTTCCCTTTGAGTTGAAAGAGTGCACCACACTCATCGATAATATCTATTGCTTTATCTGGTAAAAACTTATCGTTTATATATCTTTTTGAAAGGTCTACTGCTTCTTTAAGGGCTTTGTTGGAGTATTTTACATTGTGGTATGATTCATAATAACTTTTTAATCCACGTAAAATTTTATAACTATCTTTTATAGATGGTTCTGCTACATCTATTTTAGAAAATCTTCTACTAAGGGCTTTATCTTTTTCAAAACTATTTTTATACTCTGCAAATGTTGTAGCACCCATACATTTTAACTCTCCAGAAGCAAGAGCAGGTTTGAGTTGGTTGGCTGCATCCATACTTCCATTGGCACTTCCAGCACCAACAAGGGTGTGGATTTCATCTATAAATAAAATAGCATTTGGATAAGCTTTAAGCTCCTCTAAAACACCTTTTAAGCGTTTTTCAAACTCTCCTCTATATTTTGTTCCAGCTATCATTGCACCTAAATCAAGAGCAAAAATAGAACTCTCTTGTAAAATTTTTGGAACTTGCTTGTTTACAATATTTAAAGCAAGAGCTTCTGCAATAGCTGTTTTTCCAACACCAGCTTCCCCTACAAAGATTGGATTGTTCTTTTTTCTTCGGCACAACACTTGAGTTGCTCTTTGTATCTCTTTTTCTCTACCTATAACAGGGTCAATTTTTTGCTCTTTTGCTTTTTGCGTAAGGTTTATTGTAAATTGTTCCAAAAAGGAGTTGTTACTTTCTTGCTTCTCTTTAGGTGTTATTGAATCGTTATGGGAGATATACTCTAAAACATCAACTCTTTGGATATGAGAAGCCTCTAAAAGTTTGTAAGTATAAGTTTCTTTTTCTTGAAATAAAGCAGCTAAGAGATCTCCAATATCTGCAGTTTGTTGTGAAGATGCTTGGAGATGTAACATCATAGAATCTATAACACGTAAAAGCGCTAAACTCTCTGTTGGTTCTACATTGTCAGGAACTTTAGCAATAGCTTGTTCAATGTAGTTGATAATCTCCTCTTTTAAAAACTCTATATCTGCACCTAAATCTCTAAGGATTTGTTGTGCTGTTTGGTTATTTAAAAGGGTGTAAAAAATATGCTCAATTGTTACGTACTCATGGTGCATACTTTTTGTAAAAAGGATAGCCTTTGTAAAAATATCATTTAGTTGTGCAGATATCATTCCTCCTCCATTGTAGCTTTCAGTGGAAAACCATGCTCTTTAGCTTTTTTTGTAAGTTGCATAATTTTTGTTTCTGCAATTTCGTGTGGATAGATACCACAAAGACCTTTGTTATTGTTATGAACCTCTAACATAATAGCCTCTGCTTCCTTATAAGTTTTGTGAAAAATACTCATTAAAACATCTATAACAAACTCCATAGTTGTATAGTCATCATTTAACAGGTAAACTTTATACTGTTTTGGATACTGAAGTGCAAGATTTGTTTCATTTTCTAGTTGGTAAGACATTTTTTACCTCTGTTTTATTATTTGTCAAATTATAACAAAACAAGAAGCAAATAGGGAGTAAGAATAAAAGGGTAGTAAAAAAGATAAAGTTTCTAAAAAGTTTTTTGATGGTGGAGCTGTGCGGAATCGAACCGCAGTCCGAAACCAAGCTACTCCTAACGTCTACATGCTTAGAGAAGTTGTTAAAGTTTAATCTTGCTTCACACAACTTGCAAAGCTACACAAGACGAGCCTCTAAAAATTCGTTGTAAGTGGAGACACACTTACAATATAACTACAAAAAGGGTTATACTCTCAAAATCGCTGTGTATGTAGTCTCAAGCGCGAGAGCAGTCCTAAGTTAAGTTAAACTTACGCTACAGCGTAAGCAGGACGATAGTTTGTATTGTTTGCGTTTATTCGCGTATGAGCCGTGTAACGGAATTGCTCAGTCCGACATGCAGTTAGAAGCTACTTGATCCCGTCGAAACCAGGTCAGCCCCAAGACATTAAAAATTATATCAAAAAGTTTTAAAAAAGTTAAGTAATTTTGTTGATATAAAAAAGAAGTGGTGGCCTGTCTCGGAATCGAACCAAGGACACAGTGATTTTCAGTCACTTGCTCTACCGACTGAGCTAACAGGCCAAAATAAAAAGACTTTAAAAGAAGTGGTGGCCTGTCTCGGAATCGAACCAAGGACACAGTGATTTTCAGTCACTTGCTCTACCGACTGAGCTAACAGGCCATCTTTTAAAGACCAAAATTATAGCTATGAAAACCTAATAATTAGCTTAAAGATTGGATTTTATCTTTAAAAACATCACCTCTATGAGCATAAGAGTTAAATTCATCTAAACTTGCAGCTGCTGGAGAGAGTAAAGCAATGCTTTTTGTATCGAGTAAAGAGTCTATCTTTTTGATACTATCTTCTAAGTTTTGGCATACTATGGCTTCTATAGAGAAATCTTGAGCGAGTTTAAAGAGCTTTTCTTTGTTTGAACCAATAGTAAAAAGTGTGAGATTATAATTTTTCATAGATTCAAAAAGTGGAGTTAAATCTACCCCTTTGTCATCTCCACCTAAAATAAGAAAGATTTTTTTCTTTGCGTAGCGTTTGAGTGCAACAAGTGTTGCATCTATATTTGTTGCTTTTGAGTCATTAACCCAAACTCTCCCTTTTGCATCGGTAATCTCTTCTTGCCTATGAGCTTCTACCTTAAAAGAGTTGATTTTTGCATAATCTATTCTATCAAATAAAATTTTATCTATAGCCATTGCTAAGAGTGCATCAACTAAAAAAGCACCTTCAAAATCTATTTTGTCTAACTCTATTGAAAAATAATCTGCTAAATCTTTGGCATTATCATACCCAATTACAAGTGCATCACTTGGAGTATTTACAAACTCTTTTGGAATAAGTGCGATATCTCCCTCTTTCATAAAAGTAAGAGGTTTGAGTTTTGCATTTGTGTACTCTTGCATAGAGCCATGCCAACTTAGATGATCTGGCGTAATAGGGAGTAAAATATAAATATTTGGTGTAGCTTTATTTGTATAGTGGAGTGTAAAAGAGCTTGTCTCTAAAAGCCAAATAGCACTTTGTTTATTGAGTGTTGCAAGGGCATTGCCAATATTACCACCAATTTCTGCATCTTTATCTTTTAAGAGATGGTGCATCATCTGCGTAGTTGTTGTTTTACCATTTGTACCACTTATCCATACTTTAAGAGGAGTAGTATTTGCAAAATAATCATACTCACTTATCAGATTTTTTGCTTTTTGAATAAGCAAATTACTTGGTGCTATACCAGGGGAGGGTATCTCTAAATCGGAGTAGTTTGGATTAAACTCATATGATGGTTTAACTTTGTAGCCATTTTCATCTACAAAAGGTTTATGACATTTATCATCATAAAAAACTACATTGTCAAACTCTTTTGCAAGAGCTTTTGTTGTATTGCCATAACCAAATAAACTAACACGTTTCATTAGCGAATCTTTAAACTCATAAGTGCAATAAGGTTAGACAAAATTGCAATTAACCAAAAGCGAACAATAATTTTATTTTCTGCCCAATTTTTCATCTCAAAATGGTGATGAATTGGTGCCATTAAAAAGATACGTTTTTTACGCAGTTTATAACTTCCAACTTGAAGTATTACAGAAACCGTTTCTATAACAAAAATAGAACCTATAAGTAGAAGAAGTACTTCACTTTTACCAATAATAGCTAAGTATCCTAAAAAAGCTCCAATAGTGAGTGAACCACTATCTCCCATAAATACTTCTGCAGGGTGAGAGTTATACCATAAAAAGCCACTAAGTGCCCCCATAAGTGCAGCAGATACTATAGCAACTTCCCCAACATTAAAATGGGGCATTAAAAGGTAATTACTAATTATAGAGTTTCCAGTTATATAAATAATAATGCTAAAAGAGGAAAGTGCAGCAATAGAGGGAACAGTTGCTAGCCCATCTAGCCCATCTGTTAAATTAACAGCATTAGAGGTAGAGATAATAACTAAAATCCAAAAAAACAAAGCATATATTTGCATATCTATAATTGGAGATTTTACAAATGGAACATATAAGTCTGTATTGAATCCAAAAAGGTATAGAGCAAGTGCAATAAGTGAAGCAGAACCAATTTGGAGTGCTAGTTTTGTTCTAGCTTTAAAACCTGCTAAGTTTTCATTTTTTTTAATTTTTGCAAAATCATCTACAAAACCAATAAGCATAAAAAGTAAAAGTGTAGCAATTGCACTCCATGCATAAAAGTTTGAAAACTTTATTGTTAGCAAAGAAGCAATAATCGTAGCACTTATAAAAACTACACCACCCATAGTTGGAGTAGAGGCTTTTTCTTGATGACGCTGTGGGGCCCATTCGTTAATAGGTTGTACACTTGATGTTCTTTGTGCCCAACGAATAAACTTTGGCATTGCAAACATTGTTAAAAAAAGAGCTATAAAAAAAGCAAACCCACCACGAACACTTATGTAACTAAAAAGATTGATATCAAAAAGGGAATATAACCAGTAAAGCAAAAAAGATCCTATTTAGTGTTGATTTGTAAATTAAAAGTGTATTATAGTATAATCCTTAAAAATCTTTCTTTATATAGGAAAAAATATTGAGTAAAAAAGCACTCTTAATTATTACAGATGGTATTGGGTATAGTCATAAGACTGAGTTTAACGCATTTTATGCTGCAAATAAACCAACATATGAAAAACTTTTTGCAAATACACCACATTCACTCATTGATACTTTTGGATTAAGTGTTGGACTTCCAGAGGGGCAAATGGGTAACTCTGAAGTTGGGCATATGAGTATTGGTAGTGGTCGTGTGTTGTATCAAGATTTAGTAAAAATCTCTTTAGCACTTTCAGAGGGTACGTTTGAGCAAAATGAGGCGTACCAAGAGCTTTTAAATTCAAGCAATAGACTTCACCTTATTGGACTTATGAGTGATGGTGGGGTGCATTCACATATTGATCATTTTATGGGAATAGCGGATAGTGCTGCAAAACATGGGAAGAAGGTATTTTTACACCTTATAACAGATGGGCGTGATGTTTCTCCAACTTCTGCACAAAAATATTTAAAAATTGTAGAAGAGCATTGTAATGAAAATGTAAAAATCGCAACAATTAGTGGACGTTTTTATGCGATGGATAGAGATAATCGCTGGGAGAGAATCCAAAGAGCCTATGAAGCGATTGTAGATGCAACACCAAAGACAGATTGGCATCCAGAGGGGTATGTTGGACACTCCTATGCACAAGGGGAAACTGATGAATTTTTAGAACCAGCTGCGTTTGAAGGGTATGAAGGTATGCAAGATGGTGATGCAGTACTAACAATTAACTTTAGAAGCGATAGAATGCGTGAACTTGTAACTGCACTTGGAGATAAAGAGTTAACTCATTTTCCAAAACGTCATGTAGATCTCCATATTGCAACTATTACAGAATATGACAAAAGTTTCCCTTATCCTGTGCTTTTTAGAAAAGATGTTCCTAAAAATACTTTAGCAGAAGTGATAGCAAAAGCAGGACTGAGACAACTTCACACTGCAGAGACTGAAAAATATGCTCACGTAACATTCTTTTTTAATGGGGGAATTGATGAACCGTATGAGAATGAAACACGTGTACTTATCCCTTCACCAGATGTAAAAACATACGATATGAAACCACAAATGAGTGCACCTGAAGTTGCAGATGAGGTTTTAAAAGCTATTGATAGTGAATATGATTTTATTGTGGTAAATTTTGCAAATGGTGATATGGTTGGACACACTGGAAATTTTGAAGCTGCAATAACAGCAGTTGAAACTGTAGATGAGCAACTAGGTCGCCTTTTTGAAAAAGCAAAAGAACAAGGTTATAGTGTTGTACTTACATCTGATCATGGAAATTGTGAAGAGATGAGAGATGATGAGGGTAATGTTTTAACAAACCATACAGTTGGAAAAGTGTGGTGTTTTGTAGAAGCTGAAGGTGTAGATAAAGTTGACAATGGTGGATTAAACAATATCGCACCAACAGTTTTAAAACTTATGGATTTAGAGATTCCAAAAGAGATGGATCATAGTTTAATTTAACAAAAGGAGATAGAGTGAAATTTAGTGGAAAAAATGTTTTAGTAACAGGTTCAAGTCGTGGTATTGGTGCAGAGATTGCAAAAACTTTAGCTGGTTTTGGACTGAAAGTTTGGGTACACTACAGAAGTGGAGCAGCACAAGCTGATGCTATAAAAGAAGAAATTATTGCAGCGGGTGGTCAAGCAGCAGTGATTGGGTTTGATGTAAGTGATGAGGAAGCATTTGTAGATGCTATTAAAACTATTATTAGTAGTGATGGTGAACTTTCTTACTTAGTAAATAATGCAGGTATTACAAACGATAAACTTGCACTTCGTATGAAAACAGAAGATTTTATGCAAGTGATTAATGCTAACCTTACTTCTACTTTTATTGGTTGTCGTGAATTTTTTAAAAATGCACGTAAAAAGAAATTTGGTTCAGTTGTAAATGTTTCTTCTATTATTGGTGAGACTGGAAATGCTGGGCAAACAAACTATGCTGCAAGTAAAGGTGGAGTTAATGCTATGACAAAAAGTTTTGCTCAAGAAGCAGCAACAAGTGGTATCCGTTTTAACTCTGTAACACCAGGTTTTATCGCAACAGAGATGACAGAAGTTTTAAGTGATGATGTAAAAGATTCTATTAATGCAAAGATTCCAATGGCGCGTATGGGTGGTGCAGCAGAGGTTGCTCAAGCAGTAGCATTTTTACTCTCTGATCATTCAAGCTATATTACAGGTGAAACACTTAAAGTAAATGGTGGAATGAATATGGCATAACAAAATTACTTTTTAAGCTAATTTTGTTATAATTACCCGATTAAATTAAAAAAACAGGAGCTATAATGGCACTTTTAGATGATATTAAAGAAGTAGTAGTTGAGCAGTTAAGCGTTAGCGCTGATGAGGTAAAAGAGGATGCAAAATTCGTAGAAGATTTAGGTGCAGATAGCCTTGATGTTGTTGAATTAGTTATGGCTCTTGAAGAAAAATTTGATATCGAGATCCCTGATGATGAAGCTGAGAAAATTCAAACTGTTAAAGATGTAGTAGATTACATCGAAGCTAACAAATAGTAATTTTTTAAGCTTAGATTGTTTTTGCATTGGTTTTTCCAATGCAAAAAACTAAATATTTTTAGAAGTTAACTGTGTTAATTTTTAAAAGTATTTTTATTATTTTAAAAATGGAGAAGTGGTAAATGAGAAGAGTTGTAGTTACTGGTCTTGGTATGATAAATTCTGTAGGGCATGATAAAGAGAGTGCATTTAAAGCTATTTGTGATGGTGAATGTGGTATTGACACTATTACACTTTTTGACCCTGAAGCATATAGTGTAAAAATTGCAGGTGAGGTGAAAGATTTTGACCCTTCAACTGTAATGCCTCCAAAAGAGGTAAAAAAAGCAGATAGATTTATCCACTTAGGTTTAAAAGCTGCTGCAGAAGCTATGAAAGATGCTAACTTTGGTGAAGATATAGACAAAGAGCGTTTTGGTATCTCTGCTGGTAGTGGTATTGGTGGACTTCCTTCAATTGAGAAAAACTCAATTATTTTAGAAAACAGAGGTCCGCGTAGAATCTCTCCTTTCTTTATTCCTGGTGCTCTTGTAAATATGCTTGGTGGATTTATCTCTATTGAACATGGCGTAAAAGGACCTAACCTTTCAAGTGTAACTGCATGTGCAGCTGGTACTCACGCAGTAAGTGAAGCAGCAAAAACTATTATGTGTAATGGTGCAGATAGAATGTTAGTTGTAACTGCTGAATCTGCAATTACAGGTGTTGGAATTGGTGGTTTTGCTGCTATGAAAGCACTCTCTACTAGAAATGATGATCCTAAAAAAGCTTCTCGTCCATTTGATAAAGATAGAGATGGATTTGTAATGGGTGAAGGTGCAGCAGCACTTGTACTTGAAGAGTATGAATCAGCAGTGGCTCGTGGTGCAAGAATTTATGGTGAGATTATCGGTTTTGGTGAGAGTGGAGATGCAAACCATATCACTACTCCTTCACTTGATGGTCCAGCACGTGCTATGAAAGCAGCATATAAAATGGCAGGTGAGCCTAAAATTGATTATGTAAATGCTCATGGTACATCAACTCCAATTAACGATAAAAATGAAACTGCAGCGGTAAAAGAGCTTCTTGGAACTTCAACACCTATGAGTTCTATCAAAGGGCAAATTGGTCACTGTTTAGGTGCAGCTGGTGGGATTGAAGCAGTTACTTGTTTAATGGCAATGCGTGATGGTGTTATTCCTCCAACAATTAACTATGAAACTCCAGATGAAAACTGTGATTTAGATTATGTAACTGAGGGTGCAAGAAAAGCTGATCTTAATGTAGTTATGAGTAACTCATTTGGATTTGGCGGAACAAATGGTGTTCTTATCTTTAAGAAGATCTAATTAGAAGGATCATATTTTGGCAACATACCTAGACTTTGAAACAAAAATAAAAATTATCCAAGAGGATATTATCTCTGCACAAGTTCGTCATGACGAAGAAGAGGTAGCTATTTTACAAGATTACCTAGATAAAGAGGTAAATAGAACATACGGTAAGTTAAGTGATTTTCAAAAGCTTCAACTTGCACGTCATATAGATAGACCTTATGCGCTTGATTATATTAATCTTATTATGAGAGATAAGTATGAAATTCATGGTGATCGTCATTTTAGAGATGATGCTGCTATAGTTTGTTATATGGGTTATATTGGCGATGAAAAAGTTATGGTTATTGGTGAGCAAAAAGGGCGTGGTACTAAAAATAAGTTAAAACGTAACTTTGGTATGCCACATCCTGAAGGGTATAGAAAAGCTCTTCGTGCTGCTAAACTTGCTGAAAAATTTAATATCCCTATCGTTATGTTGGTAGATACTCCGGGTGCATATCCTGGTATTGGTGCAGAAGAGCGTAACCAAAGTGAAGCTATTGCTCGTAACCTTTTAGAGTTTGCTGAGTTAAAAGTTCCTACTGTTTCTATTGTTATTGGTGAAGGTGGAAGTGGTGGGGCACTTGCTATTGGTGTTGCAGATAAATTTGCAATGATGCGTTATTCTGTATTTAGTGTAATTTCACCAGAAGGTTGTTCAGCTATTTTATGGAATGATCCTGCAAAAGTTGAGACTGCTACAAATGCACTTAAAATTACAAGTTCAGATCTTTTAGAGTTGGGTCTTATTGACGATATTATCAACGAACCATTAATTGGTGCACATCGTGATAAAGAGGGTGCTGCTGAAGCACTTAGAGAGTATTGTTTAGAAAACATTGCAAAGTTAAAAGCTATGAGTGAAGAGGAGCGTATGGAACTTCGTTACTCAAAACTTATTGCACCAGGTGCATTTAAAGAGGTGGAAGCTTCTTAAGCTTCACCTTCTTCTGCTAAAGGGTCAATTTTTGGCCTTTTTATTTTTTTCCCCTCTTTTGAAAATTTAATTAAATCCTCTACATTATTTACAGATGCTTCAATATTTTGAAGTGATAATTTAAAAAGTTCATAGGTTGTTATAACATCACTCATTGCTCTATGGTGTGTAGCATTTGGATAAAGATTAAAATATTCATTAAGATAAGAAAGACCATATTTATACGACTTTATAGTTCTATGTGCTAAAGCAAGTGAGCAAACTCCTCTATTTAAGAGAGGTTCTAAACCAACTTTTTGCATAGAAGCGGAGATGAAGTTATAGTCAAATTTAATATCATGAGCAACAAAAACAGCATCATCTAAAAAAGTTCTAAATTGATAAAGTACTTTTTTTAAAGGGGGAGCATTATATGTCATAGAAACATCAATTCCTGTGAGTTGTGTAATATGCTCATTTATTTCATGACACTCTACAAGAGAATCAAATCTATCTATAATTTTACCATTTTTTACTTTTATAGCTGAGAGTTCAATGATTTGGTGTTTTTCTATTTTTGAGCCATTTGTTTCAATATCTACAATACAAAAAACAGCCTCTTTTATAGGGATAAACTTTGTTGCAAAAAAATAACTTCCATGCTTTTTGACAAGGGTGAGACCTTGTGCTCTCCAAAGTTCAAGTGAAAGGTCTAGGTTATCACTATGTGTTTGGTGTTTTAACTCTGCTGGTGCCAAACCTTGTGTAGCTAAACGGTGGAGTGTTTTTTGATTAAAACTACTTTGCATTCGCTATAAACTTTTTTACTTTAACAGGGTCTTTTTTTCCTTTTAGAGCTTCAACCCCACTACTGACATCAACACCGTAGAAACCATATTGTTTAAGTTCTGCCACATTTGTATCATCTAGTCCACCAGCTAAGATAATTTTAGAGCAATCAACATCATCAAACCACTCTATATTTATTCTTTTTCCTACTCCACCATATGCTTCACAGTAGGCATCTACAAGTCTATATTCATCACTATATTGTAAAATATCTTCTTTACTTTTTGCACGAATAACTTTAATATGAGGTGTTGTTAAATTTTCATATAGTTCAGCGGATGCTTCAAAATGAATTTGTGCAAGAGTTGCACCAACCTCTTTACAAATTGAATCTATAGTTCTTTCATTTTCATTTACAAATAAAGCTACTTTTTCTACAAATGGTGGAAGCTTCGCAATAAGTTTTTTTGCATCTTCTACGTTAATATAACGTGGAGATTTTTCATAAAAAACAAATCCTAAAGCATCTGCTCCAGCTTCTATTGCAACCATTGCATCTTCATAGTTTGTAATACCACAAATTTTTGTTCTCATTAGATTTGTAAACTCTCTATAGCTTCTTTTTTACTTGCATGGTTAAAAACATAGCTACCAGCTACAACTACATCTACTCCTGCATCTTTAAGTGCTTCAATATTTTTATTGCTTACTCCACCATCTACTTCTATAAGACACTTAGGATTATACTTTTTACGTAAAGCATCAAGACGTTTAGCTTTTGGAATAACACTCTCAATAAAACTTTGTCCACCAAAGCCAGGATTTACACTCATTAAAAGTACCATATCTAAATCTTGGAGTAAAAATTCTACAGCTTCTGGTGGAGTGTGGGGGTTCAGTACAATTCCAGCTTTAATACCTAAAGATTTAATCTTTTGAATAAGTCTATGAGGATGCTTTTCCTCTTCTATATGAAAAGTGATATATTCAGGTTTAAGTGGTGCAAAAAGCTCTACAAAAAAAGTGTTATTTTCAACCATTAAATGGATATCAAGAGGTTTTGTAGCACATTTTGCAACACTTGAAACAACAACAGGTCCAATTGTTAAGTTTGGAACAAAATGTCCATCCATCACATCTATGTGAACTAAATCACATCCTGCATCACATATAGCTTTTACATCACGTTCTAAATTTCCAAAATCTGCACTTAAAATACTAGGAGCAATTTTCATTAAAAAACCTTCTTTTTTTGAAATAATATCATCTTATCTTGTTAAGAAGAATAAAAATTCATCATTTTCAAATGTTAAATCAACTTGTACACCCTTTTTATCATTTACAACTTCTAAAAGTTCATCTATACCTTCATAGGTGCGAGGCAGTGTAATATTTACATGGTGTCCCTCATCTAAGAGTAGAGTTTTAATTTTTCCTCCTACAATATTTACAAGTTCTGCAAGGGTATCTAAAATAAGCTCTTCATCATCTGTTTTTTCACCAATGAGCAATTCACAAGCTTTTTTTGCAATATTTTTAGGAAAGACTAAAATAATCATCCCGTCTAAATCACCATAATACCCTATACTACTAGCAATTTTTTGTTCTTGATGTTCAATATTTAGGGAGTGGATTTCAGCTGCTGTTTTTTTTGCTTTTGCATTCGTCATCATCTCTAATGTCGCTACTGTTGCTTCAATAAAATTAGGAAGTTCACTAACAATTGCTTTTGTTAAGCCTCTTTTATTTTTTGTATTTACACTTGTACCAGCACCAAGTTCTTGTAATAGCTCTTTATTTCCTAAAATATCATCCATTTGATCATAAAAGAGTATTCCTGCATCCTCCATAGTTTCTTTAAAACTAATTGGCGTTTTGTTAAAATTCATTCCAACAAAACAGATTGTTGCATTGTATTCCGCTGCTGCTGAAGAGAGTTTAGAAAAAAAGTTAAGAGCATGCACATTCATACTTATTACTTTATAAGCATCAAAAATAAAAAGGCGAAAACCAACATTTAAAGAGTTGTTGTGGTAGGCAATATTAAAAGTATGTCCAATCTCTGCATCTAAAAAAGAGTTAAGTGTGTAAATGATTGCATTACCTGTTACACGTGTAGCTACATTTTGTCCCATTTGCCCTAAATAGGTATTGTTGATAATAACATCAAACTTTCCATTAGCTTTTTTTTCATTAAAATCTTTTTCACTTTGAGCTACTACAGGGTTATGGCCATTATCATGTAACTCTATAGCCATTGCACTACGTTGAGACTTATCTTCACTATAAAGAAGAACATTTTTAGGAGTTTTGTTATAGTTTGTAGCAAAAAGTGTTGCAATTTCACGTGTTGCAAAAAGAGAAAATGTAAATTCATCTTTGTAAAATTTTTGTATAGCTTCATATTTTTTATAGTCATAGTCGCAAAAACCAACAGTTATTTGCTTCTCTGTTCTTACTTTTGTAAGCATTTTTACAAATGTATCTAATCCGTTTCTATTAAAAAAAATCACCTTTTTTAGTGAAACTAAAATCATATTTACATTTTTAAGCTTGAGTGTTGCTTCTATATCTTCTATGCTCAAGAATGCTCCACTACTATTGCCATCTAAAAAACCTTGAGGGGAAAATACACCAATTCCATTTTTAACTACTGCTCTCATGAAATATCCATTACTTGTTGAAAGTCTTCGTAAATATCTTCTACATATTCGATATTAAATTCTATAAAATCGTTGAGTCCTGCTTGAATATAAAGAGGTTTTGAAAGTGTAAAAAATAAAAGAAGGTGCATCCATTTGCTTAAAAGGTTTACTTTTTCATTAGAAGATTTTTTTGAACCAGAGGATGCTAAAAGAAGAGCTCCTATAGTTGTACTCATATTCCACTTTTGTGCAATTTGTGCAGAAATATCAAAAAGGTCCATTCCACAAAGTCTTTGTAAAATTGTGTTGAGATCTATCTCTGCATTTTCACGTAGAAGTTCTACATCTTGTTTCTTGTCACGAAAAAGTGCTTCTGCAACAATGATACTTGCAGGCAAAAGAGCAATGGTACTTTCAACCTCTTTATTTTTAATTTTAAGATGTTGTAAAATATCCATCCAACCTGCTGAAAGTTCAGCCTGAAGAGAATTAAATGATGTTTCATTAAGGTTAAAACACTTCCATTCTTTTGGAGAGAGAAGAGAAACCATATAATGATAAACAACTTGTTGTGCCCCTGAAACACCTAAAATACCAAAAATTTGAGATATATCATCTACTTGATGTTTTAAGCCATAAATGGGCTTGTTTACTAAGTTTACAAGGTATGCTTTGAGTGCTAACTCCTCTTTTGCTACTTGTGCTGCTTTTGTAAGCTCCCCTTCATTGAGGAACTGTAGTGTTTGTTGGAGTGCATCTGAAGCTGGAGGGATTTTATAGATGTATTCTCCTATCTCTTTTTTTGTTACCATTTAATTGCTCTTAGTGAATTTTGTTTGTTAATTTGTATATAATACCTTTATAGAGCTAAAAAAAATCTAAATTTAAAAAGTGAATATTTTTTTGCCTTAAGTTGTAGTTTTGTTTGGCTTTGGTATAATTCGCCACTTTAAAAACCTAAAAGTGAGGAAGCTGATATGGCAAGAAAATGTGCTATTAGTGGTAAAGGCCCTATGAGTGGGAACAATGTTTCTCATGCAAAAAACAGAACAAAGCGTCGTTTCTTATTAAATTTAAGAACAGTTCGTATCACTCTTGAAGATGGTACTACTAAAAAGATTAAAATTTCTGCAAGAGAATTACGTACACTTAAGAAAAATTCTTAAGCTGTATGTATTAACCTATGATCTCTTTGAAGCTTCTTCTTCGAAGAATTCGCAGAACTTTACATTGGGAGGTTACTCCCAAACCAGATACAAAACTTCTTCCTGAATTATATCCCCATTTAAAAGCTTTTCGCTTACCTTTAATTTTAACTGTACTAACGATGATGTTAGGGACAATTGGTTATGTCATAATAGATAATTTTTCTGTTATGGATGCAATTTATCAAACAGGTATAACATTTACAACAGTTGGGTTTGGTGAGATTGCTCCTATTTCTCCTGCTGGACGTATTTTTACTATTACACTTATTATTGCAGGATTTGCAGTTTTTTCTATTGTGATGGGGATTTTAGTTGCGGAATTAAACAAGGGTATTGTAGTTCAAATTTTAAAGGAGCGTCGTATGCTGTATAAAATAGCACGATTAAAAAAGCACTTTGTTGTTTGTTACCATAACGAATACACCATAGAGGTAACCAAACAACTACGTAAAAACCATATCCCTTTTGTTGTGATTGACCCAAGAGAGGAGATTCACAAATGGGCAGAAGAGTACAAATACCCAATGTATCTTCAAGCTGAACCTCACGCAGAAGTGACAATGTTAAAAGCTCATTTAGCTTCAGCTAAAGGGCTTATTTCCCTTTCTGATTCTATAGCAGATAATATTGCACTTATTGCTTCTGTTCGTTTATTTGAAAAAGAGCACTATCTTCCTCGTCCATATAATGTTATATCTGCAGCTGAAAATATTAGCGATGTAGAGAAACTAAAAAAACTTGGGGCCGATACTGTTATATCTCCAACAAAACTTACAGCACAACGTGTAAGTGCAATGGCAGCTCGACCAGATATGGAGAGTTTGTTAGAGGAGTTTTTATATCAAAGTGATAATCCACTTGATATGCAAGAGATTTTTGTTCCAAAATATAGTTGGGCAGTGCTTAAAAAACTTAAAGAGACACATATTCGTGAGATTACAAACTGTTCTATTGTTGGTATTACAAAAAAAGATGGAAAGTTTGTTGCAATGCCAAAAGGGGATACTCTTATAACAAGTGAGTGTAAATTATTAGTAATTGGAACACATGGTGCAATTATAGCAACAAAAGATTTAATTAAAAGACGCACAAAGCCAACGGAGGTAAAATTTGTATAAATTAGTAGAACTTCAAAGTGGAGTATGTAGTGCAGAGGGTTTCTTTGCAGATGGAATTAGTGCAGGGCTTAAACCAAATGGTGCAAAAGATATGGCATTTATTTATAGTGAAACATTGTGTGATATTGCATCAACTTTTACAACAAATAAGATGGCAGCAGCCCCAATTAAACACTTTAAAGCAAAAGGGGAGTTTCAAACAAACTTTGTTTTAATAAACTCTAAAAATGCAAATGCAATGACAGGAAAAGCTGGAGTAGAAGATATTGAAGAGATTTTAGCAACCCTTCCAAGTGAAGCACAAAACCCTGTTATGAGCTCAACTGGTGTTATTGGAGTAAGAGTTCCAAAGCAAAAACTTATAGATGGTGCAAAAAAGTTTGATTTAACACAAAAAAATCCTCAAAATGCAGCGGAAGCGATTATGACAACTGACAGCTTTTCAAAACAAAAAGCTTTTAAAGTTGAGCTTGAGAATGGAAAAAGTTTTAGCATTGGTGCAATGGCTAAAGGTGCTGGAATGATTAACCCTGCAATGGCTACTATGCTTTGTTTTATAACAACAGATGCAGATGTAGAAAAAGAGGTTATGCAAGAAATTTTAGATGAGATTGTAAAGCTAACATTTAATGCTGCAAGTGTAGATGGTGACACTTCAACAAACGATACCGTTATGCTTCTTAGTAACAAAAAAAGTGGTGTTTTTCACAAAGATGCATTTAAAATGGCACTTTATGAGATTATGCGATTTTTAGCACGTGAGATGGTACGTGATGGTGAGGGTGCTACAAAACTTGTAACATACCAAATTACAGGTGCAAAAGATGATAACGAAGCAGAAATAGTTGCTAAAAAGCTTTCTGATTCACTTTTAGTAAAAACAGCACTTTATGGGGAAGATCCAAACTGGGGGCGTATAGCTTCCACAGTTGGTGCAAGCGGTGTAGAAGCCAAAGAGGAGCTTTTAACAATTAGTTTTGATGATGTGTGTGTGTATGAAAAAGGAAACCTTTATTTTGATGAGGTTATGGAGAAAAAAGCTGCAGAGGTTATGAAAAAATCTGAATTTAGCATTCGTTGCGATTTAGGTATAGGCAATGGTAGCTTTGAAGCCTTTGGGTGTGATTTGGGTTATGAGTATGTCAAAATTAACGCAGATTATAGGACTTAAAAAAATGTAGCACTTTGTAGATGCTACATTTTTTTACTATTGATTTGAAAATATAAACCTCTCAAGACTTATTCTCTCTATATTATCTTTTTTCTCATTTGTATTGTATGTTATAAGTTTACAACTATCTTGCTCTTTACAAAAGTGTTTAAAGCTATTTAATTCACGTTTTAAAGTTTTTTCATCTTTTATTGTGTAGGCAACTTGGTAAAGAGCATTTGTAGTTTTAAAATCTATCTCATACTTATCGTTGATGTATGTTAGTTTATTATCGTGTTGATAAAGTATATTAAAAACTAAATTTTCTAAACTATTTCCCATATTGGCACTTCTGTTTACCCCTAAGTTTAAAAATCCATTATCGGTTATATATAGCTTTTTAGCAGATTTTATTTGTTGAGTAAGTTTTGTGTGGTAGTTAGAGATTGTAGAAACTAAAAAGTTATCTTCAAAGTAGCCTATATACTCTTTAATCATTTTTGCATCTATCCCTAATTTTTTTGAAAGGCTTGAGTAGTTAAGGATTGTTGTTGCATTAGATATAACATAGTAAAAAAGATCTTTTATAACAGAGGAGTTTTTAATTTTATATCTTGGAACTATATCTTTTAAAATTATATCTTCTGCTATATTTTTAAGATACTCCTTTTTTATCATCTCATTATCTGTAGAGATAACACTGTAGTATCCTCCCCATTTTAAATACTCATCTTTTGCTCTTGCTATTTCTATTTTATTTGCTGTTTGCTCTAGTAATGTTGTATGTGCTATATCTTTGTATGTTAAAAACTCACTAAAACTAAAACTATATATTTGTAGTTTTAAAACACGCCCTGTCAATACAGTAGCATAGTTTGAAGTTAAAAGTGATGAGTTTGAACCTGTAATAATAAACTTTATATTACTATTTTCATATTTTGATTTAACAAAGATTTCCCAATTTTGAAAAATTTGCACTTCATCTATAAAAAAGTAGATTTTTTTTGTTGTATCTGGATTTGCAACTTTTAGGTACTCATCAAAAAGAGTATTAAGATATGTCGCATCATTTTTATAGGGTATAAATTCTGGCTTTTCAAGGTTTATAAAAAATATATTTTTAGATTGTGTAGTTGTAAGTAATTCTTTTATAAGAAGTTTTGCAATAGTGCTTTTACCAACTCTTCTAGCTCCTATTAATGCAAGGATCTCTTTTGCTTGTAAAAATTCAAGAGCAGTCTTTAGTATATCTCTTTTTACAAAACTATCATAACAAGTTGGATCTATCCAGTGTGGATTATCTTCTAGTAGAATATGCTCCATAAATATTTGCCTTTATTAGGAATGTATTCCTAATAATATAGCTTTATAGGTATAATTTTACTTAAATTTTACTTTAAACTCTATAATCCTCTTTAAACTCAACATAACGTGAAGCAGAAGCATAAAGTTCTTTTACTTCATCATCTGTTAATTCTCTTACAACCTTAGCAGGACTTCCCATAATAAGTGAGCGTGGAGGGAACTTTTTATTTTTTGTGACTAAACTTCCCGCTCCAACAATGCTTTCTTTACCAATAACCGCACCATCTAAAATAGTAGCACTCATTCCAATTAAACAAGCATCTTCGATAGTACATCCATGCAGCATCACGCGGTGTCCCACTGTTACATCATTACCAATAACAGTAGGGTTTCCGCTTGAGCGGTCATTGTTTTTGTAGTGTGTTACATGCAGCATACTTAAATCTTGAATATTTGTTCTATCTCCAATTGTAATGCTATGTACATCTCCACGTACTACACAACCAAACCAAATAGAGCAATCCTCACCAATGCTTACTTCCCCTATAACATCAGCAGAAGATGCAATCCACGATTTTTCTCCAATTTTTGGAGTAAAGTTTTTAAATTTATGTACCATTTTTAACTCTCTATATATAATCTTGAAGCAAGCTCTTTAATTTTACCTTTGCTCTCTTTTTTTGTTGTTTTTGCAATTTTATTGACATAATCTTCTAAAAGTTTATGGTTGTTGATTTTATTACCAGCTTTTTTTACTTTTATGTATGTTCCATCACTTTGGAGTTCATGTGCTAAAGTATTATCAGAACATTGAAGTTTTAGTACTTGAATAATTTTTTCTTTTGCAAGGTCATCTTTTATTCCAGTTAAAAGCTCAATTCTACGCACTAAGTTTCTTGGCATCCAATCTGCACTTGAGATATACACTTGCACAGGGTCATTTTTAAAGTAAAACATACGCGGATGTTCTAAATATTTCCCTAAAATTGAGATAACACGAATATTTTCACTCACATCTTTAAGGCCAGGTTTTAAACAACAAATACCACGAACAATAAGCTCTATTTTTACACCCTCACCACTTGCTTTATAAAGTGCACGAATCACATCATCATCAACCAAAGAGTTTACTTTAGCAATAATATGTCCATCTTTACCTTTACGTGTCTCATTTTGAATTAAAGAGAGAATTTTTGGTTTAATTTGAGAGGGGGACATATAAAGCTCGTTGAGTTTACCTTTTTTACTAAAGCCTGTTAAAAAGTGAAAGAAGCGAGTTAAATCGTTAGTAATCTCAACTTTACTTGTCATATAACTCATATCTGTATAGATTTTTGCAGTTGTTGGGTTATAGTTCCCAGTTCCTAAATGAGCATACTGGATAAGTTTACCATTTTTACGTTTTGTAACAAGTGCAGCTTTTGCGTGAACTTTAAAACCTTTGATTCCATAAATAACATGCGCTCCAGCTTTTTCAAGTGCTTTTGCCCAAATAAGGTTATTTTCCTCATCAAATCTCGCTTTAAGTTCCACCATTACAGTAACTTGTTTTCCACGTTCACTCGCTTCCATTAAAGCTTTTACAATAGGAGAGTGTGTACCAGAGCGATAAAGTGTCATTTTAATCCCAACAACATCAGGATCTTTTGCCGCATTTTGAATAAACTTTACAACCGCTTCAAAACTTTCATATGGATGGTAAAGAAGTAAGTCTTGTTTTTCTAAAATATTAAAAATATTTTCATTTGCTTCAAGTGGAGGAAGATTTTTTGGCTTAAAAGATGGCAATAAAAGGTGTGCAAAATTTCTATTTGAAACAATTTGCCATAAACTTGAAAGGTTTAAAAACGTATGAAACTTGTAAATATCATCAGGATCAACATTTGTATGGCGGTTAATGAAGTTAATAAGCTCTTCATCAGAATCACTCCCAATTTCAAGTCTTACAATTTCCCCTTTACGGCGAAGTTTAAGCCCCTCTTCTAAAATCTCCATAAAGTCATCAGCTTCCTCCTCCTCTATGGCCAAATCTGCATTACGTGTAATTCTAAAAGGGGTAAATTTACTCAGTTTATATCCTGGAAAAAGCTCATCAATATGTTGTGCTACAACACTTTCTATTGGAACATATGTAGCATTATCAAGTTCTATAAATCTATCTAAAACACGTGGAATTCTTACAATTCCAAATCGCTCTAGGGATTCATCATCACTATCTATAAGTTTTACAATAAGTCCAAAACTAAGGTTATTTAAGTGTGGAAAAGGGTGTGTCGCATCAACTGCAATAGGGATAATTACAGGGTAGATATTTTCATTGAAAAATTTGTTGAGTTGTTTTTTTTGAGATGGATCAACCTCTTGGTAAGATTTTACACTAATCCCTTCATTTTTAAGTTTTTTAAAAATAGAGTCCATACATTTTTCAACAACTTTTTGTTCATTATGGAGATATTCTCTAATCTCATGGAGTTGCTGCATTGGTGTGAGTTTATCGGCACCTGAAACAATAATACCAGCAGAGAAAAGTTTTTTAAGTCCAGCAACACGAATCATATAAAACTCATCTAAGTTTGTACCATAAATAGCTAAAAACTTAAGTCTCTCAAGAAGTGGTAATGATTCCTCTTGAGCTTGGTTTAAAACTCTAGTATTAAATTGTAACCAGGAAAGCTCACGATTAATGTAAAGACTTGGATTTTTAAGGTTTGTCTGTGACATTGTTTTCACCTTTTATAAAATTTAGAAAGAAAACTAAAAAAACTCCTAAAATAAGACTTGTAATAAAGGATACAACCAAAATCAAACCTCTTTTTGGTTTTATTTTATCTTGAATGTAAGGAATTGTAGGTGGGGTGAGTAGATCACATTGGTAATATTTTTTAGATTTCATCATAATTTTTTCTTTAACAATTTGACTAATAATTTCAGAAAGATTTTGACGAATTTCAAATGCTTCAGTTGTTGCCATCTCTTTTTGAAAATATTGAAGTCTACTATCTATATTTTTTAAATTGTTTTGAACTAAATAATAACTTGCATCTTTTAAAAAAAGAGATACAATTTTAGGAGTTATAAATCTATCACAATCACTATAGCTTACACTAATTAAACCAGACTTTTTATCTGCTGTTATAGAAAAAGATGACTTGATTTTTTGTATTAAGTTATAAATAATTTGTTCTTTATCTTCTTGTTCTTGTTTTTCTTTTGTACGAAAAAAATCATAAATTCCACGAAAACCTAAAGCAAAAACATAATTTTCATCTAAATTTTCTTGTGTATAGTATTGATCAAGCTTATTTTTAATAATAAACTCTTTCATAAATGCTTTATCTTCAAGTAGGGAATTAAAAGCAATATCTGGTGTCATACTTCCACCCCCTAAAGAAACACCTGCCATTGCAGCAAGACCACCAAGACCACCTAAACTGCTACTTTTGCTTTCTGTTGGTATTAAAACAGCCTTCGCAGTATATGTATTTGGTATTTTTAGAACATAAATAAATGTAAGTGTTACGGTTATAATAACACTAAGAGCAATAATCTTTTTTCCTTGTAAAATTGTGTGCCATAACTCTTTTAAATCTATTTCATCTTCTTCAATATAAGGAGCATTGTTTTGTATCTCTTTAATCATTAAAATACTCCTAATGTTTGTAGTGTAGCAGCAGTTATAGCAAAACTTGCTAAGATTTTAGAAACACCTTCCCAAAGTTCCATTTGGTTATACTCTTTAATATACATTGGCACTACAATAGTATCTCCTTTTTGCACATTTTCATAAAAATCACAAAAGAGAAAAGAACTAATCGCTGGTTCACTTCTTCCATCTGCATGAATAATATAAACACGATCCTCATCTGCACCACGAGCAAAACCACTTGCTAAGTTTATATAGTCAAGGGTATCTAAATCTTGTTTAAAGATAAAAGATGTAGGGTTAAAAACTTCTCCAAATACAGTAACTGTATCTATTTGAGAAGGTATAGTAAGTGTGTCTCCATTTTGAAGTGTTAGATTATACGGAGTATTTTCCATTTCCTGTAAATTTGTTGATAATTTAATGCTAATACGTCCAAGAGGTTGATATTTTTTTGCTTCTGTAATAATTTCATTAAGTGTTGAAAGTGCATTACTGTTAGCAGTATTCTTAGAATTTGCAGGCATAGCATTATAAACAGTTAATTGTCTTTTTAGACGAGCTAAAGTATTGTTATATTGTTTAATTTGTTGTTTACGTATACTTTCTCTTGTAAAAACAGCTCCTTTTATAAAAGCATTTTGAGTAAATCCTCCAGCTCTTTGAAGTACATTTACAAGTTTTTCCCCTGGTTCTATTGTATAAACTCCAGGAAATTTCACTTCCCCCTTAAGAACAACTTTTTGTTGCTCATTCCATTTTGGAATTGTAAAAATTTTCACTTCATCATCAGGGTGCAGTACAATATCTTGCAAATCTGTTTTTGTTGTATAAAAATGAAGAACCCTTCTTTGTCTAACTTGGTTAGTATCTATAAAATGGCGAACTATTTCTATTTCTTTAGTATATGCTTTTTTTGTTAATCCCCCAGCTATATCTATAAGCTTTTTAACATTAAGATTTTCTTCAAAATAAAAGTTTCCAGGATGTAATACTTCTCCATATATAGAAACTGTTTGGAGGTTATGTTTTTGATAGTATGAAAAAACTTCTACTTCGTCATAAGGGTGAAGAAAAACACTTTGAGCATCTTTTTTAAGAGAGTGAAATTTTGTTTCAGGCATGAAGTTTGTAGAGTTAAATGAAGTTACTTTTACCATATCATCTATAAGACCGTTAATTCCAGATGTGTTAATAGCATCTTGAAGAGTCATTCCCTCAAAAAATTGTAATTTACCAGCTTTTTTTAATATATCTCCTTTTGTAGTGATATAACTATTGCTAAAAATATCAGACTGAGAGAAAATATAAAGTTTATCTTGAGGGTAGAGCTTTAACTTCACTTTATTGGTAATAACATCATTAAGATTCAACGAGAGGGTTGTATATTTTAGATTATTGTATCTTTTAATTACAGCATATTCAAGATATGTTTTAGGTAAAAAGAATTTTTCCATTCCCTGTTGAAGTTGTTTTTTTAAAAGTGTATTTAAAAGTTGATCTTTTGGAAGAGGATAGTTACCAGGTCTGATTATATTACCATAAATAGAGATGCTAGCCTTTGTTGTAAAATCAAGTGGATAAATATAAACTTTATCCCCATTTAAGAGTTGGAATTTTTTTGTTTCCTTAAGAGAAAGAGTGAATGTTTTTTGAAGATTATTATTTTCAAATCTCTGAATAGTAATATTCGTTTTTGAAGCATTAGGCTTTAAACCTCCTGCATATTGTAAAAGATTTTGTAATGTTTCCTTTTTTGACAGTTCAAAAATAGCATTTGTATTTACATAGCCATCAATAGAAACTAGAACAGGAGCTTTATGAAGAATTACAGTATCACCATGTTGTAAGATTGTAAAAGTTTTTGTTGTATTTTTATGAAAGAAAAAATCATATAAATCTATATGTTTATAAATTTTCCCATTCCGTCTAATTTCAATATCTCTTAAAGATGCAGAGCTGTTGATTCCTTTTGCACGGATTAGAAGATCTTTTAATGTAGAAAAAGAGGGGATATTATAAAGTCCAGGAGCTTTTACATCACCAATAAGTGTAACTTGAATAGTACTATATTTTTGCATATTAATATAAAAACTACTTAGTTGAAAATGTTGTTTTAATACTTTTTGTAGATAAGATTTTGCTTCTTTAAAGCTCATTCCACCTATATGTAAAGGTCCTACAAAAGGAAGTTTAATTGTTCCATCGTTATTTACAATAGGAAAGAAAGTTTTATCTTTATCCCCATAAACATAAATAACTAATTGATCTTTATTTGTAATAATATAATTATCAGGTGTTGGAACTGAAGCACTATCTATAAGGTTTTTGTTATTAAAAAATTTTGTTGCATAACGGGAAAGTTTTTTATGATTAAGATATTGCTGTTTTTCAGAGTTTAGCTTCTGAATTAACTGCTTGGATTGAAAAGCAAAAGGGTTCACTGTAGTGGAAGAACTTATCTTATGACTTACTGTATTTTCTTGTTGAATTTCAGTTTCTTTTGTTGTTTCTATCTTGTTTTCAACTTTTTCTTGTGATACCCCTTCTTGTAAAGTTTCTACATTTTGTTTATTGATTTTTGCTTTAATATCTGAGCTACTTATACCTCTGTCTTTCATTGCAGCTTGTGCTTGAGGAGTATTTAACAAAGATGGATTTGCACTAACTGCTGCTTTTATTTGTGCTATACTTGGTTCTGCAAAAAGTGCCAAAGCACTACCTACTAAAAATAATAAAATTTTGGAAAACATTAAACCCCTTTTTGTATTTTAAAAATGATATGCATTATATCAAAATATTTTAAAAAAGAGGTAAATTAGTACTGTGAAAAATAGTTACATCATACTTTCGTTCATAAAACTTCATAAGTAAATTTTGCAATGTTGGTTCAATCGATGGCACAAACCAGCCATTATTGCTTATTGCTATCATATACTTGATATCTCCTTGAAATAGAGCATCAGTTGTAGCTTCGTAGCAAATGGCATTTCTAAACTTTATCCCTTTTATTATAAAATCTGTTGGTTTTTCTGCATGAGAAAAGTCAGCTTCCCCTGCAAAGAAAAAATCATTAACCATTTTTTGCATAAACTTAGGAAGTGGAATATACTCTCCAAAAGGAACAAGTACCATTTTTTTTGCAATTTGTGTTTTGCCATCTTCAAAAAAATAGCTTACATTATATGCTTTATTGTTTTGCACATATAACGCTCCAGCAACAATAGAGATTTTAAAAGAGAGTTGTTGAAGTTTTTGAATAATGCTTGGTTGTGTATTTAAATAGAGTGGAAAAGTAGATTCTGGTAAAACAACAACATCATACCCTTCTTGTATAGCTTTGTTTATAGCTTGAAAATTTTGTTTTACAATGAAGTAACTATTTTGTGGTAGCCATTTTTGTTCTTGTAAAATTTTTGTTTGAACAAGTTTAATTTTCAAAGGTGCTCGTTTGAGTGTTTGTTGTGTCAAGTCCAATGCTAAAAGTAGTGTAAAAATTCCTGCTATTTTATATTTTTTTGGAAATTCTATAATTATAACTAAACCAATAAATATAAAAAAGAGTTGCCACTTTTGTATTCCAAAATAACTTTGTGTAAAAAGAAGTTCAAACTTCATCCAGTTAAAAGAGAAAGGTTCAAAAAAACTTAAAGCAAAAAGTAAAACTGCACGAATATAGCTTTTGTTTGTAAGGGTTAAAGGGGAGAAAAAAAGCATATAAACAATACCAAAGCCAAAGCTTACAAATGGGGTAATATACCCAACACCTGTATATTTAAAACTATACCCAATCCAGTAAAACCAAAATAAACCAATAAAAAATCCAGCAATTAAAACAGCTTTTTTAGGGATTGTTAAAAGTAGATATAAAGCTGCAATACCAAAGATGGAGTTAATAAAATAATTGGTAAAACCAAAATACTCAAAGTATATAAAACCACTAAAGAGAGTGGCACTTAAAAGTCCAAGAAGTGTGTTTTTTAGTAATTGTTCCATAAGTGGCATTGTACCATTTTAGTGCTTTGTTAGTATAGTTTTTGTATAATCGTGCAATTTTTCACATTAAGGAAGTTTTTATGGAAATTATTTCTCAATTATTACCATTTGTCTTTTTAATTGCAATTATGTATTTTGTAATTATTCGTCCACAACAAAAAGAGTTAAAAGAGAAGCAAGAGATGTTAGCTGCTCTTAAAAAAGGGGATAAAGTCGTTACAAATGGCGGTTTTATTGTAACTGTTAACAAGGTTGAGGAAAACTTTTTAAGTGTAAAACTTAATGATGACACTATCGTAAAGATAGAAAAAGACGCAATTAGTAAAAGATATGAAGCTTAATTACCGTTTAGCAATCTTTGCGGTTGCCATTGTCTTTGGTATTGTGTTTTCTATGCCATCACTTCTGCAAACAGAGGGTGGCAAGAAAATAACACTTGGACTTGACCTTCAAGGTGGTCTTCATATGCTTCTTGGTGTTAAAACACAAGAAGCACTTAACTCTCGCATAAAATCTATCGCTTCAAGTTTAAAACATTTCACGCAAAAAGAGGATATTTTAATAGATAATCTTAATTTTGATGATGAAGAGGTGACTTTTAGTGTTTTAGATAGCGATGAGATCCCTAAAGTGCAAAAATTTCTTCATAATATGGAGGGAGTTGTTGTTACTACAAGTGGGGAAAATATTAGTGTTAAATTTTCTCCAAAAGAGGTAGCTAAAATTAAGCAAGAGGCTATCTCTCAAGCTATTGAGACAATTAGAAACAGGCTTGATCAGTTTGGTTTAACAGAGCCTATTGTTACCCTACAAGGTAAAGATAAAATCTTAGTTGAGCTTGCAGGGATTAAAACGCAAGAGGATGAGCAACGTGCTCGTGCACTTATTTCACGTCAAGCAAAACTTGAACTTATGGCGGTAGATGAAGACCACGATGCAAGAGTTTACTCTATGACACCAGAGGAAGCTGTACAATATGGGGATCTTATTTTAGAAGATGCTAAAAACCCACAAAGAAAATATTTAGTGCATGATATTCCTATTTTAGATGGTGGTATGCTTACAGATGCTTCTGTTGGATTTGATAAAAACAACCGTCCTGTGATTAACTTTGCATTAAACTCTGAAGGTGCTGATATTTTTGGAGATTTTACAGGTGCAAATGTTGGAAAACGTCTTGCAATTGTTTTAGATGGCAAAGTATATTCTGCTCCAAATATTAGTGAAAGAATTGGTGGTGGACATGGGCAAATCTCTGGAGATTATACAGTAGCACAAGCAAAAGATTTAGCTATTGCACTTCGTTCAGGTGCACTCCTTGCTCCTGTATTTTTACTTGAGAAGCGTTCAGTTGGACCAAGTTTAGGAGCAGATAGCATTAAAGCTAGCCTTGTAGCTCTTATTGGTGGGTTTGTTTTAGTTATTATTTTTATGGTGCTTTACTATGGTATGGCTGGAGTTATTGCAAATATTGCACTTATTGCAAACTTGTTTATCCTTTTAGCTGTTATGAGCCTTTTTGGTGCAACGCTAACGCTTCCAGGTATGGCTGGTATTGTACTAACTGTTGGTATGGCAGTTGATGCCAATGTAATTATTAGTGAGCGTATTCGTGAATTGCTACGTGAAGGTAAATCGATGCACAAAGCAATAGAAGATGGTTACTCAAATGCGATGCGTGCTATTTTAGATGCAAATATTACAACGCTTATCGCTTCAGTTGTTTTATATGCATATGGAACAGGTGCTATTAAAGGGTTTGCAATTACTATGAGTATTGGTATTTTAGCTTCTATGGTTACTGCTATTGTTGGAACACATGGAATCTACCAACTACTTGAACCTGTGATGAAGAAGAGTAAAAATAACCGTTTATGGTTTGGAATGAAGGGGTAAGAGATGGAGTTTTTTAAATACAAAAAAAGTATCGATTTTATGGCCTATACAAAAAAGGCTATGTTCCTTTCTTTAACTTTTATTGCTCTAAGTTATGTTTTACTCTTTTTTAAAGGGTTAAACTATGGTGTAGATTTTGCAGGTGGAACTGTTATTCAAGTAAAATATGACAAACCTGCACCAATACAGCAGATGCGTGAACTTTTAAAGAAAAATCCAACATTTGCTGGTGCTTCTATCTCTGAATTTGGTTCAGATGATGAGGTGCTTATTCGCCTTAAAAATTCCTCTACAAGTGTTGGACAAGATATTGGTGATTTAGCTTCAAAAGCACTCAAAGAAAGTGGAAACTTTGAGATTCGTCGTGTAGATATTGTTGGTCCAAAAATTGGAAATGAGCTAAAAGAGAAGGGTCTTATCTCTTTAGTTTTAGCAATTGCTGGGATTTTAATTTATGTAGCATTTCGTTTTGAGTGGCGTTTTGCAGTTGCAAGTATTATCGCACTTGTGCATGATGTTTCTATTACAATGGGGTTTGTTTCACTTTTTAGTATTGATGTAAATCTTGATGTACTAGCAGCTGTACTTACAATTTTAGGGTATTCACTTAATGATACAATTATTGTATTTGATAGAATTCGTGAGGGTGTGACAGGTTCTAAGACAACAACACTTGTAGGGATTATTAATGAATCTGTAACAAGAACACTTGCAAGAACTACACTTACATCACTTACAACTTTCTTTGTGGTGTTTACACTCTTTATGTTTGGTGGTGAGATTATCCATCCATTTGCATTTACACTTTTAGTGGGTGTTATAGTTGGTACATACTCTTCAATTTTTGTAGCTTCTCCAATTTTAGTAGCATTTGGTTTTAGTGTAAAAGAGTATAAAGAGAAATTAGCTGCAAAAGCAAAACGTGAAGCAGAAAAAGAGAAATTACGCCAGCAGTTTGAATCTGGTGTAATGTAAGGAGAAGATATGGATTGGGGTAAGGTAATTTATGTATTTTTCTCTTTAATGAGTTTAACATCAGTTGTAGCGTTTTTATATGAACATAGTTCAATTTCACTTTTTGTAGCAGCAAGTTTAAATCTTGTTTCTACATTTTTAAAAATTGGTGTAAGAAATCTTCTCTCAGCGGAGCTGTTTGCATCTTCTTTAGTAGCAGACTTACACCTTATTCCTGCATATATCTACCTTGATGTTGTTGGAAATGAGGGATGGGCAATGGCACTTGCGATTGGTGCTTTAATTGCAAACCTTTTCTCAGTAGGACTTGTTTATATTGAGAGTTTAAAAACAAAAGATGAATATTAGGAAATAATTGTGGAATATAGTGCAAAAGAGATAGAAAAAAAGTGGCAAGAGTATTGGGAACAAAACAGAAGTTTTGAGCCAAGTGAGGATTTTTCAAAAGAGAAAAAATATATCTTAAGTATGTTTCCATTTCCAAGTGGAAGATTACATATGGGGCATGTAAGAAACTACTCTATTAGTGATGCCTTTGCAAGATACTATCGCCAACAAGGGTTAAATGTGCTTCACCCAATTGGGTTTGATAGTTTTGGTATGCCAGCAGAGAATGCTGCTATTAAAAATAATGCAGATCCAAAAAAATGGACATACGATAATATTGACTATATGAAAAAAGAGTTTGAATCTTTAGGTTTTTCTTTCTCTAAAGAGAGAACTTTTGCAACAAGTGATGAACTTTATACAAAGTTTGAACAAGCTTTTATTATCGATATGTATGAAAAAGGTTTACTATACCGTGAAAAAGGGATGCTCAATTGGTGTCCACATGATCAAACTGTTTTAGCAAATGAGCAAGTAGTAGATGGATGTTGTTGGAGATGTGATACTCCAATTGTAAAAAAAGAGATGAACCAATACTACTTTAAAATCACACAATACGCAGAAGAGCTTTTAGAGGATCTAAAAAAGCTTGAGGGTGGTTGGCCAAAGCAAGTTTTAACGATGCAAGAGAATTGGATAGGTAAATCGAATGGGCTTTCTTTTTCACTCTATTTTGATGAGGTAAGTAAGGAA
>Ga0256837_1000373_pt1 | contig 39108 bp, 39 predicted proteins | sample 4562384metaG_FD_185976 | JGI IMG/M metagenome (GOLD analysis project Ga0256837, IMG submission 185976) | Hydrothermal vent microbial communities from Guaymas Basin, Mexico - 4561-384 | ecosystem: Environmental > Aquatic > Marine > Hydrothermal vents | place: Mexico: Guaymas Basin | collected... | reverse complement strand
GGAGGATTATCCCTCTCGTGGGTCGACGATCTTCCCTGCGATAGCTGAAGCAGCAGCGACGGCGGAGTTGGCGAGGTAGATCTCTGAGCTTCTTGCACCCATACGCCCTACGAAGTTACGGTTGGTGGTGGCGACACATCGCTCTTTGTCTCCAAGGATACCCATATACCCACCAAGGCACGCCCCACAAGTAGGGTTGGAGACAACGGCTCCTGCGTTAATGAGTATCTCGATGAGTCCCTCTCTTTGGGCTTGGAGTAGGATCTGTTGTGTCCCTGGAGTGACGATCATACGAGTCTGCTTGGCGACGCGTTTACCCTTCATGATTTTTGCTGCGACACGGAGATCTTCGATGCGTCCATTGGTGCATGAACCTATCATCACTTGGTCGATCTTGAGATCATCGGCTACGGCTTGCTCTACAGATTTCCCGTTGGAGGGGAGGAACGGATAGGCGATGACGGGGGAGAGGGCTGCGGTGTCGATAGTGAGTGTCTGGCAGTAGGTTGCGTCACTATCTGAGTGGTGGATCTTTGGCTTGGCTCTGAGTCCACCATTGATCGCTTCACGCTCTTTGAGGTACGCCTCAGTGATACTATCGACAGCAAAGATACCGTTTTTGGCTCCCGCTTCGATGACCATATTGGAGATAGAGAAGCGGTCTGCCATATCGAGATACTGTATCGCTTCACCTGTAAACTCAATGGCTTTATACAACGCCCCATCGACCCCAATCATACGGATAAGCTCCAAGATGATATCTTTGCCGTAGATGTGTTCACCTGGCTTGCCTGTGAGTTCGACTTTGATCGTCTCAGGCACCTTAAACCAGTTGCCCCCAGTGATCATCCCAAAGGAGAGGTCGGTACTCCCCATCCCTGTAGAGAAGGCACCCAATGCCCCATGGGTACAGGTGTGTGAGTCTGCTCCGATGATGACATCTCCTGGGATTACAAGCCCCTTCTCAGGGAGTAAGGCATGCTCAATCCCCATATCTTTTTCATCAAAGAAGTACTTCAAGTCATGTTTATAGGCGAACTCTCTGGAGATTTTGGCTTGGTTGGCAGAGGCGATATCTTTGGCAGGGATGTAGTGATCCATGACGATACAGAAGTTGTCTGGTCGTGCTAACTTCTTGGCACCGCTCTGCTCAAAGGCACGGATGGAGATCGGGGTGGTGATGTCGTTACCGATAATCATATCGATATCTACTCTGACGATCTCCCCCGCTTTGACGGCTCTACCCGCATGCTCTGAGAAGATTTTTTCTGTGATGGTTTGTCCCATGTATTGATTCCTTGCTATCTTTTAATGGGGAAATTATACCAAAAGAAGATTAGGCGAAATCGCTAGTCGTAGACATCATCCATATCGAAGTCATACTCAGGTTCTGGGACTTTGATATTCTCTAGGGAGTCGGGATCGACCTCGGCATAGGAGAGATCATAGTTGACCCCTTGATAGAACTGTTGCTCCTGAGCAAACTTCTTCTCCCGCTCCATCTGAGCTTGGAGCTGTTTTTGGGCTTTGGTCTGAGGAGCTGTAGCGGTCTGGTTGGACTCTGCACTCAGTAGGCTAGAAGCACCCATCAAGCAAAGAGAGAGAAGAAGTTTATACATAATTATCCCTTATCAAAGTATTCAGTTTAAATTATCATCAGTATAGCATAATTATTTTAGAGGACAAGGAGGATAGTGAGATAGAAAATTTAAAAATGATAGAGACACTCAGTAGTGGATTAAAGTGGTTTATTGATACGAGATAGAGAGTATAGACTCTTTTTTTATTTCCGTTATAATAACACCAAGTGATACTAAATAAGGACAGATACTATGGCATATTGGCAAGTAAGAGCTAAGTTAGATAATAAAAGTCATATTGATACTTTTCTCGAAGAAAATAGATGGGCGTTATTGGATGAGAAACATAAAGAGAGCAGAGTCTTTGAAAAACAAATCAATAGTATAAATAAGAATGAGTTACTATTTTTGGTTGATGATAATCAAAAGATAGATTACTATGCTAGATGTATAGAAAATCCACAAAATGGTATAGATATTGTTGTGGATAAGTGGAAAAAGTTAACACATAGCATTGATGCGTTAAATGGTGGAAATTTTATTAAAACAGTTGTTATGATAAAGAAGAGAGATAAAATAGATGAGTTGTTACACGCAATGAATCTAGGATTGTATAAATTAGCGAATATCACCATTCAAAACTTTAAGCTTTTCAAAGAGTTAGAGATGAATTTCAATCAAGATATTAATGTAATTATCGCAAATAATGGAGCAGGTAAAACAACATTATTAGATGCGATTGCTTTAGGATTTGGTTCTATGTTGACCCACCTTCCCAATGTTAGTGGTATTGGGTTTACTAAGGATAAGCAAGAGTTACGGATAAATAGTACCAATAAAAAAGAGCCCTATCTTCGTATAGAATTGACCTCTACCCAAAATCTCAAATGGGATAGAATAGATAAAAGAGATAAGTCAAAAACAACACTTAAACAAGTTCCTAATGGGTATGGGCTTAAAGAGCTAGAGACTTTTATGGATACGCTCATTGATAGTGAAAATGAAGGTAAAGCATATGTTATGCCTCTTATTATGTACTATGGGACTTGCCGAAACTGTTTTGATGTACCGTTACGAAAAGTCAACTTTCAAAAAGAGTTTAGTCGTTTTGAAGCACTCTCTGGTGTATTGAAAGGAGCGGCTAATTTTAGTAGGCTCTTTCAGTGGTTTGATGCGATGGAAAATTTAGAGCGAAGAGAGATACAAGATAGACGAGATTTTGAGTATCAACTCCCTGCACTAAAAAATGTTCGAGAGGTAATCTCTTCTATGCTAAAAGGATTTCAAAATCCTAGAATTGAAACTAGACCTTTACGGTTTATGATAGATAGAGTTGAAACGGATGGCTCAACTACTGAGCTTCAAATCGAACAACTCAGTGCAGGATATAGAGCGGTTTTGGCTATGGTGATGGATATCTCTGCTCGAATGTCCGAAGCTAACCCCCATCTAGGCAATCAATCAGAAGCAATAATTTTAATAGATGAGTTAGATTTACACTTACATCCAAAATGGCAACAAACCATTCTCTCTGATTTACGGCGAACTTTTCCTAATGCTCAATTTATTGTGACTACGCATAGTGTTCATATTTTATCATCTATTCAAAAAGAGAAATTATTCATTTTAAAAAATGGGAAAATTGAAAAAACTTATTTAAGAACTTATGGTAAATCTATTGATGAATTACTTCTAGGTTCATTCGAGATAGAATCATTGAGATACCCAAAAGTAGCAAAAAAAATAAATGAACTACAAGAACTTATATATTCTAATGAGTACAACGAAGAGTTATTTTTTTCTAAGTTGGAAGAGTTAGAAAAAGATGTAGGAAGAGATGATATAGATGTATTAAAACTTAGATTGGAAAAATTCAAACGAGATAAAAATGCGTAAGATTAATAAGTTAACACCCTTACCTCATTTTAATGGACGTAATTATAAAGTTGATTGTGAAGTTTGGTCATGTAAAAGATGTACTGATATTACTTTTCATAGTAAATACCCTGATATTTATCAGGAAACTAGATGGCAGATATTGGTTGATGAACAAAATCAACAATGTGGATATACTGAACTATATATTGAAAAGCTTGAAGAATCACATATTGACCACTATAAAAAGAGAGAAGATTTTTCTGATTTAACTTTTGATTGGGATAATTTAATTGTTGCAACAAATGATATTAATTTTGGAGCAAAGTATAAAGATAACATCTATAAAATACAGCCTCATGAGTACGGTTTAATTTTTAATCCAGTTATAGATCATGTGGAAAACGACTTTTATTATAATGAGTTTGGAATGATTCGAGAAGACGAAGGTAGAGTTAAAAAAACTGTTGAAGTATTTAATCTGAATGATGAATATCTAAAAGCTAGACGAAAAAAAATTATTGATATGATTGATAGTTTTAAAAATGGAGGACTCTCTACTCTTGATATAAAAAATATCATAGAAAAGGATGGTTTTAAAAGTGTTGTAGAGCAATATTGTTTATGAGTTTATATGGTTTGAATTAACAATACTCCATAGGTAGGAGAAGAAGTAATATCACCTCCTACAATTTTAGATACAATGGCACACGATTTTTTGAAGGAGTGTGAGATGAAATATCATGAACTACAAGCGGTGGCTAAGCGACTTGGGGCGTTTACCTTTATCAGTCGGGCTAGGCGGGTGGAGGATAATACCTTAGAGTTGGTGTTTGATAAGTCTCAGAGCTACTTTTTTAGTATGACCCGTGGGCATAGTCTCATCTACAAAGCCCCCTCTCAACGCCCCATGCAGGGCTACAATGCCCCCTTTGACAAGTTGCTTCATAGTCTGCTTAGTGCGAGTCGGATTGTCTCGGTGGGGGTGTTGGCGGAGGATCGTGTCTTGCAGATTGTAGTGGCTCCTAAGAGTAGTTATAAGGATAAGCTTGTCACACTTCAGCTAGAGTTTACGGGGCGAAACACCAATGCGATCTTGCTTGATGAGGGGTCGGTGGTCATCGAGGCACTCCGTCATATCGATGCCCAAAGCTCCTTTCGGGTGGTGCGTCCTGCTGTGGAGCTACTCCCTCTTCCTCCCTATACGCGTCTGCGTGAGTCTCAGGAGGAGATCGCGGATATCGATGGCTACCTTGAGGCGATCTATCAGACAAAAGAGTCCAAACGACTCCATGAGATGCGAGGACAAAAGCAAGCACTCATCCGCAAAAAGATCAAAAAGTTTGATCAACTGCTCTGTAGTCTCCCTGATGAAGCCAAGCTCCTTAGCCAAGCCCAAACCCACACCCAACACGCCAATCTCCTCCTCTCCAATCTCTACGCGATTAAGCCCTACGATAGCAGACTTAAGACCTATGACTATGAGGGGAAGCCTATCACTATAGCACTACCCAAAGAGACCAAAGTCACCCGTATGCCTGACTACTACTTCAATCTCGCCAAACGAGCCAAGAGTAAAGCCAAACGCGTCCATATTGAGCAGGAGAACCTTGAGAGTAAAAAGGCGTTTTATGAGAATATCTATCAGGCACTCGGGGAGGCTACCACCCCCTATGCGTTAGCACTGCTTGTCCCCAAACGAGCCAAATCCCTCCGCAAAAAGGAGAAGCTACGAGAGGGAGAACTCTTCTGGATAGAGGACTATAAGGTGATGGTCGGACGCAACAGTAGCGAAAACCAAAAGCTCCTTGGGCTTGCCAAATCCAATGATATCTGGATGCATATCCGTGATCTCCCCTCAAGTCATGTCATTATCAAGACCGATAAGCAGAACCTCCCCAACTCTGTCATCGAAGCAGCTGCCAAACTCTGTGTAGACTTCTCAGTCAAAAACGCAGGGGAGTATGAGGTCGACTACACCAAACGGAAGTTTGTCAAGATACAAGAGGGATCGAGTGTGCTTTACACTAAATATGATACGATCCGTGTCACCAAAGAGGGGGTTGAAATTAGAGTATAACGCAATGCGTGGTATAATCTCCCAATTTGTGACAAAGGACGCGGGTATGACGAAAATTTTTACCGACCATCAGGAGCGATGGATGACGGGGATTGGGCTATTGGCTCTGGTTGGAGTGATTGGTTGGATTGACAACTTCTTTATTATGTGGACATTTTTGGGGGTGATCTACCTCTTTGCGTTTTATGAGGCGATGAAGCTCTTCAAGCTTAGCTCCTCTTCGGCGTACTTCTGGGCGGTAGTCCTCTGGATCGCTGCCTACTTCTACCCCAACCCTGATGATCTCTTCTTCTTTATGGCGATTATCTTCGCCTCATCTCTGGCGTATATGCACAACTTTGACAAACGCCTCCTGCTCCCGTTTCTCTACCCTGTGAGTGGGATACTCTTCTTCTTGATACTCTACCAAGACTTTGGGATTGCGTCGATGTTTTGGCTCTTGGTCACAGTGGCATTGACCGATATCGGGGCGTTCTTTACGGGAAAAGCGATAGGGAAGACGAAGTTCTCTGACACCTCACCCAACAAGACACTCGAAGGGGTCTTTGGGGGGATCGCCCTTGCGACTGTGGCAGGTTCGTTTGCGGGACTCTATGTGGTGGAGTTTGGTATCGCCTTTATGGTGACACTCGTTACCGCGATTGCGTCGGTATTTGGGGATCTCTTTGAGTCCTATCTCAAGCGAGAAGCAGGGGTCAAAGACTCAGGCGATATCCTCCCAGGGCATGGGGGGATTCTCGATCGTATTGATGGTTACCTCTTTGGTGCGGTGATGATGGTCATTGCATTGCGTGCACTCATCTAGTATGTCTAGTATCGTTCTGCTTGGTTCGACAGGTTCGATAGGGGTCAATACCCTCCTCATCGCCCAACGCTATGCTATCAGAGTGGAGGCACTGGTCGCAGGGAACAATATCGACCTGCTCAATCAACAGATAGCCCTCCACAAGCCCACGCTAGTCGCCATCGCCAATGAAGCCGATAGAGGGCGGGTCAACCACCCCCATGTCTTGTGTGGGAGTGCGGGGATACTAGCGCTACTCGAACGCTCCCAGAGTCCAACCGTGGTCAATGCCCTTGTGGGCTACGCAGGGCTTGCCCCTACGCTCAAAGCCACCGCACTAGGTAAGCGGGTCGCCCTTGCCAACAAAGAGTCCCTCGTGGTTGCGGGGAAGTTTATCGATATCTCCCGTATCACCCCGATCGACTCAGAGCATTTTGGGTTGTGGTATCTGCTCAATCAACGCCCCGCCTCCAAGCTCTATATCACCGCGAGTGGGGGTGCGTTGCGGGAGTGGGAGATCGAGACGATGCGTCACGCCTCCTATGCCCAAGCCCTCAACCACCCCAACTGGTCGATGGGGGATAAGATCACCATCGACTCTGCGACAATGACCAACAAGCTCTTTGAGTTGCTTGAGGCAAAGTGGCTCTTTGATACCGATCAGATCGATGCGGTGATTGAGAAGAAGTCGATTATCCATGCGTTGGTGGAGTTTGCAGATGGCTCGACGACAGCACACTTTGCGGGGGTGGATATGAAGCTCCCTATCGCCTTTGCTCTTAGAGGGGAGGTCTCTGAGCCGATCTTGCCTCCGACCGATCTTCTTGGGATGGGTGCGGTGGAGTTCTTGCCTATTGAGGAGTCGCGTTATCCCATCTGGAGTATCAAGGAGGAGATCCTTGCCAAGCCCCACTTGGGTGTGGTCATCAACGCCGTCAATGAGGAGGCGATCGATGCCTTTAGGCGTGGTGCGTGTAGCTTCTTTGGAATGAGTGAGATGGTGTTAGATGCCTACAAGCACTTTGAGCGGGTAGACCCCCACTCCATCGAAGAGGTCGTAGCGATCGATCAGGAGGTGAGAGCCTATGTCACGCAACCACGATAGGGTACTGATCCTTCATGGGTGGGGTGGCTCTGATGCCCCACACTGGCAAGCTGAGCTTGCTAGTCGTATCGCCCAATCCTACGGTACCGTCTCCTTCCCCCTCCTAGACAACTGCCACTTCCCCTCCAAAAACCGTTGGGTACGGCAGATCCGTCAGCTACTCCACGACTTTAAGCCCACCACGGTCGTCTGTCACTCCCTCGCCAACACCGTGTGGCTCTGGCTATGTGAAGAGGAGATGGACACGGTAGAGCGACTCTTTATGGTCTCTCCTCCTAGCCTCACGACACAAGTCGAGACGATCAAGAGTTTCTTCCCTTGCCCTCTACCTCCCCGTCTCTATGCCAAGGAGGTGCAGATGATCGTCTCAGAGGATGACCCCTATATCACGATAGATGAGGCACAACGCCTAGCCCAACACTATCAGATCCCCTTGCTAACCCTCCCCAACGCTGGACATATCAATGCTCAGAGTGGATATGGCAAGTGGGAGCTGATCGAGAACCTTGTACTGGAGAAGAGATGATTTTAAGTATTGAGTCGAGTTGTGATGATAGCTCTATCGCGATTACCAAGATAGCCACCAAGGAGATACTCTACCACAAGAAGATCTCCCAAGAGGAGGAACACTCCGTCTATGGAGGGGTGGTACCTGAGCTAGCTTCACGGCTCCACGCGGTGGCACTCCCGAAGATTCTAGCGGAGACCACACCCTACTTTGATCAGCTCAAAGCGGTCGCCGTGACCAACCAACCAGGGCTTGGGGTGACGCTTTTAGAGGGGATCGCGATGGCAAAGACCCTCGCGATGCTCCAAGGAATCCCCCTCATCGCTGTACACCACCTCAAAGCCCATATCTACTCCCTCTTCATCGAAAAAGAGACGATCTTCCCCCTACTGGTACTGCTCATCTCTGGAGGGCATACACAGGTGATACGGGTCAGCTCCTTTGAGCAGATGGAGATCCTTGCGACGAGTATGGATGACTCGGTGGGAGAGAGTTTTGATAAGTGTGCCAAGATGATGGGGTTAGGCTACCCTGGGGGACCACTCATTGAAGCCCTCGCCAAAGAGGGGAATGAGGATCGCTTCGATCTGCCTGTCCCCCTTCGTAACTCGCCACTGATCGCCTTCTCCCTCTCAGGACTCAAAAACGCCGTACGACTCAAAGTAGAAGCCCTTGGTGGGGCGGAGGCGATGAGCCACCAAGATAGAGCCGATCTGAGTGCGAGTTTCCAAAAAGCGATCACGCGACACCTCATACAGAAGAGCAAGAAGATCTTCGCCTCAGAGTCCATTGGTGACTTTGCAATCGTGGGGGGTGCCTCTGCCAATGGCTATATCCGAGAGGCGTATGCGTCACTCTGTGAGGCGTTTGGGAAGCGGATGCACCTCGCACCACTCCACTACTGTGCGGACAATGCTGCGATGGTGGGACGCTACGCCCTTGATGCCTATGCCAAAGAGGTGTTTATCGCCCCCAATCAGCTCGATAGTACCACCACCAAGAAGCAAAAAGCGGGGATGCTTCTCTAGCACCCCTCTCCCGCCTCTCCCCCTCTTGTACCTTCCATCAGCCACTAAGTAACTTTTGGATAAAATATATACCTATAAGTGTGCGTAAAATGGTGCTTCTACGCGAAGTACCCGTCACCCAAAACCCAATAAACGGAGTCTGATTATGGCAGAGTATGGTGCAAGTAATATTAAAGTCCTTAAGGGACTCGAAGCGGTAAGAAAGAGACCAGGGATGTATATCGGTGACACTTCGATAAAAGGGCTTCACCACCTTGTCTATGAAGTGGTTGACAACTCTATTGATGAGGCGATGGCAGGGTTTTGTGATACGATCAAGGTGACACTCACCAAAGCAGGCTCAGCGATCATTGAAGATAACGGGCGGGGGATTCCTGTCGCGATACACCCCACTGAGAAGATCTCCGCCGCCACCGTAGTCTTGACGGTGCTTCATGCGGGGGGGAAGTTTGACAAAGATACCTACAAGGTCTCAGGGGGACTCCACGGTGTTGGGGTCTCAGTGGTCAATGCCCTCTCCCAGACACTCGATCTAACCGTCTACAAAGAGGGGCAGACGCATGAGCAGTCTTTTCGGGCGGGGATACCTGTTGCACCCCTAGAGGCTTCAGGCAATACCCGCAAGCACGGTACCAAGATAGAGTTCTGGCCAGATGAGACGATCTTCACCGAGGGGGTTATCTTCCAAAAAGAGATCCTCACCAAGCGTTTTAAAGAGCTGTGCTACCTCAATCCCGCAATCACCATCGACTTTAGAGATGAGCGAGATGGTACCAAGGAGAAGTTTCACTTTGAGGGGGGGATTCGTCAGTTTGTAGAGGATATGAACCGCAAAAATCCCCTCTCTACCGCACAGTTTTTCCAAGGTAAAGCAGACGATATTGAGATCGATGTGGCGTTGATGTATTGTGATAGTGATAGTGATAAAGTCCTCTCGTTTGTCAACAATATCAAGACCCCCGATGGAGGGACACACGAGGCGGGCTTTAGAGCGGGGTTGACCCGTTCACTCTCCTCTTACATCACCAAAAATGCCAATGCCAAAGAGAAAAACACCAAAATCACAGGGGAGGACTGCAAAGAGGGGCTGATCGCTATCGTCTCGGTGCGTGTTCCTGAGCCACAGTTTGAGGGACAGACCAAAGGGAAGCTAGGCTCATCGTATGTGCGTCCATTGGTACAGAAGTTCTTCTCTGAAAACTTCAACAAATACCTCGAAGAGACCCCACTCGAAGCCAAAGCGATTATGGCTCAGGTACTTTTAGCCGCACGGGGGCGTGATGCAGCCAAACGCGCCAAGGATCTGGTCAAACGCAAAGACTCCATGAGTGTAGGAACCCTCCCTGGTAAGCTAGCCGATTGTCAGAGTAAAGACCCTGCGATGAGTGAGATCTACTTGGTAGAAGGGGACTCTGCAGGTGGCTCTGCCAAGCAGGGGCGTGATAGAGTCTTTCAGGCGATCTTGCCACTCAAGGGTAAGATCCTCAATGTCGAGAAGGCACGCCTAGAGAAGATCCTCAAATCAGATGAGATCAAAAATATGATCACCGCGATGGGGTGTGGGATCGGTGAGGAGTTTAATGAAGAGAAGCTCCGCTACCACAAAATCATCATTATGACCGATGCCGATGTCGATGGGAGCCATATCCAAACCCTCTTGATGACCTTCTTCTTCCGTTTCTTGCGTCCTGTGATTGAGAAGGGGTACCTCTACCTCGCCCAACCGCCACTCTACCGCTACAAAAAAGGGAAAAATGAGACCTATCTCAAAGATGACACGGATCTCAATAACTTCCTTATCGAGCGGGGGATTGATGTGATTGAGTCGGAGACGATGGGGCATCATGACCTTGTCGAACTCTTTAAGTTGGTGGGACACTACCGTATGACACTCAAAGACCTAGAGAACCGCTTTGCCCTGCCTGAGGTGGTGCGTCATATGATAGAGAACCCCGATATTGTGGGTACCTCCAATGAGGTGTTGGCTCAGACGATTGAGAGCTATATCGTGGGGTTGGGTTACAATATCCTCAGCAAGACGATCAATGAGGAGCAGATACACCTCTTTGTGCAGACCAATGATGGGTTGGAGGAGTTGATTATCGATGAGATACTCTTCACCAATCCACAATACAACAGTGCCATTGAGATCCATCAGCGTATCGAGGAGCGGTTGAGCGATGAGTTTAGAGAGCAAGATCTCCTTGAACTCTTTGCCAAGATCGAAGCCTCTGCGAAGAAGGGGGCGTATATCCAACGCTACAAAGGGCTTGGTGAGATGAACCCTGAGCAACTCTGGGAGACGACCATGACCCCTGAGAACCGTAAGCTCCTTCAAGTCACCATCGATGATGTTGAGGAGGCGAGTGATACCTTTACTCTCTTTATGGGTGATGAGGTTGAGCCACGGCGTGCCTATATCGAACGCCATGCCAAAGATGTCAAGCACTTGGATGTATAGAGACGATGCTGTTATCCGAACTCGAAGAGAGAGAACGCCGTTTTAAACTAGCCCTGAGAGCGGGGCTACCTGTCTTACTGTTGATTGGGTTGATCCTCTCTAGTGTCTTGCGTCAAGAGGAGAGTATGCAGTTTCTCACCGATAATATCCTGCTGATTGTGGGGATTATCTTTATTACGATTTACTTTATCTACTTTATTTTAGATGAGCATATCGAGAAGACACTGATAGATCAAGCGACCTCCTGCTTTAACCAAAAGACCCTCCTTGAGCGACTCAAAAAGAACCGTCCTCAGACCCTAGCACTTCTCAGTATCAAAAACCTCCCCACCATCAATGCCAACTATGGACTCACTGAGATTGATATGGTGTTGCATACTATTATTGAGAAGCTCAATAGTGCCTTGGAGCAGGAGACCCTTCAGCGGGCGTTGATAGGGAAGCACTACGGCTCAGAGTTTATCGTCGCCGTCGATAGCCCCAAGGAGTCTGTGGAGGCGGTGCTTAGGCAGTTTGTCCAAGACTACAAGAGTGTTAATGCGATTGAGATAGATTATGGGTTCTCTGTGACGGGAGGGCGTGAAGAGAGTGTGGAGAAGACCATCTTGTATCTGCGTGACCGTATCTACACCAAAGAGGAGCAGGAGAGTAAGCCCAAAGAGTCCTTTTTGGAAAAGCAGAATCTCAAAGTCTCTGAGCTAGAGGTCTGTATCGTCGATGCGGTGGAGAAGCACCAGTTTGGCTTTAGTTTCCGTCCCCTGCTCAATGTCAAGACCCAAGCGTATGATATCTATGAGGTGGCTGTCACCCTCACCCCTCCCAACCAAGGCAAGATACTCCCACGGGTCTACCTCCCTATTATCAACCGTTTGGGGCTAGGGCGTAAGTATGATCTTGAGATTGTCAAGCACCTTATCGATCTTCTCCCTCAAGTCGATGCACCCCTCTCTTTGACCTTCAATCTCTCCCCCTTCTCCTTACGAGATAGTGGCTTTCAAGCTCAGCTCTTTGCCTACCTTGAGCAGAGCAGTGTTGACCCCTCACGGCTGATTGTAGAACTCTACGAACGCAAGACCCACCACAATCTCAAAGGTTACCTCAAGACACTCAATGCCATCCGAGCCAAAGGGATTCGTATCTGTATCGACAACTTTGGGACTTCGAGTGCCTCGATGGAGTATATGAAGCACTTCAAGTTTGATATGGTGCAGTTTGATAGGGATTTTGTGACTAATCTCGAAGATACCACCACCCAAGCGATGTTGGAGTCGCTGATCCGTATGTCCAAAGAGCTTCAGATCACCACCGTGGCAAAATGGGTCGATAAAGAGAGCCAAAAAGAGCGACTTACGGGCTTGGGGATCGACTACCTGCAAGGGTTTGGTATCGGGAAACCGCTCAATGAACATAGCCTACTACAACAGTACAACTAAAGGAGTAACAGATGAAATATGGTGAAAAAGAGATACGAGAGTTTAACATTGACGCAGAGGAGAACTTCTGGCCCAATGCCCATAGCAAGAACTACACAATCAAGATAGAGCTTCCTGAGTTTATGTGTCTATGTCCCCGTTCGGGCTATCCTGACTTTGCGACACTCTACCTCTCCTATGAGCCTGCCGATGTGGTCATAGAGCTTAAAGCCCTCAAGCTCTATATCAACTCCTTTATGTACCGCTCTATCTCTCATGAGAATGTTGCCAATGAGATCTACGATACCCTCTACAGTCGCTTGGCACCCAAGTCGATGAAGCTCATTGCAGACTTCAATCCACGGGGGAATGTCCATACGGTCATTGAGATCGATAGCCAAGATAACTAACCCCACCCTCATCCTCGACTACTAAGATAGCCTCCACCCACAAGACCCTCCCCCTAGGCTTGGGGTCTATCTCAACCATGTGATGCTCCAAGCGGAGGCATAGAGTCGGATGAGTATCGGGGTAGAGTAGGGGGTTACGCCTCTAGGGTGATGCTCTGTTGTCCGATCGCTTGGTAGCGGGTGTAGTAGTGCTGGACAAAGTCTGCGATCTTGGGATCACGCGGGAGGTAGACCCCCTCAGACTTGGTGACATAGGTGTTGAGGTAGAGGCTAGCATCTTGCTTCTTGAGGTAGTGTGTTACGAGGGTTTGATAGGCTTGGGTGTAGGCTTCTCTCATCGCATCGTAGCGGGTGTAGTCGATGGTGATACGCTCCTCGTAGGTGAGTACCCCTGAGTCAAAGAGTAGTGCCAGATGGATCAGCCCCTCACAGTAGTAGGGGAGTACCTCTCCCACTTCACGCCACGCCATTAGCCCAACCGCACGAGAGACAAGATCATCGATGAGGTACTCTTGGAGCGTGGGGTCTTCTTGGTGGAAAAATGCCATCAATCCCCCCGTGGTCGCCTTGAACTCTTCGATATTTTTGAACTGTCCTGTGGTATTCATCGCACTCTCTGTGTCAGTATCGATCCACAAGATATGTCCAAACTCATGCCCAATGGTTGAGATGTCGTAGATCTGGTGCCAGAGTTCTGGCTCCTTCTCCACAAGGGTACGAGACCGCTTTACAAACGCCTCACCCAAAAACTCCACACTGAGCTTCATAATCGGTTTGGCGTGCTTACTCTGTCGGACGAAGTCCGCATAGGCAAAGATCTTCTTGCCTAGTTCGTTGGAGACCTCCTCATCATTGGGGACGACTTGGGCGGAGAAGAGTCCATTGAACTCCGCACCGTAGTAGAGCATCGGTTGTCCGATATAGAGCTGAGTCTGATCGACTTGGGAGAGGTTTTTGGAGAGGATACGCTTGGCATCATCACCCCACTCCTTGGCGAGATTGAGGGCAAAGGCTTTGATCGCATCGCGTGTTTGAGAGCCTGACTGTAGGGCGGGGTTGATGATGCGTAGATCCCACTCTAGGGCGACAGCTTTGCGGTAGTGATCCTCATAGTACTCCAGTGGGTGTCCGATCTGTAGTGGGGTACGCACCGCCATCCATGCTCGATCGACAGCGGCCCAGTAGCCAATGAGTGCATCAGGGTCGGTATGATGCAACGCTTCTAAGATCGCTTGGAGGTAGGTGAGCCACTCCGCTTTCTGTCCAAAGATCGTATCCTCATATGCATCGAGTGTCTCGATAAAGCCCAAGAGGGCTTGGGTCACTTGGGTCACTTCATCCTCAAACGCTTTAGCATAGGCGACTCGCTCATAGGTGCCATCGGCTCTCTGGTGGAGTACGGAGTAACAGCGATCGCCTATCTCCCCTTGGGGATTGCAGTCGAGGAGTCTCTGAGACTGAAGCATCTCAAAGATCTTCTCCTCATCGCCCTTGAATTGCGTGAAGAGATCGCGGTTGATACCGTGGATGATATGGGCTGTCCATGCACTCTGCCACCCACTCATCGCACTCCCAACCGCGTGTACTCCTGCGATAAGGGTACGGTAGAAGGGGGTAAGCAGTTCCTGCTCCTCTATCCATGTGATGAGGGCATCGTGGCGTTGGAGGTGGAGATGACTCACAAAGAGGTAGGCGAGTGCTTTTTTGCGGGTACTCTCCTCTTGGGAGAAGCCCGCCTTTTGGAGTACCTGCTCTAGGGCATCTTCACGGAGGTTGACGATACGGGTGAGGGCTGCCATGATAGGCTCTGGCTCATAGGGAAGTCCCAGACGGCTCAATAGCTCCTCTACGATGGCTTGGGCTTGGGGGTGGCTAGTGTGGAGGAGGGTGTAGTAGCCATTGAGTTGGGCTTGGCGTTGCTGTAGCTCATCATAGATACGCTGGAGGTCAGCCATAAACTGCTGTTTCATGAGGCACTCCTTTGGAGCATCTGGATGATTGGTTTGGCAAGGGCGAGGGCTTGGGCTCGGTGGGAGAGGGTCGCTTTGATAGGGTCATCTAGCTCTCCAAGGGTCTGGGTGTAGTGGGTCGGGATAAACATCGGATCATATCCAAACCCCTTCTCTCCGCGTGCGTGATCGATCGCATCACCATGCATCCACCCATGGACGACATACTCCCCAAGATCGGAGATGATAGCAATCGCCGCGGTGTAGTAGGCAGGTGTACGGGTGACCCCTTGGTCTTGGAGGGTGGTGAGGAGTTTGGTGAGGTTGGCTTTGTCTGTGGCACCCTCTCCTGCGTAGCGTGCAGAGTAGATACCAGGGGAACCCCCTAGGAGTGGGAGGGAGATACCACTATCATCTGAGATGACGATAAACGGCTCTGAGGGGTACTGCTCTTGGAGCTTCTCATAGATAGTTCGTGCCTTGATGGTAGCATTTTGGGCGAAGCTCTCACCATCCTCTATGATGTCAAGATCTCCCAAAAGCTCAGAGAAGGCGACCACCTCCTCTTGACACATCTGCTTAAATTCACGCAGTTTCCCGCTATTGCTTGTTGCTAAAACTATCTTCATCAGCTCTTAACCTTTCCGTATATATAATGGCGGATATTTTACCCTATTGGAGATAACCCTATGATTAAACAGATTCTTCCCTTGAGCTTGATTGTCGCATTGCGATTTTTTGGACTCTTTATTGTACTTCCTGTTCTCTCGATCTACGCATTGGAGATGGAGGGGGCGACCCCCTTCTTGGCAGGATTGGTAGTGGGAGGGTATGCGTTGACCCAAGCGACCTTCCAGATCCCCTTTGGTTTGATGAGTGACAAGGTCGGGCGGAAGAGAACCTTGCTCTTTGGACTCCTGATCTTTATCGTTGGGTCGGTTGTGGCTGCGATGAGTGAGAGTATCTACGGGTTGCTTCTTGGACGCTTTTTGCAAGGAGCAGGTGCGATTGGCTCGGTGGTCTCTGCGATGATTGCGGACTTGGTCAAAGAGGAGCAGAGAGCCCATGCGATGGCGATCATGGGGGGGACGATTGCGTTGAGCTTTGCGGTGGCGATGATCGTGGCACCACTAGTCGGGGGTGCGTGGGGGATCGATAAGCTCTTCTGGCTAACGGCAATACTCTCAGTCATGGCGATAGGGATACTCTTCACCGCAGTTCCACAGCCTCCAAAGATCGTCCACTCCTATGCCCAAGAGGAGTCCAAGATGCTAGAGGTCTTCAAAGATAAAGCCCTTACACGGATGTATGTAACTTTCCTCTTCCACTCCTCTATCATGACGATGGCGTTTTTTATTATCCCGATGGTGATGACTCAAGCCGTTGAGGTGGGAGGCTTTGGATGGGAGAAGTCGGAGTTGTGGAAGGTCTATCTGCCTGCGATGGTCTTTGGACTGCTTGCGATGGGACCTGCGGCGGTCTTTGGTGAGAAGTATGGTAAGGGGCGGGAGATCTTTATGCTCTCTGTTGCGGTGATTGGGCTGGGCTTTGTGGCGATGGGCTTTGCGACTTCGGCGTGGCTCTTTATCGTGGGGGTGGTACTCTTCTTTATTGGGTTCAATATGTTTGAACCGCTCCTTCAGAGCTTTGTTGCGAAGTTTGCCAAAGTCCACCAAAAAGGGGCAGCATTGGGTGTGGCAAACACCTTTGCCTATGTGGGGATCTTCTTTGGGGGACTCTTGGCAGGGTGGTTGATGCAACACTTTGGGAGAGGGACACTAGCAGTGGTGGTCTTGGGACTGAGTATTGGGTGGTTTATCTGGGTGGCAACCATGCCAAACCCCAACAACCGTGGCAATGTCTACCTCCCGTTGGATCTTTTTGATAGAGAGAAGGTATCTCAGCTGACAATGCATGAGGCGATTGTGGAGAGTTATATCAATGAGACAGAGCAGATTGCTGTGGTCAAGTATGAAAAAGATCTGATTGATGAGGATGAGGTACGGGGGCTTTTGAATTAACCATAGATTTACTTTTGAGCTATCTATTGATACCTTTAGAAGTGGAATCCCCTCCAAAACTCCTTAAATCCCCCCTTTTTAGGGGAATTATTAACTCTTTGTTAACTTTTCATTTATTTTCTTGACATCAATAAACAAAATTGGCTATAATGGCATTATAACATTCAAAACAGTAAGGAGTTTACAATGAAAAAAACATTATTACTTTCAGTAGTAGCATCAACAATGATTATGGCGGGTGGAGATATTGTTCCAGTTGAGCCAGTAATTGAGCCAGTAGTAGAGACATCTGGTTGGGATTTTAGTGGTCAAGCGGTACTTTACTACCAAACTGCTGATGCAGCAGGTACATTAGACCTTTTTGAGCAAAACAGTGCAAAAGCAAATGCAGGTATTAAACTTAGAGCGACAAACAAAGATTTGGCATACGGTATCGGTGCTGGTGTTGAAGTAAATGGTCTTGGTACACTTGGTCTTCAAGAAGATGCTGTTCTTACACCTATGCAAGGTTCAAATGGTTGGATCTCTCAAGCATACTTGACTTATGCATTTGGTAACACAAGCATGAAATTTGGTCGTCAAGAGCTTCCAAAAGCACTCTCTCCATTTGCTTACTCTGAGGGTTGGAATGTATTCAAAAACTCATTTGATGCAGCACTTCTTGTAAACAGTGATATTGCTGATACTACATTGGTTGGTGCAGTTGTATTTAAAGCAAACTCTTCAGTAGCTCCTACAGCATTTAATGCAATCAACTCTGAAGATGGTAAAGGAAGTACTTCAAATGCTCTCCTTGGTACTGATGATCCAGTATTTATGTTGACTGCTCAAAACAAATCTATCGATGGTTTGACATTGACAGGTTCGTTCTACTATACAGCTGATATGGAGCTTGCTACTACAGAAGATTTAATGATTGGTTGGGCTGATGCACAATTCAAGATCTCTGACTATGCTGTAGCAGTACAGGGTGGTACAATTATGTCTGATGCTCTTGCTGATGATGCACTTGCTTATGGTGCAAAAGCGTCTGCTAACTTTGGTATGTTTGGTGCAATGGTTGCCTTTACTTCAACTGATGAGAATGCACCGTTTACTAACACAGGTGGTGTAAAAACTCCACTCTATACACAAATGGTTGCTAACCAAGGTGTAATCGCTCAAGATGCTGACTATGTAAAAGCGGGTGTTTCTGCTAAAGCACTTGGTGGTAAATTCGCAGTTAACTACGGTTATGCTGTAGCAAATGATGATGATATCGCTGGTGGTGCGGACAACAACCCATACGAGCTAGATGTTCTTTATACAACTAAAGTATTTAATGACTCTACAGATGTATTGGCTGCGTATGTATTGACTGATCCAGATACAACTGCTGATTCTACAAACATCATCCGTGTATGGGGTAGATATAACTTCTAAGCACCCGCTTAAAAGTTAGCTACACCAAGAGCCAAGCATCTGCTTGGCTCTTCCCTCTCTCTTATCTTTCACTCTTTATCTTTTTTTAACACGATATAATCCTATTACTTTTAGCTATGCTATAATGTTAAAAAAATATATACTTTAATACTGGAAATAACCCAATGCAAACCTCTAAAAAACTCCACCTTGTCAGTCTTGGCTGTACCAAAAACCTTGTCGATAGCGAAGTAATGCTCGGACGACTTCAATCCTATACCATGACCGATGATGCCACACAGGCGGATGTGATTATCGTCAATACCTGTGGGTTTATCGACGCAGCCAAAGAGGAGAGTATCGATACGATACTCTCACTCCATGAGATACGCAAACCAGACTCTATCTTGGTCGTGAGTGGGTGTCTGAGTGAACGCTACCAAGCAGAGCTTCAAGCTGATATGCCTGAGGTAGATATCTTTACGGGGGTGGGGGATTATGAGAAGATCGATACCCTGATTGCCTCCAAGCAGAGTACCTTCTCTCCTGAGGTCTATCTGGCTACGGAGACGAGTGGACGGGTGATTACAGGATCATCTTACCACGCCTATATCAAGATAGCCGAGGGGTGTAACCAAGCGTGTTCTTTTTGTGCGATCCCTAGCTTCAAAGGAAAGCTCCACTCGCGTACCCTCGCCTCTATCGTCAAGGAGGTCACTGCACTGGTCGCCCAAGGCTTCTATGATTTCTCTTTTATCTCTCAAGATAGCTCAAGCTATGGGCGTGATATCGGGCTAGGGGATGGATTGATCGATCTGATTGAGGCGGTTGAGGGGATTGAGGGGGTGGTCTCTGCACGGATCTTGTATCTCTATCCGAGTACGACGACCTTTGCTCTCATCGATACGATCGCAGACTCCAATATCTTTGCGACCTACTACGATATGCCCATTCAGCATATCGATGATGGGGTGCTTCGCTCAATGAAGCGGGGCTTTGGTGAGGCGAAGACTATCGCCCTCTTGGAGCATATGCGAAGCAAACCCGATGCCTTTATCCGTACCTCTGTGATCGCGGGACACCCTGAGGAGCGTGAGGAGAGTTTTGAGAAGCTGTGTGACTTTATGCTATCTTTTGGGTTTGATCGCTTCAACACCTTCCACTACTCTAACGAGGAGAGTACCACCGCATATTGTATGGAGCAGATCCCCCAAGAGATCATTGAGCAAAGAGCCTTAAAGCTTGGTGAGATCGCCGAGGTATCCATGACCAAGAGCCTAGAGCAGATGGTGGGACGCACGCTCATCGTGGTGATTGATGGAGAGAGTAGTGAGCATGAGTATCTCCTCTCCGCGCGTCCTTTGGGCTGGGCAGTCGATATCGATGGGGAGATACTCATCAACGACACCTCTGATCTCTCCATCACCTATGGACAACGCTACGAAGCCAAAGTGACAGAGTGTGTGGGGGTACAACTTCTCGCAACACTCACTGCCATCTGCTAGTATGGATGGGCTTGACCTCTCTGCTCTCAAAGGGAGTAAAAACCTCTTGGCATTCTCAGGGGGGGTAGACTCCTCAGCACTCTTTTTTCTACTGATTGCACACGGGGTGAAGTTTGATATCGCACTGGTCAACTACGGTATACGCGAAGAGAGTGATCACGAGGAGCGACACGCCAAGCAGTTGGCTCGTCATCATAAGCTCTTCTGTCATACCATTAAAGCCCCCAAGTTTACCCGTAACTTTGAAGAGCAAGCACGGGTGTTTCGCTATGAGTTTTTTGAGTCACTGATCATGGTGGAGGGGTATGATACCCTCCTCACTGCCCATCAGCTCAACGACCAGCTAGAGTGGCTCTTGATGCGTCTGTGTAAGGGGGCAGGGGTGAGTGAACTCATTGGACTCCAGCCCCTCACACAGAAGCCCACCTATCAGCTCCACCGCCCCCTTCTCTCCTATACCAAAGCCCAACTACTCGCCTACCTACATCAGTATGATTACCCCTACTGTATCGATCGTAGCAATGAGGCGTTGTGCTATGAACGAAACCGCTTTAGAGCAACGGTCGCCACCCCCTTGATGGAGGCGTATGGAGCAGGGATCGGGCGGAGTTTTGACTACCTTAGAGCAGACAAAGCTGTACTCGAATCAGGCGTTGAATGCTGTTTTGAGTCAGCTCAACTCTCTGTACTGTGGCTCCCACGCCCAGAGGCGAAGGTGCGTGCGGTGGATAAGGTACTCAAGCATGCAGGGTATCTCCTCTCCGCAGGACAACGAGAGCAGATCGCCAAATCCTCTAGTGTGGTGATCGGTGGGGTGTGGGTGGTTGAGCAGGTAGCAGACCGACTCTATATCGCTCCCTACCGAAGAGATCCGATGCCCAAAGCCTTCAAAGAGCGGTGCCGTATCGCTAAGCTCCCTCAGAAGATACGCCCCTATCTCTTTGTGGAGGGGATTGCCCCTGAGGCACTTAGTGTAGGTGGTTGAGTGGATGGGCTTGGCGGTAGGCTTGGAGCTTTTTGCTACTCTCTAGCTTGGTGTAGACTTGGGTACTTGCCATCGTGGCGTGTCCAAGGAGTTCACTGATATCACTGATACGCGCCCCGTTGTTGAGTAGATGTGAGGCGAAGGAGTGGCGTAGCTGGTGGGGGGTTGCCTCGATCCCCAACGCTTTGAAGCACTGGGTGAGCTGATAGCGTAGCTGAGCACTCTTGCGTCTAACCCCTCGCTTCTCAAAGAGGTAGCACTTGGGGAGGGCGGTAGTGCGGTAGAGTTCTATGAGTTGGATAATGGGAGGGAGTAGGGGAAGCTCCCGTAGCTTATCCCCCTTTCCTCGCACACTAATCCACTCTCCTCGTATATCCTCTAGCTTCACATGGCTCAACTCTGAGATACGCAACCCCAATCCATAGAGCATCGTGATGAGTAGACGCGACTCCAATGAGGCGTGCTGAAGTACCTCTTGGATATAGGACTCCTCTATGGGCTTGGGGAGGGTCTGGGGGACTTTGATCTTCTGGGCTCCGATGAGTTCGATAGAGAGTTTCTGTTGCTCTTGTAGGTAGCGGACAAAGGAGCCAACTGCACAGAGGGCTGCGGCGATGGTGCGTTTGTGTTTGTGGGCGATTGCTAGACGAAAGGGGGTGATATCAAGGCGTGCGGTGTTGCCTTCTTGGTGGAAGTGACTGCACTCACGCATACTATTGAGTCGTCCCTTATAGCTCTTGATCGTGTGGGGGGAGTAGCCTCGAATATCAGCTAGATAGAGGAGAAATGCCTCCTGATAGCTCTCTAGAGAAGTAGGCATAGGCTACGCTCTTATCGTATGCTCTAGCATCTTAGCTTGGAGATAGTCGCGTGCTTGGGGGAGGCTCTTGCCCTCTAGGGAGAGAGACTGGAGGTAGAAGTCGATAGTCGTAAAGGGCTTGGGGATAATGAAGTGATCCCAACTCTTCATCTGCCAGTAGGCTTTGGCTTGGAAGTTCATCACAAAGATCGGTAGTTGGCTCTTGAGTGCTATCCCAATCGCCCCATCACTCATACTGTGTCGAGGTCCTTTGGGACCATCAGGCGTGATGAGTACCTCTTCACCTGCTTTGATGTGTTTGAAGGCTTGAAGCAAGACGCGTTGGGCTCCTTTGCGACTAGAGCCACGCAGAGGCTTGATCCCTAAGAAGTTGAGGGTGTTGGCGATGAGTGAGCCATCAAAGTGAGAGGAGACGATCGCATTGGCAGGGTGGTGGGGGTGGATAGCTCGGTAGGCTTGGGGACTCATCAGTAGCTCTCCATGCCAACAGACACAGACATGTTGCTCCTCTCCAATGGGGGAGAGGGTGTGAAACCGCTTTTTACAGCTCCACCAAAGTAGACGCATCACCCCATAGGCGAGTGGAGGGATGATACGGGTGCCTATGGCTCGAAGGAGGTGTTTAGTCTTCAAGTGTGATGACCACTCCATTGAGTGCCCCACGCGAAGTCTTGGTGACTTTGACAGGGAGAATCTGCCCGAGTAGCTCTTCACTCCCCTCGACAAAGAAGAGCTTACCATCGTCACTGCGTCCCGAGATACGGTTGTTGGGTTTGAGCTCATCGAAGTAGACGGTGTGTATCTCTCCTAGCTGTGCCTCCATAATCTCATCGAGTATCTCTGTGTGGCGTGCTTGGAGGCGTGTGAGTCTGGTTCCTGCGACTTTGGTATCGACCTGTGTGGTGTATTGGGCTGCCTCTGTGTGAGGGCGTGGAGAGTACTTAAAGGAGAAGAGCTGTTCAAAGCGTACTGCTTCAAGCACCTTCATCGTCTCGTCAAAATCCTCTTCACTCTCCCCTGGAAACCCTACGATGATGTCTGTAGAGATCGTCGCTTTGGGGCAGATTCGGCGTATCTTGGCACAGCGGTTGAGGAAGTTCTCTTGGGTATAGCCTCGTCGCATCTGCTTGAGTATGCGTGTAGAACCACTCTGTAGTGGGACATGGATCTGTTTGCAGATCTTGGGGTTGGAGGCGAACTCCTCCAAGAAGGCATCATCCATATGGAGAGGGTGGGGTGAGGTGAAGCGGATACGCTCTAGCCCCTCTATCGTGGAGATCTGCTGGAGGAGTTGGGTGAAGTTGCAGGGGGTCTGCTCTGTAGAGAAGCGTTTGCCGTAGTCGTTGACATTTTGTCCAAGAAGCATCACCTCTTTGGCACCATTGGCAACAGATTTGCGAATCTCTTGGAGTAGAAGCTCACTAGGGATGGAGATCTCCTCTCCACGGGTAGCAGGGACGATACAGAAGGTACACGACTTGTTACACCCTATAGAGATATTGACCATCGCTTTGAGGGGGTTGGTACGGTACTCCTCGAAGCTGTAGGTGGTCTCATCAAACGCGGTACTCACCTCTACCGCGTGTTTTTGGTTGACGACTTCACTAATCTTGGAGACATTTCTAGCTCCAAGGACAAAATCGACTGCGGGAGCGCGTTTGATGATCTCTGCACCTAGGTGACTTGCCGTACACCCCGCCACACCGATCTTGGCACCCGCTTTTTTGCGTTTGTTGAAAACTCCAATCTCGGAGAAGAGTTTGGCAACAGGCTTCTCTCTGACTGAGCAGGTGTTGATGATGATGAGATCTGCCTCTTCGAGGGTTGTGGTGAGGGTGTAGGACTCTTTGCGACTCAGTTCTGCTATGATATGCTCACTATCACGCATATTCATAGCACACCCGAGTGTCTCGATAAAAAGTTTTTTACTCAAGATACTCGTTTCCCTTACGCTACAATGTGAACTTCGTAGATAAACTCATTCTCGTCGAGTCCATACTTCACTTCACGCATATAGACAGAGAATCCCTTCTCTTCAAAGTGTTCGATGAGGGCTTTGAGCTCTTTGTGTGAGTTGTCTTTATCAAAATAGAATATCGATTTTTTTGCCAATTCATCTTCAATCTTCTCTAACTCAACGATGCGTGGTTTGGCTTTAAGTGTGGTTCTTGCAAGTTTTAATTTCATCTATAGTTCCTTTGGTTCTAGTCTAGTTTATCAGCATAATGAGTTCTATTATACTTCATTTTCAGTAAAGGTTCGATTAGGTATAATATTCTTCTTCAAATTAACCCCCCTCCCTGATGCCCCTAACGCTGTTAAGTTGCCTCTTGTAGTGGTCAATTTGAATAAAAATAGATGCAAATCAAGGAACACATGATGGAAAAAATATTAGATATTATTGATGCAATTGCACATGAAAAAAACATCTCCAGAGAGAATGCGATGGAGGCGTTTAAAGAGGCGTTGATTAATACGGCTAAGAAGTTGACGACCTTTACAAGTGGGTTTGAGGTGATTATCGATAACGATACCAAAACCTACTCTATCCATAAAGTGATTACGGTTGTAGCTGATGGTGACCCTCAACTCATGGTAGAGGTCGGACGCGATGAGAATAAGACAAAAATCGAATCCGATAGCTTTATGTCCCTCTCTGAGGCCAAAGAGTTTGATGACTCCTTGGAGGTAGGTGATCAGCTCAAAGAGGAGTTTATCTTGGAGGAGCATGGGCGTACTGCGTCGGCAAACCTCTTTAGAGAGCTAGAGTACCATATCCAGCGACGCATTGAGCAAGATCTCTTTGAGAAGTACAAAGAGAAGGTTGGAAGTGTGATGGTTGGGACAGTCAACCGTATCGATGCGGAGGAGAATACCCATGTAGAGATTGGAGAGCTTAAGGGTATTTTGACCTTGCGTAACCGTATCAAGGGAGAGAAGTTTAAGCGAGGGGATACCATTCGGGCGTTGCTTCGTTATGTGAGTGTGGATCCTCAGTTTGGTCTCTTTTTGGAGTTGACCCGTACCTCTCCGAAGTTTCTTGAGGCGTTGATGGCGAGTGAAGTCCCTGAGATCAATGATGGGGTAGTCGAGATTACCGCAGCCGCACGGATCCCTGGGGAGCGTGCCAAAATTGCACTCAAGACAGAGCAGATGAATGTCGATCCTATCGGTGCGGCAGTTGGGGTCAAAGGGGTGCGTATCAACGCTGTGAGCCAAGAGCTTAATGGGGAGAATATCGACTGTATCGAACACTCACCCATCCCAGAGATCTTTATCACGCGTGCCTTGAGTCCTGCGATTACGCAGAGTATCAAGGTCGATGTGGGAGCAAAAAAAGCGGTAGTCAATATCACAGGTGATCAAAAAGCCAAGGCGATTGGACGCAGTGGTATCAATATCCGTCTCGCTTCGATGTTGACAGGGTATGCGATAGAACTCAATGAGGTAGAGGGTGTCACCGAGAGACCTTCAGAGTCTAATGACTATAAAGAGCCAGAGAAGACAACCGATACAACTGCGTTGGCAGATCTCTTTAAGTAGGGGTGTGGATGCGTGGTATCACGCATCTATGTTAGGAGAGAGCGACTCGCTTCCCTTCTCAAAGTTGGTTAGGCAAGTATCATCTGAGAGAAACGCTCTACATCCAGTGAAGCAGACCCCACAAGTACCCCATCTACCCCCTCAATCGCACCAATCTCTTGGATATTAGCAGGCTTGACACTTCCCCCGTAGAGGAGGGGTCTTGCTAGATGCTGTTTGAGGGCTTGGTGTGTCGTATGGATCTCCTCTGTGGTAGCAGAGCGTCCCGTCCCAATCGCCCAGATAGGCTCATAGGCGATGATAAGATTGTCGTAGGTGATATCGATCCCCTCAAACTGTCCAAGAAGGTGAGCCATCACCGCCTCTTCACCTGCTTCGCGTACCTCAAGAGGCTCACCGATACAGTAGATGATCTCAAAGCCAAGGGATTGGAAGTAGCAAAACTTCTCTGCTACACGCGTTTGAGACTCTTGAAGTAGTTCGCGTCTCTCACTGTGTCCGATCAGAAGGGTCTTGATCCCAAACTCTTCGAGTTGCTCGACACCTATCTCACCTGTAACGGCACCATTTCGGGTCGGGTAGGCGTTTTGAGCTCCTACGGTAAAGCTCCCCTTATAGCGATCGAGTGCGGTAGCAGGAGGGAAGAGATAGACACGATCTTCTGGGCGTTTGGTAGCCAAACGCTCCTCAAGAGCCTCAACATAAGCTTGAGTTGAGGCTCTGGTGTGGTTGGTTTTGAAGTTGGCTGCAAAAATCATACTAGATCTTCAACGCTTCAAGACCAGGGAGTTTGACCCCTTCGATAAGCTTCAAGCTCGCACCACCACCCGTACTCACAAAGGTCATCTCATCCGCATCACCTGCTCGTTGTGTCACATCAGCCGTATCTCCACCCCCAACAATCGTCGTGGCGTGTGTCTCTGCGATATGGTGTGACATCTTGAAGCTCCCTTTGGAGAACTTATCCATCTCATAGACCCCCATAGGCCCATTCCAGATGATAGTCTGTGCATCGTTGAGGACTTCACGGAAGAGTCTCGCACTCGCAGGCCCTGTATCGAGTCCCATCCACCCAACAGGAATCTCTTGAGAGGGGAGGTACTTCACGGCGGTATTTTCTGAAAACTCAGGAGCGACGACGAAGTCTACAGGGAGGTAGAATTTCACTCCCAAATCGTGTGCCTTCTCCATGATGTCGCGTGCCTCATCTAAGAGATCATCTTCGACTAGTGAGTTACCGATCTCATACCCTTGGGCTTTGAGGAAAGTAAACGCCATCCCCCCACCGATAATGACCTTATCGACTTTGTTGAGGAGGTTGGTGAGGGCTTGAAGCTTGCCTGAGACTTTGGAGCCTCCTACGACCGCGACAAAGGGACGCACAGGCTCTTCGATGACTTTACCAAAGAAGTTGACCTCACGACTCATCAAGAAGCCCGCAGCCTTATGCTCTTGGTCAAAGAACTGTGCGATGGCGTAGATAGAGGCGTGTTTACGGTGACACGCCCCAAAGGCATCATTGACATAGATATCCGCAAATGAGGCAAGTTGTTTTGCAAACGCCTCATCATTGCTTGTCTCTCCCGCTTCATAGCGGAGATTTTCAAGTAGGAGGATATCTCCTGTCTGGAGTGCATCGACTTTGCTCTGTGCATCTGCCCCAACAACATCGGTTGCCATAACGATCTCTTTTTTGAGGAGGGTATGGAGGCGTTTGGCAATAGGTACGAGTGAGTACTTCTCCTCATACTTGCCTGCCTCTGGACGCTCATAGTGTGAAGCGAGGATAATTTTGCAGTCTCTATCAAGACAGTAGCGTATCGTCTGAAGTGCAGAACGGATGCGTCTATCATCGGTGATATTATCAAACTCATCTTTGGGGACATTGAAGTCACAACGGATAAATACGCTTTTACCATCGATATCGATATCTTTGAGTGTTCTCATCAAGTTTGTTCCTTTGGTTACTTTTGTGTGATGTGTAGTGCCATGTCGACAAGACGGCAGGAGTAGCCCCACTCATTGTCATACCATGAGAGTACCTTGACCATATTGCCACCGATAAGTTGGATCGTATCCATCGCGACAACACTACTGCGTGCTTCCCCTACGAAGTCTTGAGAGACACGATACTCCTCATCGATCCCTAAGATACCCTTGTGAGACCCTTCGCTAGCACTTCTAAACGCCTCTTTGATCGCCTCAAGGGTTGTCTCATTTTTGAGGGTGACGGTGAGATCGACCATAGAGACATCAGGGGTCGGGACACGGATCGCTTGTCCATTGAGTTTGCCTGCGAGATTAGGGAGTACCTTGGCGATCGCTTTGGCAGCCCCTGTGGTGGTAGGGACAAGGTTGACCGCTCCTGAGCGTCCTTTTCTTGGGTCTTTTTTGTGTTTGGTATCCAAGATAGGTTGGGATGCGGTGTAGGAGTGAATAGTCGTCATTAGACCATTTTCGATACCAAAAGCATCATCAAGGACTTTGGCAACAGGTGCGAGTCCATTGGTTGTACAGCTTGCGTTGGAGACGATCGCCTCACCTGCGTAGTCTGCCTCATTGGCACCGATGACAAAAGTAGCGGTATCATCTTTGGCAGGGGCAGAGAAGAGTACCTTCTCGATCCCATTGTCAAGGTAGGGTTGGACACTCTCTTGTGTGAGGAATGCACCCGTACACTCTAGTACCACCTGCGCACCGAAGTCTGCAAAGTTGAGCTTGGCAGGGTCGCGTTGAGAGAGGATTTTGGCTCGGGTAGTACCGATGGTGAGATAGCCATCTGCTACGCTCACATCAGGGTGTGTCCCGTGTACGGAGTCATACTTGAGATTATACTCTAGCATCTCCTCTGTACCACTCGCATTGACTGCTACAAGCTCTATATCTTCTCGGTCAGCGATAATCCGCGCCACACATCTACCAATTCGTCCTAGTCCATTAATTGCTACTTTTATAGCCATAGTGTATCCTTATGATTTTTATGCTAAAATTACACCCATTTTACACTAAATGAGGTTATTTTTTGGTTAATCAGAGCAGGCAGGTGGTCGCAATATTTGGGGGGAGTTTCGACCCGCCACACTTAGGACATCAAGCGATTGCACAAAAGGCAGTTGAGATGTTGGCGATTGATCTACTGCTTGTGGTTCCTGCATTCCTCAACCCTTTTAAATCCTCCTCATTAGCCACCGCCACACAGCGTCTTGCGTGGTCTCATCGCCTCTTTGATAGACTTGAGCATGTGCAGGTAGCATCCTATGAGATAGAGCAGGGACGAAGTACGCCCACCGTGGAGACACTCAAGCACTTCGCTAAATCCTATCGTGTGGAGTATCTGATCATCGGTGCGGACAACTTGGCAACCTTGACACAGTGGAAGGAGTTTGCATGGATCAATGCCCATATCACTTGGGTGATTGTGACACGAGCGGGGTGTAATCTAGAGACACAGAAGCTTAGAGCGTGGTGGGTACTTGAACTAGATATCCCGCTAAGCTCAACTGCGATACGAGAGCATGGCATACTAGACCATGTAGATAGCACGATACAACAATCTGTTAAAATTATATTAGAAGGACAACAACCCATGAGAATAGAAGAGCGAATAGAGACCATTATCAGTAAACTCGATGAGAAAAAAGCAGAAGAGATTGAGGTCTTTGACCTCTCAGGAGCAGACTATATTGCAGAACGCGTGGTGATTGCCAATGCACTCAATACCAAACATACCATAGCACTCTATGAGGAGCTTAAAAGTAGACTCAAAGCGAAGGGTGAGGAGTTTTTGGCAGTCGATGTGAGTGATGAGTGGGTGGTCGCGGATCTAGGAGATATCCTCATCCATATCATGATCCCCGAGTATCGCCAACGCTACTCACTTGAAGAGTTTCTCAGTGAGCTTGCCAACAAATCCAACGCGTAACGCCCTAAAAAATCCCATGCCTAGAGCCTGTTAGTAGCTCTAGGAGGATAAAGATCCCTACAGGTACGAGTGGTAAGAAGAGTGCTATAGGGTAGAACTTCTCTTGCCATAGATAGCGTATCAATCCCCCCCACGCCACTACCATCACAAGAAGATGTGCAATAAAGAGTGGTACGATGGGGCGTGTCATCATCCCCACTACCCCCAATCCACTCACCACCCCAAAGAGTACCACCCCGCGTAGAAGTCGAGAGAGGTTTCGCTCCTGCGTGTAGCTTCTAAGAAGTAGAAGGAGTGTCCCCAAGATGAGAAGGGTGAGGAGGAGTTTGAGCATACTAGAGCTTCTCTACGACTTCGATCCCGAGTATCTCAAGCCCCTGTTTGATCGTTTTGGCTGTGAGGTTGGCAAGCTGTAGACGGCTCATCTTGGTCGCCTCATCTACCCCCTCTTTGAGGATAGGGTTCTGCTCATAAAAACGCATAAAGAGTGTCACAAGATCGTAGAGATAGGTGGTGATCTGGTTGGGTGAAGCCTCTATGGCGGTGCGTTGTAGGACATCTTCAAAACGAAGTAGCATGACACTGAGACGATGCTCTAGGCTATCGCCGATGATAATCTCTCCTACAATCTCCCCCTCAAAGCGTCTAAAGATACTCTGGATACGCGCGTAGGCATACTGCATGTAGAGAGAGGTGTTTCCCTCAAAGGAGAGCATCTTATCCCAGTTGAAGATGTAGTTGGACTCACGGTTGATTGCTAGATCGGCATACTTCACCGCACCAATCCCGATAATCTTTGCAAGCTTCTCTACCTCCTCTTGGGTGTAGTCTGCTTGGTTTTTGATGGTGGCTTTGGCTTTGATGACCGCCTCATCTAGTAGATCGATGAGCTTGACTGTCCCCCCATCACGGGTCTTAAAGGGCTTGCCACTAGGATCCATCATTGTACCAAAGGCGATATGTTCTAGTGCCACTTCTTCCCCGACAAATCCCGCCTCTTTGGCGACACGAAAGACCTGCTTGAAGTGTTCGGCTTGTCTGGCATCGACCACATAGGCGATACGCGTTGCTCCAAGCTCTTGGGCTCGGTAGCGAAGGGCTGCGAGGTCTGTGGTGGCATAGAGGTAGCCTCCATCCCCTTTTTGGATGATGACAGGGATCTCCTCCCCCTCCAAGAAGACACACTGTGCACCATCACTGGTGGTGAGGAGTCCTTGGCTCTTGAGGTCGGTGACGACTTGAGGGAGGGCGGTGTTGTAGAAGCTCTCTGCTTTGACATCCTCACGGGTGAGCTTGACCCCTAGCTTGCTATAGACCTCCTCACAGTGTCCTAGTGAGATATCGATAAACTTCTGCCAGAGGGTAAGGCAGTGGCTATCACCACTCTGTATCTTGACGACATACTCTCTGGCTTTGTTGGCAAACGCCTCATCCGCATCGAAGCGTACTTTGGCATCTTTATAGAACTGTTCGAGGTCTTTGAGTGAACTCCCCCCTTGACTCCCTTGTTCTTCAAGGTAGGCGATCAGCATCCCAAACTGTGTCCCCCAATCTCCAATGTGGTTTTGACGCACTACCTCCTCCCCAAGAAAGGTGAGTAGATTGGCAAGGGTATCTCCGATGATAGTAGAGCGGAGGTGTCCGACATGCATCTGTTTTGCCATATTGGGACCTGAGTAGTCGACAATGACCTTTTGGGGGGTTGTGGTGGGGAGGATACCTAGACGCGAGTGGGTGAGTGCCTCTTCACATGCCGTGGCGATGGCTAGGGGGTTGAGCCAGAGATTGATAAACCCTGGCCCTGCGATCTGAGCGTTGAGAAGAAGCCCTGTAAGATCAAGGTGTTTGATGATTTCAGTGGCGATGGCTCTAGGGTTTTTGCCTAGCTGTTTTGCCAATGCCATCGCACCATTAAATTGATAATCTCCAAACTCAGGCTTGGTCGCTTCGGAGACACTCATAGGGGTGGCATCGATAGCAGCCTTGGTAAACGCGTCTTGGATGAGTTGGTTGAGGTGTTGTTTTAGTTTCATGCAATTTCCATATAGTTGTGATTGGTGTGATTGTGGGGTAGAGTAGGTTGGTCGTATGCGTGAGAAGGGGTGAGAGTACCACGATGCCATCGAGACAAAGTGGTGCATACGCAGGGTGAATGCTTACGCGTTTTCACTCTTTTTTTCAGTAGCTTTTGTTTCTGTTGACTCTTTAGAGGCGATCTCTTTAGACTCTTTTTCGTCATCCTCTTTGATGGCTTGTTTAAAGTCTTTGATACCTTTTCCCATACCTTTGGCAAGATCTGGAATCTTTTTTGCTCCAAAAAGAAGTACAACAATCGCTAATACAATTAGTAGTTCTGGCATACTTGGCATACCCATAGTTCATCCTTTTCTATCTATCATTTTCGTAGATATAGTGTAAAAATTTCAACAATTATACTTAAAAATGTTTAAGGCGTGATATTACCCTAACCACTTTTTGATAAATTTGGCTTCATCCTCTTCACTCTGTTTGAGTCGTGCGGCTTTGGCGATGGTGATAAACTCCTCAGCCGCGGTCTCAATCGCGTCATTGATGATGGTAAAGTCATACTCCCCCACCGCAAGGATCTCCTCTTTGGCGTTTTGGATGCGTTGGATGATGACCGACTCATCATCGGTCAATCGTGCGCGTAGACGCGTCTCAAGGGCTTGGAGTGTAGGGGGGGTGATAAACGCAGAGGTGGTGATGTGATTGAGTTTGGCACGCACCAGACGGTGTCCTTGGATATCGATATCAAAGATGACGAGTTTCTCCTCATCGAGGGCTTGGCGTACGGGTTTGAGTGAGGTGCCGTAGTAGTTGCCGTGTACTTTGGCATACTCTAAGAAGTTGCCCGCCTTGATATCCTCCTCAAAGCTCTCTTTGGTGACAAAGAAGTACTCTCGTCCATTGATCTCCCCCTCGCGTGGGGCACGGGTGGTCGTGGAGATAGAGAAGTAGTACTCTCCTATCTCTTTGGATGCTGCGTTGATGATGGTGCTTTTGCCCGCACCGCTAGGTCCTGAGAGGACTAAAATAGCCCCTTTGTGTAGTGATTGCATCTAGTGATTATCCTTATTGAAGTTGATAGTGATAGTGATTTGGGCTCCTTGGAGGAGTCGTCGTAGCTTCTTGGGTCTCATGGTGGTGAGTGCTTCGATGAGTGCGTGTTCGGAGGTCGGTTTGGGTTTTTTGGTACGCTTCTTTCGTTTGGGGGTGAGGGGTTTGCGGGGAGGCTCATCGGAGAAGATCGCTGGATCCTCCTGCGAAGTGTGGGTATCCAACGCAAGGAGATCTTTGATCTTGGCGATCTCATGGTGATCGAGTACAGAGGTATCAGTGGGGCTATCCTCCTCTATAGGAGAGGGAGTGGGGACGATATCGGCAAGGAGAGTGATGATCTCAATGGGCAAAAAGGGTTTGAGGATCACCGTATCAAACTGACTCGCGAGAGGCTCTTGTGGCATGGCGTGTGCAAAGAGGATACGCATCCCACTCTCAATCCCCTCAAGATACGCCTCCCCTTCACGCGCTACTACTGCCTCATCGATAAAGAGAAAGTCATAGTAGGTGTGGTTAATCGTTGTCGTATCCTCTACCGACTCAAACGGGATATAGGCCTCACTCAAGGCGTGCGTAAAGAGCTTTGAGACCATAGGGTTGGTATTGATCAGTAGGATATGCATCGTGATAGACTCCAAAAAAATATAACTACCATTGTAATATAAGTTTCGTTATGGGCGTGTTAATTGGCTCCAAGATTATAGTGCTATAATTGCCCAAAAAAGAGACCCTTATGTTACGATGCCTCCCTCCCAAACACCAAAAAGTCCTCAAGCTCTCAATCCCCGCAGCGATCAACTCCCTACTCGATATGCTTCAGGTGATTACCGATCTGATTATGGTGGGGCGACTCTCAGCGTTTGCGGTGGCTGCGGTAGGATTGGGATTGCAGTCGCTGATGTTTATGTTTGCGGTGTTGACTCTGCTTCATGTGGGTACCTCCGCACTGCTCTCTCGCTTTGTAGGGGCGGGGCAGATAGTGCGTGCCTCGACGGGACTTTCGACCCTGCTACAGTTTGCCCTGCTCTTGAGCCTTCCTTTTAGTCTGGCGTGGTATCTGTTTGCCTCCAAGCTCTATGTCTGGTTTGGGACAGCCCCTGAGGTGGTGGCACTAGGAGTCTCGTATGTTGAGGTGCTGACACTGATGATGCCCTTTGTCTTTATGAAACTGGTCTTTGTCTCTGCACTCAACAGTGCAGGAGATACCACCACCCCGATGCGTGTCAAGTTCCTCTCTATCCTGCTCAATGTCGTCTTGAACTACCTGCTTATCTTTGGGCATATGGGCTTCCCTGCGATGGGGGTGATGGGTGCTGCGATCGGGACGGTGGTGGTCAATGGCTTGGAGTTTGTCGTCTATACGATACTCTATCTACGCCATAAAAGCCCCTATATCCCCGTATGGCACTACTCCCAATCACTTCTAATGCGTGCCTTGCGTGTGGGGCTTCCTGCGTCGTTTGAACGCTCTTTGACCTTTGGGAGCTTTATGCTCTTTACGATGATTATCGCCCACTACGGTACGACGATCTTGGCGGGGTATCAGATAGGGTTGCGTCTGGAGGGGTTGGCGTTTATGCCAGGGATTGGGTTTACCATCGCAGCGATGGCACTCATGGGGCAGGGGCTAGGTGCCAAGAAGCCCCAACAGGCCAAAGAGGATGTCCTTCTGGTGCTTAAGTACACTTCAGGGCTGATGCTGTTTCTCTCCTTTTTTATGGTTGGGATGCCTGAGAAGCTCGTCTGGCTCTTTACCGATGATGCTCAGACGATAGAGGCGGCAAGTCTCTACTTGCGTATCGTGGGACTCTCTCAGATCCCTTTGGCGTTCAACTTTGTACTCTCTGGGGCATTGCGTGGGGCGGGGGAGAGCCGTCAGACGCTCAAGATCAATCTCACTTCACTCTGGTTGGTACGGATTATTCCTGCATTTGTCTTGAGCTGGTACTTTGAGTCGGTACTCTTTGTCTACCTTGCGATGATCTCCGATACCTTTGTCAAAGCGATATGGCTCTGGATCACTTTTGAGCGTGGGGTGTGGCAGACGCGTAAGGTGTAGGGGGATTTATGCTATACTTTGCTCAAAAAAGGAGTAGCAGATGAGTAAGAGTATAGAGGGTCGTATCGATACGATTCATAAGATGGCAAGAGAGCATTTTGGTGAGGTGCGTTTTGTAGGGATCAAGAAGCATACCAAGATTGGATGGGTGGCGAAGATTCAGTTTGATGAGTTTGAGTCTTTGATTGCAGAGGGGGAGGATGCCATCGATGCCCTCAAAAAGTTGCGTAAACGCCTCAGAAAGATTATCGCCCGCTACAATATGGTGTAAGCAGTGAAGCACAATATCATTCTAATTGGCTTTATGGGTATTGGCAAAGGGACGACTGCGAGAGCCTTTAGCAAAAAGTATGGCACCTATATCATCGATACCGATGATCTGATCGAGTCTCGTGAAAACCGTGAGGTTAAGAGGATATTTGAGAAGAAGGGAGAAGCCTATTTTCGTGCCAAAGAGCAGGAGACAGCTGACTGGATAGAGCAGTCGGTTCGTGGGACTTTTATCTCCTGTGGGGGAGGGTTCTATCAGGTCAAAAACCTCAAGAAGCTTGGGCATGTGGTTTTGCTAGATGCCTCCTTTGAGTGGATACACAACCGACTCAAAACCGCCAAAAACTCCCAAGCCAAGCTTGCCAAACGCCCCCTCTTTGCGGAGGAGAAGCGTGCCAAGAAGCTCTACAAAGAGCGAGAGAAAGCCTATAAGCGTGTCGCCGATAGTGTCATCAATGTCGAAGATAAGAGCTTAGATGAGGTGATTGAGCAGATCGCTAAGGTCTGGAAGGATTAACCCTCCTTGGACTCCCTCTCCCAGTAGTCTAGCCCTTTGTAGAGAGCGGTTAGAAGCATAAAGATCGCCATTGTACTCCCCATGCAGTAGGGTACCTGCTCCTCAAAGGGGGTAGTGGTATTTGAGATAGTAAAGATAACATACCCCCAAACCAAGAAGGTAGCCACCCCGAGCAGTCGTTTTGTCCATAGGATGAGTTGCTGTTGTGTTTGTCTATTCATGGTAGATATTTTATCCTAATTGGATATAATTTTACCAATAATTTTTAGCCAAGAGAATAGATGCAACGATTTGAAACATACCTACAAGAGAACCTGCCTAAAGTATCCACCTTCCACCCTATCTATGAAGATGCCTTAGGGGTGATGCTTCTTGCGGGGGGTAAGCGGTTTCGCCCGATGCTTCTTTTGACTATTGTCGATGCCTATGAGCCGATGCTTCATGGTGCGTCACTCCCTGTAGCACTTGCGATTGAGATGCTCCACACCTATTCACTTATCCATGATGATCTCCCTGCGATGGATGACTCCCCTCTGCGTCGTGGACACCCCACACTCCATACCCGCTATGATGAGGTGACGGCGATCTTGGCAGGGGATGCCCTCAATACCGATGCCTTCTATACCCTATCACAAGCCCCCCTACGAGATGATGTCAAGATGAAGCTTGTGGAGCTTCTCGCACGCGATGGTGGTGGGAGAGGGATGGTGCTAGGGCAGGCGATCGACTGCTACTTTGAGAATCAGCCTCTTAGCTTGGAGCAGGTCAAGACCCTCCACCGCAATAAGACCGCCAAGCTCATCGCCGTGAGTATGCAGATGGGTGCGGTGATCGCCCAACTCCCCCGTAGCACCCAAGAGGATCTCTATGCGTTTGGATTGGATCTGGGACTACTCTTTCAGATACAAGATGATATCATCGATGAGACACAGAGTGAAGTTGAGGCGGGTAAGCCCACACAACACGACACCGACAAAAATAGCTTTGTCAATCTTTTAGGACTCGATGAGAGTATCCGTGAAGCCAATAGTGTGGCAAAAGATTTGCAAAGACGATTTGAACACTTCGATAAGCGGTTACAAAACGCCTTACAACCCCTCATGAACCAATACCTATACAGACATATCAAGGAGTAAGACTATGGCAATGACAGAGCAAAATAAGATGCGTAGAAAGATGGCAAATACCATTCGGTTTTTAGCAGCCGACATGGTACAAAGAGCAAACTCAGGACACCCTGGTGCGCCAATGGGACTAGCAGATATCGCCGTGGTACTCTCTGAGAAACTAAGCCACAACCCTAAAAACCCCAAGTGGCTCAACCGTGACCGTTTGGTCTTCTCTGGGGGGCATGGCTCGTCACTCATCTACTCACTGCTTCACCTCTGGGGGTATGATGTGAGCCTTGAGGATCTCAAAAACTTCCGCCAACTCGACTCCAAAACACCTGGACACCCAGAGTATGGACACACCGAAGGGGTAGAGATCACCACAGGACCACTTGGGCAGGGGATCGCCAATGCTGTAGGGTTTGCGATGGCTGAGGCGTATACCGCCAACCAAGCCAACTCTGAGACCTGTGCACTCATCGACCATAAGGTCTACTGTCTGTGTGGAGATGGTGATCTCCAAGAGGGTATCTCCTATGAGGCGTGTTCAGTCGCGGGACACTTGGGACTCAAAGACCTCGTACTTATCTATGATAGTAACTGTATCACCATCGAAGGGGATACAAGTATCGCATGGAGTGAAGATGTTGCCAAGCGTTTTGAGGCACAAAACTGGGATGTCATCGAGATCAATGGACACTGCTACGATGCGATAGAGGAGGCACTTGATGCGACCAAAAAGGCGACCAAGCCAACACTCATTATCGCCAATACCATCATCGGTAAGGGAGCAGGAGAGCTAGAGGGGACACACCATACACACGGGGCACCCCTAGGTGATGCTATCATCGCAGAGTCCAAAGCCAAAGAGGGCTTTGACCCTGAGGCGACATTCCAGATCCCTGAAGAGGTACTTCTACGCTTTAGATGTGCTGTAGAGAAGGGTGAACTCGCAGAGAAAGAGTGGATACACCGCCATAAAGAGGCACCCCTTGTAGAGCAGAATGTTGCCCTTGAGAAACTTCTCAACCCAGATCTCTCCTCCATCGCCTTCCCCGACTTCTCGACTGAACCCGCGATGGCAACCCGCGATAGCAATGGGAAGATCCTCAATGCGATTGCGAGAGCGATCCCTGGTTTTCTTGGTGGATCAGCCGATTTAGCACCAAGTAACAAGACAGAGCTGAAGGAGTTGGGTGACTTTCCAAAGGGTAAAAATATGCACTTTGGTATCCGTGAACATGCCATGGCAGCCATCACCAACGCAATGGCACTCTATGGTACCATCATCCCGTTCAATGCGACCTTCTTTGTCTTCTCTGACTACCTCAAGCCAAGTGTAAGAATCGCAGCACTGACCAAGATCCAAAACTTCTTTGTCTGGACACATGATAGTATCGGTGTGGGTGAAGATGGTCCTACCCATGAGCCTATTGAGCATATCTCTCAGTTTAGAGCCTTGCCAGGGTTCTACCTCTGGAGACCCGCAGATGCTACAGAGAATGTAGAAGCGTGGAAAACCGCCCTTAGTATGCAAGCTCCACACGGTTTTGTATTGAGTCGTCAAAAGCTCAAAACCCTCAAACCAAAACGAGACTTCGGTGAGGTGAGCAAAGGAGCCTATATCGTCAAGAAGCGTGAAAATGCTACCCTTACACTCATGGCAAGTGGATCTGAGCTTATGCCGTCTCTTCAAGCAGCGTGTCACCTAGAGGTACTAGGTGTTCAAGTCAATGTAGTCTCTGTCCCCTGTCTTGACCTCTTCAATGAGCAAGATCAAGCGTATAAAAATGGTGTTGTAGACCCAAGTACCAAAGTCCTTGCCGTAGAGGCAGCCACTGCTACAGAGTACTACCGCTACGCTGATGATGTGCTTGGTATGGAGAGCTTCGGAGCATCAGCACCTGCGGATCTACTCTTTGAGAAGTTTGGATTTACGATCCAAAATATCACCAAACGAGCCTGTGCTTTGGTCGATACGGCGTATAGAGTGGTTGATTTAGGGAAGTGTTAGGCTTCATAGGGTATTAGGTCGACCTCTTATATAATCATTTTAGCTAGTTGTTACTAGCGTATAGAGTCTAAAGCCCTCTATCTCTTTATTGAGATAGAGGGCTTTTTTTTTGGTGTAATTTTGGGTATCACAGACTTTAATGTATCTGCCCTCGTGTAGTTTGTAGGCTTTAGCTATAGACTAAAATCCCCCATTGGGATCAAACCCAAATCCTCCGCCAAAGTCGGGTGTGCCAAAGCTTGTTTGGGCAAAGGAGGGGTCGGTGTGTCCTTGTTGGACGGAGAGGCTTCGTAGTCGTGTGATATCCATCTTGGGGTCTATCCCTTTGGGGCAGACGGCACTACACTCCCCGCAGAGGGTACAGTCCCATACCCCATTGAGTTGTATCGCATCGATGATGGATTGGCTTTGAGCCTCTTGTTTGTCGATGCTATAGCGGTAGGCACGGGTGAGGGCAAAGGGTCCAAGGAAGTCGGGATTGACCGCTAGGACAGGACACGCAGAGTAGCAGGAGTCACAGAGGATACAGTCGGTCTGTTGCTCTGTGGTCTGTTCATCTTGGTGGGTGAGGGGGGCTTCTTGGTGCTGTTGTACCCATGTGTTGGCACGCACCAGTGTCACTTTGGCGGGGTCTTTATCGACTTTGAGATCACGCAGGACGGGGTGGTA
>Ga0256837_1000372_pt1 | contig 39166 bp, 44 predicted proteins | sample 4562384metaG_FD_185976 | JGI IMG/M metagenome (GOLD analysis project Ga0256837, IMG submission 185976) | Hydrothermal vent microbial communities from Guaymas Basin, Mexico - 4561-384 | ecosystem: Environmental > Aquatic > Marine > Hydrothermal vents | place: Mexico: Guaymas Basin | collected... | reverse complement strand
AGAGATAAAAAAACTTACAAAAGCTCCTATTATTTATGGGGGAAGCGTTAAACTTAACAATATAAAAGAGATTTTGGAAATTGAAAATGTTGATGGAGTGTTGGTTGGAAGTGCGAGTTTGGATGTTGATGTATTTAGACAGATGATTGAAATAGCAAAGGAGAAAAAATGATAATGCAAGGAAAAAAAGGACTTATTGTAGGAGTTGCAAATAATCGTTCAATTGCTTATGGAATTGCAAAGGCGTGTAAAAACCAAGGAGCAGATATAATTTTGACTTATCAAAACGATAAACTTAAAAAAAGAGTTGAAAAAGTAGCAGATGAGCTTGGAGTTAAAAACATTTATCCTCTTGATGTGAGTAAGCCAGAAGAAATTGATGCATTAAAAGAAGCAATTGAAAAAGATTATGGGAAAATTGATTTTTTAGTCCACTCAGTTGCATATGCTCCAAGAGAGGCACTTGATGGGAGATTTATTGATACTAGTAAAGAGGCTTTTAACATTGCAATGGAGATTAGCGTATATTCGTTAATTGAGCTTGTAAAAAAGTTTGAAAATACTATAAATGATGGAGGAAGTGTTCTTACTTTGACATATCTTGGGAGCCAGAGGTATATCCCTCATTATAATGTAATGGGCGTTGCAAAAGCGGCACTTGAAGCAAGTGTTAGGTATTTGGCAGTGGACCTTGGAAAAAGAAAAATAAGAATTAATGCTCTTAGTGCTGGACCTATAAAAACACTTGCCGCAAGTGGAATTGGGGATTTTAGCGAAATACTCAAATATAATGAAAAAAATTCACCTCTTAGAAAAAATGTAACAATTGATGAGGTTGGAAATTCTGGAATGTATCTTTTAAGTGACTTATCAAGCGGGGTAACGGGAGAAGTGCATTTTGTAGATGCTGGATATAATATTATGGGGATGCCACTTTATGAAAAATAATTTAGAATTTTTACAAATTTTAAAAACTAAATTTGATTTTTAAGCTTTTTTTAGTGTATAATAATAATTACAAAAAAAAACATTAAGGAGAGAGTAATGCTAAAAAAATTATCATTAGCAGCATTAGTGGCAATGGGTGGAATGAGTGTAGCAAGTGCTACTCCATTAACTGATGCTATTAAGAATGTTGATTTAAGTGGATTTTTAAGAATAAGATTTTATCATGAAGATAATACAGATAAAAATAAAGCAACAAATTATTATGGGACTGCGTATGATAGATGGAGAACGAATGCAGTATTAATCTTTAAAGTACCAGTTGATGAAAATATTAAATTTGTTATGAGAAATTCTGTTGAATCTAATGTATATACTACTGATGAGGATTTAGTAAAAAGTAAGAATAGTAGTGTTGATACAACTATTGTAAATAACTTACTTTTCTTACAATATTCAAATGGTCCAGTTAATGCAATAGTTGGTAAAATTCCAGTTGCAACTCCAATTACAAGTGCTGACCCTGCAAAACCAGGGCATGGAGCAGGTTTAATTGCTTCTTATAAAATTAATGATAATGTAACTGTTGCAGGTGCATTTGTTGATGCTTTAAAACTTGGAACTTCTAATATACCAAATACTATTGTTATTGGAAATGATCTTTATGCAGCAGCGGCTATTTTTAACACTGATATGGTAAAAGGTAATGTATGGGCATATAAAATTTTAGGTCTTTCTAAACATATTTATACAACTACTTTAAATTTTGTACCTGTAAAAAACACTACTTTAAGAGTAGATTATGCGAGTGGTAAAAATGAAAATTCAACAAAAACACATACATATTATAATGTAACTGGAAAATATACAAATAATAACTTCTCTATTTTAGCTGGATATGCAAAAACAAATGAAGACCCTGGTTTTGTTGAAACATCAGACGATGCTCCAATTGGTGATGTAATTCCAACTGAAAATAACAGTAACATTGCAAATAAACAAGACGTTAGCGCAGTATATGGAAAACTTGGATACAATGTAGATGCTAAAACAAACGTTTATTTAGCCGCACAAGCTCAAAATGCAGGTGACGATGCACCAAACAAAAACAACGACTTAAAAGAATACACAATTGGTGTAAAATATAAATACAATAAAAAACTTGGATTCCATATTTACTATGATATAGCTAACTGGGATGATGAAGCAACTTATGCAGATAACAACGAATTTAGATTTGAGGCTAAATACAAATTCTAATTCTTTTTGGGCTTTTGCCCTTTTTGTTTAAAATAAAAATGTTTGATACTTTTAAGTTTAAAGTTTTTTTATTTGTTTAGTAACTCTTTTAGTTTCTTATTGTCTATTACTTTTATTGCTTTTTCACAGTAACATATAATATTTTCATTTTTTAGCTTGCTTAAAATCCTACTTAATGTCTCTGCACTCATTCCAAGTTCTTTTGCAAGTAAATATTTTTTCTTTTTGATAAATTTTTTAGGGAAGTTAAGAAGTGCATATATTACTCTTTTTTTAGTATCATATTTTTGAAGTTTATTAAATTCAATTTCTTGAATAATTTGATGGCTTAGGAGTTTTATTATTCTATCGCTAAATGGAGGGATTGAGATATATTTTCTAAACTTTTCATAATCTATTTTAATAATCTCGCTTTCACTCTCAGCTTTTGCATTTAAGCAATAGGGTCTATTTTGAATTTGTGCTATAAGTCCAAAAATATCTCCGCAGCTAAATTGATGTTTGGGTATAATATCTCCTTTTAAATCTACGTCATATGTTAATACGTTTCCTTTTAGAATTCCATAAAAGTATTTATCTTTTTCGTTTTCATAGTAAATAATCTCATCTTTTTTATAAGTTTTAAGGTAGCAAAAAGGGGCAATTTCTTTTAACAAGTTATCATTAATGTTAAAAAAAAGAGAAATTTGTTTTAGTCTATTTACCACGCATTTTCTTTTTTTTGATAATCAAAAAAGTAGCAAAGAGTGCGATTATTATGGTAAAAATTGCAACAATACTATCTCCGCTCATTTAATCTCCAAAAAATATAGTTATAGCCAGAATATAAATTGAACCAATTACTATTATTAAATTAGCCAAATTTATATTTCCTACAATTATACTATAAATTCCATTGACAAATAGCCCAAGGGCTATATTTTCTAAAATTTTTAGAATTTTATTTATTTTGGGAATGGTAAGGGTCATTCTTCAATTCTTATATAATTAATTGGTTTTAATACAAAGTCAAAAGCTTCTATCTCTTTTATTGCTTTTTTTATCTCTTTTTCTTTGCATTTGTGAGTTGAGAATAGAAGTTTTGCAAAATTGTCTTTTGGTTTTTGAAGGAAAGTTTCAATTGAGATATTATGTTTTGCAAGGACGTTTGTAATTTTATTTAATACTCCTACTTTATCTTTTGTAGCTATTCTTAGATAGTATTTGCTCTCAATCTCATCAATCTCTTTTAATTTATAGTTTTTATTAAGCGGAAGTTTAAATCCAAGCATAGGTGCTTTTATCCCTCTTGCAATTTCAATTATATCACTAATTACTGCACTTGCCGTGGCATCTCCACCGGCTCCTGGTCCATAATACATAGTCTCACCAACAGTATCTCCAATAACACTCACAGCATTCATAACCCCATCAACCTTTGCAATCATCTCCTCTTTTTTTATTAAAGTAGGGTGGACTCTAAGTTCTATTTTGTTATCTATTTTTTTTGCGATTCCAAGAAGTTTTATTTCATATCCAAATTCTTTTGCAAATTCAATATCCATTAAATTGATATTTTCAATCCCCTCAATTAAAATATCTTCCGGTTTTGCATCAATGTTATAAGCTATACTTGCTAAAATTAAAAGCTTATGAGCTGCGTCATATCCTCCTACATCAAATGTTGGATTAGCTTCTGCATATCCTAACTTTTGAGCTTCTTTTAGTACTTCTTGATAATCTCTTCCTTTTTTCATCTCACTTAAAATATAATTACAAGTTCCGTTAATTATTCCTTTAATTTCAATAATATCATTTGCACTAAGCCCATCACGCAGTGCTTTTATAATAGGAATTCCGCCAGCCACGCTTGCTTCATATCCAAAAGGGGTAGAGGCTAATTTTTGAAGCTCAAAGCGATGATATGCAAGAAGGGCTTTATTTGCAGTTACTACCGCTTTTTTGTGAATTAAGGCGTCTTTTACCACTTTATAAGCACTCTCAACTCCTCCCATAAGCTCTACTACTATGTCAATTTCTGGGTCTTGGGTTACTTCTTTGTAATCGGTTGTAAGAGGAATATTAATATCTCTTTTTTTATTTAAATCCCTTACTACTCCTTTTACTACTTTTATCTCTTTTCCAGCTCTTGCTTTTATGATTTCTTTATTTTTTTTCAGATTTTTAACAACAGCCTCTCCAACTGTCCCAACCCCTATTATGCCTATTTTAATCATTGTTTTCCTTTAAGAGCTCCTCTATTTTGTTTTGCGAGATATTAAGCTTTTGAGAAATTTCTTTATCTGAAAATCCAAGTTCTTTTAACATTAATATTTTTCCTTTTAAAACCCCTTTTTTGATTCCTTCTTCTAATCCTTTTTTTAAGCCCTTTTCCAAACCTTCTTCTAATCCTTTTTCTAATCCTTTTTCAAGTCCTATTTCATAGCTTGGTAAATCTTCCCATGTTAAATTTTGAAGTCCCATTTCTGCCTCCTTAACTTCTTCTTTTAAATTTCTACTAGTTGAGAGTTCTTCAAGCATTAAAAGATATTTTCTAAATTCGTTTTCATTTTTTGATAAAAGGTAAAGTTTATGTAAAATTTCTTTTATAACTTCTTTTGGATTGTGTTCTCCAAAATCGCACAATATTGCAAGTACCAAAGCTTCTGGATTATTTATTTTTAAAAATCTATCACAAGGAATTGTTTTTAAATCTATTATTTCATAAGAGAATTCACAGCTATTGGTTTTAATTTTGTTTTTCATTGAAAGTTTTTCTTTACCGATATATAAAACATATTGAAAAATATCATAAGGATATCTTGAATAGATTTCTAAAAAGTATCTAGCCATTCTTATGTGCATATTTTTATCGTTTCTGCTTTGAAATTCAATATGAATTATTTTTTCATTTGCTTTTATTAAAATGTCGGCATCTCTTTTTTCAATTTTTGGAAATTCAAAATCCAAAAATTCAAAGTCATCAAGTTCAATATTTAGTATATATTTTAATACTTCTTTTACTGCCTCTTTTGTAATCTCTTTTAGTATTAAATCTTTTTTCACTTGAAGTTCTTTAAAAAATATTTTACATTTTTTGCAGCTTGGCGAATTCTTTTTTCGTTTTCTATTAGTGCAATTCTTACATACTCATCTCCATACGCACCAAATCCAATTCCAGGGCTTACTGCAATATGAGCTTCTGTTAAAAGTCTTTTTGAAAATTCTAAACTTCCAAGCTCTCTTGCAACTTCTGGAATCTTTGCCCATACAAACATAGTAGCACGCGGTTTTTTAATCTCCCATCCGGCATTTGCAAAGCTCTCAATCAATACATCTCTTCTTTTTTCATAAGTTTTTGCTATCTCTTTTGGTAAGTGAGAATACTCTTTAAGTGCAACCGTTGCTGCTACTTGGATTGGAGTAAACATTCCATAATCAATCCACGATTTATACTTTTGAAGTGCTCCGATTAAAGTAGGATTTCCTACCATAAAGCCAACTCTCCATCCAGCCATATTATAACTTTTAGATAAAGTAAAACTCTCAACCGCAACTTCTTTTGCCCCTTTTGCTTCAAAAATACTTGGGGTTTTGTATCCATCAAAAGTAATATCAGCATATGCAATATCACTTATAATATAAAGCCCTTCTTCTTTTGCAAAATCAACTGCCCTTTGGTAAAACTCTTTGCTTGCAGTCACGGTTGTTGGGTTATGAGGAAAATTTAGGACTAAAAATTTAGGTTTTGGAACTGATTCAATAATTGCTTGTTTTAGCTGCTCAAAAAATTCATCTTCATTAAGTTCAAAGTTTTCATTATAAGTTAATCTTACTTTTCTAACGCTTGCACCAGCTAACATAAAAGCGTATGAGTGGATAGGGTAGGTTGGGTCTGGGACGATTGCCACATCCCCTACATTTGTAATTGCCTGAGTTAAATGGACATATCCTTCTTTACTTCCCATAGTAACAACCGCCTCAGTTTCTGGGTCAAATGTAACTGAATATCTTCTAGCATACCAGTTACAAATTGCCTCTCTTAATTTGTAAATTCCTTTGCTGACTGAATATCTGTGGTTTTTTGGCTTTTGTGCAGCTTCGATTAGTTTATCAACGATTGGTTTTGGAGTAGGTCCGTCTGGATTTCCCATTGAAAAGTCAATTATATCTTCTCCTGCACGCCTTGCTTGTAATTTTAAATCATTAATTACTGCAAAAATATAATTTGGGAGTCTCTCTATTCTCTCAAAGTGGTTCATTTTAATCCTTTTACAAAAATTCCTCTTTTAATATTTTCTTTTGTGAAATTATCGCTTATTTTTATGTATTTGCATAGGGAAGGGATGGAGATTGTAATACTTTTTTTAACATCGTTATCTTCAATTGTTGAGATTACATTTAGATTTTTGTCAAAAAAGACAATGTATGGATGGAAATAATCAAATCTTGATGATTTAATTTTAATTTTTTTAAATCCATTTGGATTTATCCAGTAATTTCCTTTTGGATTTGAGAGTGCTTGGATTGTAGGAGTTAGGGGAGTTGCGTTTATTTTTTCGTTTTGGCAATCTATTGTATAAATAAAGTTATCGTCTTTTTTAATATCTATTACTTTACATCCAAAATCTTTTAATCTTTTCATAAAATTTAGAGGGTCAATATAATGAGTTGATTTCATTTCAATTGTAATTGAATAGCCACCATATGTGCTTACTTTTTTGGGATAAAAATAGTAATATCCAAGCCTATCTAGGGTTTTATAAAGGGTGTGGGTATTAAAAATTGGATTGTTGTTTTTGAATATAAAAGTTGGGGTTATTGTTTGTGGACTTTGGAAAAAAAGGTCTATTAATCCATTTTCTTCTAAAATTGTTATTATCTCTTCAAGAGTGAAGTTTTGGTCTTTGAAGGTTGATTGGATTAACTCTTTGTAGGTTGCGTATTTTTCTTCTCCTATTATGTTTTTGATAGTAGTAAAAACATCTCCAAAAGATAAAGAGAAGATAAGAAGTAAGAACGCTATTTTTTTCATTATAAACCTTTATTTGATAATATATTTTCCGTTTTTTAAGATTACTTCTCCTATTAAGTCTTTATTTAGGTTGATAACTTTATCGTTGTAATATATTTTTGCTTTTGCAAATCCAAATTGGATATTGTAATTTCCATATGGCAATGTTAGAGGCTTGTCTGTAATAATAAATTTAGACTCATTTGTTTTTAAGTTTATAATTTTTATCCAAGTTTTCATTAAAGGGACTATTTTTATTGGTTTGTTTTGGGTGGTAGTTTTTTGGGTAGTCTTTTGGAGTTGTTTTACTTCTTTGTTTTCTTGTTTAGTTTTTTGAGGTTGAATTGTTTCTTTTTTTGGTTTTTGAGTTGTTTTTTGTTTTGGTTTTTGATTTGTTTTAGTTATTTCTTGTTGTGGCTTTGATTTTTGTTTTTGGGTTGGAGTTTGTTTATTTGATTTTTGTTGGATATTTTTTTGGATTTTAGTTTCTGTTTTTTGTTTATTTTCTTTTTTGATTTTTGTTTTATTTTCTTTTTGATGTGTAGGTTTATTTTGGTTAGTTTGAGATTGTTGTTTTGATTTTTGATTTTTTTCTTGTTTAATTTTGCTTTTTGGAAGTTCTTTTTGTTGAAGTGTTTGGTTAGTTTTTAGATTAAAAATTTGAGGAGTAGTTACATTTTCTTCTTTTTTTGTTTCTTTTTTATGGGTTAAGTTATTATCTGTTAAGTTTATCTCTTTTGTTGTTTCTTTTGAAGTATTTATTGGGGTTTGGTAAGTTGGTTTTGTTAATTGGGTAGTATAAGGTGGTTTTGTTAATTGAGTAGTATTTGATTGCTTGGGTTTTTGAAGGATATAGAGTATTCCACCTCCTATTATCAAAGCTACTACTGCAAGGATTTTAAAATAGATATTTTTATTTTCTTGAATCTCTTTTTTTGGCTCTTCCTGTTTTGGAGCTTGTGATTGGTAATACTCTTCATATTCTTTCATAACATCATCTAACAAAGAGACTTTAAATTCTCTTTCAATTAATTTAATAAAACCTTTTAGTTTTACTTTATTTAACTTATCAAATTCTCTATTTTTTATGTAATTTAGAGAAATTGGGGAGATTTTTGTTCTTTTTGATATTTCATCAATAGAATATTTTTTGAAAAATTCATCTAATTTAGCACTCATTGACAATCCTATCTATTAAAATTCCAGCTGCAACTGATACATTTAATGAGTCAAAATCTCTTTTCATTTCAATTGTAATTATCTCATCAAGTTTTTCTTTTACCCTTTTACTAAGTCCTTCCCCTTCATTCCCCATAATTAAGGCAATTTTTTCTTTTTTTGAAGGGCGGCATTTACCTCCAAAGTCAGCTCCTACTATATAATATCCTTTTGTTTTTAGGATATTTATAAGTTCAAGAATATTTTTATGCACAATAATTCTCATATCAAGAGCTGCTCCTGCACTTGTGCGTATGACTCTATCCCATTTTAGTTCTTTAATTCCTGTTAATACAATTAAATCAACTCCAAGTGCATATGCACTTCTAATAATTGCTCCAATATTTCCCATATCTGTTACATTTTCTAAAACTAATACAAAACTCCCACTAATATCCCACTCTTGGGGTGTAAAGTTTATTTTTGCAAAAAAGCCTTGGTGGTTTTGGTTTTTGCTTAATTTTTGAGCTGTTTTATTATCAATGAATTTTATTTTAAAATTTTTAAATTTTTTAAGTTCATCTTTACTTAGCTTTTTTGCAATTAAAATTTCTTCAACAATTTTAGGGTGTTTTTTAATTATGTATTCAATTACTCTTTTTCCATAAACTATCATAAGTAGTATTTTATCAAAAAAAGTTTCAATTAAAAGTTAATTTTTATTTTTCTTGGAGTTCTTTGTATATTTCTTTTGCTGATTTATCGCTAATTTTTGCAAGAAGTTTTGACTTTTCTTTTAAAGGAAGTGGTAAATTTAAAATATCTTCATAGTTTAAGCTTAATTTATTTTCTTTTTTTGCTTTATCAATTACAACAACCCACTCCCCTTTTGTATTTTCAAGTTCTATATCCTTTACTTTTCCTTTTATAAAGGTTTCATGGATTTTGCTTATCTCTTTTGCCAAGAATATTTCTTTGTTTGGGATAAGTTTTTTTAATTCGTTTATTAATTTTTCAATCCTATGGGGGCTTTCATAAAGAATTGATACTTTTTTTGAGTTTATAACTTCTTTTAGCTTATTTTCTCTCTCTTTTCCTTTGTGAGGCAAAAATCCAATAAAACAAAATTCTCCCTCAAATCCACTTGCTACGAATGCGGTAAGTGCAGCGTTTGCTCCTGGTATTACGCTATATGGGATTTTATTTTGTTGAGCAAATTGGATGAGTTTGCTTCCAGGGTCACTAATTCCTGGCATTCCAGCATCGCTTACATATACACATTTTTTAGTTATAAGTTCATTTTTATCAATATTTTTGATAACTTTATCTTCATTATGAGAATGCATAGAGATAAATTTTTTATTAAGAGGAATGTTTAAAAGATTTAGGAGTTTTTTGGTAACCCTTGTATCTTCACAAAAAATTACTTCTGCTTCGTTTAGGGCTAAAAGAGCCCTTTTAGAAATATCGTCTAAATTGCCAATTGGAGTTGGGACAAATAAAAGCAATTAAGCAAGTCCGTATTTTTTCTTAAATTTATCTACTTTACCACCAACATTTAAGTTTCTCTCTTTACCTGTATAAAATGGGTGGCATTTGTCACAAACTTCAATTCTAAGAGTTGGTCTATCTGAGAATACAACAAAGCTATGTCCGCAAGTGCAAGTTACTTGGCATTCCATAATTTCTGGATGAATTCCTTTTTTCATTATTAATCCTTTTGTAGCTTTTTTGAGTTTGAAATTTTACTTTCTTTTTCTTAAATATTGCTTAATTTAAGTTTTTTTTAAGGATAGTAGATGTCTAATAAAAGTGATTGGCACTATTTTTGCGAAAAACCAAGAGAATTAAGCTCTTGGTCTTGCTTCGTTTACTCTAAGTCTTCTTCCTTGAAACTCTTTTCCATCGAGTTCTTCAATTGCACTCTCAGCTCCGCTTTCCATATCTATAAATCCAAAACCTTTGCTTCTTCCTGTTTCTCTATCTATAATGATTTTTGCTGATAAAACTTCTCCATATTGAGAGAAAAGTTCTTTTAGCTCATCAGCAGTTGCGTTATAGTTAATGTTTCCTACATAAATTGTTTTCATTTGTTTTCCTAAAAATTAATTTGCACTGACATTATATCCATAAAATTCAAAAAAAGCAAATAAAATGGTAAAATTTTATAAAAAAGGAAGAAAATGAGTATAAAAAAACATTATGTAGAATTTAGAAATGCGTTAAGTAAAGGTGATATTCAAAAAGCAACTGAGGAGTTTGAGAAAGCTTTTAATGAAGCTTTTATTTTATATCAGCATAAACTTACAAACAATGAAAAATTTAATCTTAGCGATGAAGAGGAGCTTTTTGCGGTTGTAACTCTTTTTGATAATATGATAGGCTTTTATAAAGAGGGGATGATTGATGAGGGGGTTGCGTTTGCTGAGTCTATGGTTGAGCTTGTTGATTCTCCTAAATTAAAGGAGATGTTTAAAAGCTTTTCGCTTGGAATGCAAGCTGGAATTCCTCTTGATGAATTTATGAGAGAGTATGTTGATTTGAGTAAAGTTGATGAAGAGTATCCTCAATTTTTATGCAACTTTAAAGAGAAGATAAAAGAACTTATTCAAGAGTAGTTAGTGAAGTTTTTATTCTTGTATCAATTTGTAAGATGAATCCAAAAGGCGTTTTTAGTTGAAGTATGGCTTTTTTGTTACCCGGGTGTTTAGTTAGAAGATTGTAGATTTGAATAAGTTCTTCTTCATAATTTTTTGAGAGGGTTTTTGTTAGGATTATACTCTCTTCTTTAATTGCTCCTTTTTCACTCTCTGCTTCTTTTAGGGTTAGAATTTTTCTTGCACTAAGCCTTATAAACTCTCCGTTTTTATCAACAAATGCTTTAATGGCAATTGGACTCTCTTTTAGGGCTTCAAGTTTTTCTAAATCTCTAAATACCATAATGCTAATTTTACCGTGATAGTCCATAAGAGTTATAATTGCAAATTTATTACCTTTTTTTGAGATTTTGTATTGAATTTTGTCAATTTTTCCAACAAATAGTGCTTCTTTTCCGATTAAACCTTCTAAATCGCTTGATAGGTTGTAGTTTAGTTTTTCAATTTGTTCTTTATAAGGGTCAAGCGGATGAGCTGATACATAAAATCCAAGAGTTTGAAACTCTTTTTCTAAGAGCGTTTGGGTATCAAACTCTTCAAAAGGCATAATTTGAAGTTTCTCTTTTATCTCCTCTTCATCGGCAATTGTAGCAAACAAAGAGTTTTTGTGCTTTATTGCGTTTTTTCTCTCTTCTACTCTTCTTTTAAAGTCAAGCATTGCTTCTAAGTTATTAAGAAGAGTTTTTCTATTATATCCAAAGCTATCAAGAGCTCCTGCTTTTATTAATTGTTCTAAAACTTTTTTGTTTACTTTGCTTGTGTCAATTTTTAAGATAAAATCTTCTAAATTTTTAAAAGGTCTATTTTGAATAATGGACTCAATTGCTTTAATTCCAACTCCTTTAATTGCACTAAGTCCAAATAAAATTTTATTATCAAGTGGGGTAAATTCTGCATTTGATTTTTGAATGTCTGGTGGTAAAATCTCAATTCCAAGTGATTTTGCTTCATCAATATATTTTGCGATTTTGTCTGTATTATCAGCATCGTATGTAAGAAGAGAAGCAAAAAACTCAGTTGGATAGTAAGTTTTTAAGTAAGTTGTTTGATATGTAATCATAGCATAAGCGGCTGAGTGAGATTTGTTAAATCCATATCCTGCAAATTTTTCAATCAGGTTAAAAAGGGCTTTTGCATTCTCATACGAAAATCCCCTCTCACTTGCCCTTTTTGCAAACTCTTCGGCATATTTTGCCATAAGGTCGGCTTTTTTCTTACCCATAGCCCTTCTTATAATATCAGCTTCACCTAAGCTAAATCCTCCAATTGCTTGAACTATTTGCATAACTTGCTCTTGATAGACAATTACTCCATAAGTTGGTTCTAAGATAGGTTTTAGTACTTCTTCAAACTCTTCATAAAAGTAGCTAATTGGTTTTCTTCCGTGTTTTCTTTCAATGTAATCATCAAGCATCCCTGCATCCATAGGACCTGGGCGATAGAGGGCTAGCATAGCGATAATATCTTCAAAATTTGTAGGCTTTAATCTTTTTGCTAAATCTCTCATCCCATCTGATTCAATTTGGAAAAGCCCAAGGGTTTTTCCGCTTTGGATTAATTCGAAAACTTTTTTATCATCAAGGGTTAAATCATCAATATTTATCTTTTTATTTTTGTTGGATTTTATAAATTTAACCGCTTTATCAATTACTGAGAGAGTTTTTAATCCAAGAAAGTCAAATTTAATTAAATCAACCGGTTCAAGATAGTTTAAAGAGTATTGAGTAGTGTGGAAATTGTCTTTTTGATGTTGTTTATATAGGGGTGATTTTTCCCAAAGTTTTGTATCGCTTATTACAACTCCTGCTGCGTGTTTTCCTGTGTTTCTTTTTACCCCTTCAAGCGCCTCTCCAAAAGAGTAAAGTCTCTCATAAAGAGGGTCCTCTTTTATTATTTGATTAATCTTCTCTTCAATCTCTTTTGCTTCATTTAGAGTAATTCCAAGTTTATCTGGGATTAATTTTACAAATCTATCAGCTTCACTATAATCAATTCCAAAAATTCTTGCAACATCTCTTAATACTCCTTTTGCAAGTAATGAACCAAAGGTAATAACTTGGGCTACATTTTCGTTTCCATATTTTTGTTGCACATACTCAATAACTTCATCTCTTCTATCTTGGCAAAAATCTACATCAATATCTGGCATAGAAACTCTCTGTGGATTTAAAAACCTCTCAAACAAAAGCCCATATTTTATTGGGTCAATGTTTGTAATTTCAAGTGCATATGCTACTAAACTCCCAGCAGCACTCCCTCTCCCAGGACCAACTGGGATAGGGTTTCCATCTCCTCTTAAATGGCGACTTGGGTCTTTTGCGTAGTTGATAAAATCCCACACTATTAGCATATATCCTGGGAATTTCATCTTTTTAATAATATCCATCTCATACTCTAATCTTTTTTTATACTTATCGTGAAGGTTTGGGGGGATTTTTTTTAGTCTTTTTTTAAGCCCTTCTTTACATTTGTACTCAAAGTATTCAACATCATTTGTAATATCAAGCCCCTCAGCTTTTGCATACTCTTTTGTAAATTTAAAAGTTGGAGGAGTTGGATTATTTAGAGGGATTTGTATATCTATATTTTCAAATAGGCTTTTATTATTTTCTAAGGCGTCTTTTACATCTTTAAAAATTTCTTCATACTCTTCTTTATTTTTTAGATAATATTTTCCTATGTCAAATTCTCTGTGGATATCATCAAATTGTTTATTCTCTTCAATACATTCAAGTGCGTCTTTGTAGATGTAATCAAGTTTATTGAGGTAGTAGATATTGCTTGAAGCAATTAAAGGGATATTGCACTCTTTGCTAAGATTTATTAAATCGTTTTCAATTAAGCTCTCTTTAAAATTATCTCTTCTAAATTCTAAGTAAAGCTCTTTTAAATCTTTTTTTAAACTATTTAAAATCTCTTTTGCTCTCTCATATCCAGCTGCTCCTTTTAAAATATTTTTTTCATCCGTAATATTTAAGTGAAATCCAATCTCACTCTCTAACATTGGCAAGATAATTGCAATATTGTCTTGATTTTTTATAAGCTCTTCATAAGGTAAAATTGGTTTTTCATTTTCCATGTGATAAAGATAGCTAATTGAGCTTAAATACATTAAATTTTTATATCCTTGGTAATTTTTAGCAGTTAGAATCATTCTGTGAGTTGAATTATCCTTTTTTACCCAAACCTCAGTTGAAATTATTGGCTTAATCTCTTCTTTTTTGCAACTCTCATAAAATTCAATTGCACTAAACATATTATCAAGCTCACAAATCCCAAGACTTTTATACCCAAGCTCTTTTGCCTTTTTTACAAGGTCTTTAATTTTTAAAGGAGAGTGAAGCAAAGAGTAATCGCTATGGATATGAAAAGGTATCACACTTATCCTTTTTTGTGAAATTGTAACTAAAAAAGAGTGGTTTTAGGTTTATGTTTACCTGTAAACTCACCTCTTGCTTTTCTCTCTTTAAAGCTTTTTTTTACTTGATGCTTTTTTAATTCTTCTTTTATTTTTGGAAGTTCTTGTTGATAGTTTTTTAATCTCTCTTTTGCAAAGTCTGCATACTCTTTTACTTTTTCAATTCCAATATAATTGTGATTTAGGGCTTTTGCAGCTACAAGGGTTGTGCCGCTTCCAGCAAATGGGTCAAGTATTATTTTGTTTTTTTCTTCATCAAAAATTGAATAAATTATTCTGGTTGGAATTTCTATTGGGAAAGGGGCTGGGTGGGGATTGTTTTTTTCTGGTGGAATTTTCCAAATTGAAGTTAAAAGAGCGTGCTTGGATAAAAGTTCATCTCCGATTAAATCTTTTTTATCTCTTGGTTTGTAAAGCCAGTATATTCTCTCTTCTACTTGCCAAAATCTCCAACCTCTTATATTAGCTGCAATTCCTCTATCCCAAATTATCTCTTGACGGATATGCCAATTTGATTTGCTAATCCACTCTATTGGATGGAGCATAATACCTTTTTCCCAACGTATTTTGTGATTATAAAAAAAACTACTTCCTGGTTTTATTACTCTGTATACTTCATTTAAAACTTCTATTTGCCATTTTTGATACTCTTCTTCTTTTATTTTATCACTTATACCTTTATATTTTACATTTTTAACAAGCCACCCTTTTTTATTTTCGCCTTTGTTATAAGGAGGAGAAGTAATTGCTAAATCTATGCTGTTATCAGGAAGTGATTTTAAAACTTCTAAAACATCTCCAATGTAGATTTTATTTAGCTCCATTTTTCTCCTTTAAAAAATTAAAAAGTTCTTTGGTTATATATTTTTCATAGTTTGTTAGATTTTTTCTTTTAAAAATAGCTTTTGGATTGTCGTTTTTGTAGTGTTTGAAACTAAAAGAGAGACTTCTTAAATATTCTCCTTTTTTATCTCCATTTGGAAATCTTTGTTTTAGTTTTTCTTCTAAGTGGGAGAGGAAATTTTTACTATTAAAGGGAAATTCTATAATGTAAATTAACTCTCCATCTATAAATCCACTTATTAACATGTTGGGATTTGCTTTTTTATCTTTTTTAAATCTTTCCCAAGTATAGTCTGTAAAGTTTCCTCCTCCGTTTAATTTTTTATTGGATTTTGAAAAGATGTTTTTTGGTTTTACTTCACAATAGATTGGTTTTTTATAACTTGATTGTTTGTATCCGTTATAACCTATTTTATCTTCTAAATGGGTATATCCGGCAATAGAGGTTGTTAAAAATTCTCTAAGAGTTGAGGAATTTTTATCGTTGATATACATTGTAATTAAATCGCTTAACATTCCGATAAGGTTATCTTTTGATTTATCAAGTAAGTGTGAGTGGAATTCTTTATGTGAGAGAGAGTATTTTTTAATTGCTTCTTGGAGTTCTTTATTCAAGGATAATCCTTTTTTGTGAAATTTTACTATAATTTCAATAAAAAGGGTTTAAAATGAAGTTTATTGGAACACGTGGAAGTGAAGGTGAGAGGAGATTTAGTGAGGTTATTTTAAATCCAGCCGCACCAAATGGAGGGCTTTATGTTCCAAAAAAGCTTCCAAAAGTTGATGAGAGATTTTTGATTAGATTTTTAAGTGATAATGAAGAGAAGAGTTATAAATCTCTTGCAAAAGGGGTTTTAGGACTTTTTAAAATTGATATTGATAAAGATTTGATTAATAAAGCTCTTTATACCTATCTTAGAAATTTTGATGATGATGAGGTTGTGCCGGTTGTTAAAGTAAAAAGTGATTTGAGTGTGGCTGAGCTTTGGCACGGACCAACGAGGGCTTTTAAGGATATGGCACTCCAACCTTTTGGAGTGATTTTGTCTGAGCTTGCGAAAAAAAAGGATGAAAAGTATCTTATTATGGCTGCAACTTCTGGGGATACTGGACCTGCTACTTTAAAAACTTTTGAGAATAAAGAGAATATCAAGGTAGTTTGTATCTATCCTCATAATGGCACTAGTGAAGTTCAAAAACTTCAAATGGTTACAACTACTGCCAAGAATGAAAAAGTGCTTGGAATTTTGGGGGATTTTGACGATGCCCAAAGTGCACTTAAAAATCTTTTAAAGAATAAAGATTTTAAAAAAAGTCTTAGTGAAGCTGGATTAAAACTCTCAGCCGCAAACAGTGTAAACTTTGGAAGGATTATATTTCAGATAATTTATCATTTTTGGAGCTATTTGAAGTTGGTTGAAAATGGTGAGATTAATTTAGGCGATAAGATTGATTTAATTATTCCAAGCGGAAACTTTGGAAATGCGCTTGGGGCTTATTATGCAAAAAAAATGGGACTTTTTGTTGATAAGATTATTATTGCCTCAAACAAAAATAATGTCCTTTATGAGATGATAAAATTTGGAAGGTATGATTTAAGGGATAAAAGGCTTATAAAAACAATCTCTCCGGCTATGGATATTTTAAAATCAAGCAATGTTGAGAGGATGCTTTTTGATAAGTTTGGAGAAGAGAGGACAAAAGAGTTAATGGAGAGTTTGGAGAGGGATGGATATTTTGTATTAACCCCTGATGAGTTAAAAGAAATTCAAAAAGATTTTGACGCTGATTTTGCAACGGATGGGGAGTGTGAAGAGATTATAAGAAGGTATGCAAATAAAGAGAATTATCTAATGGATCCACATACAGCCACAGCTATAAAAGCTTATGAAAATCTAAAAGAAAAAGGCAAAATTAAAAATTATGTTGTAGCTTATTCTACGGCTGAGTGGACGAAGTTTGCTCCAAGTATCTATTATGCGCTAACTGGCGAGGATGTTGAGAGGGAGATTGTAGAAAATGAAGAGGTTACAATTTCAGATAAAGATGCAATTGCTTACATTGAAACTCACTATGATGTAAAGGCTCCTGATGTTATAAGAGAGCTTTTTGAAAAAGAGATTGTTAATGAGAACATAATAAATAAAAATGCAATAAAAGAAGAGATTTTAAAATTTATTAAGGAATAGTTTAAAATTTATTAAGGGATAGTTGTGTTAGCTATTATTGGAGTTTATGTTTTTATTTTAGTGGGGTTTTTAGCAAAAAAGTTTTTTAAAGAGATTGAAGCAAAGACATTGGTTATCTTATCTACTTATTTTTTTCAGCCGTTTTTGGTTTTGTGGGGGATTATGCTTGTGCCTTTAAACAAAGATTTAATCCTCTCTCCAATTTTTTATTTTATTGCAATTTTTGTAAGTTTAATTTTTACTTATTTTACTGCCCGCATTTTAGAAGATAAAAAGGAAAGAATTATTGCTTCAATTACTGCTTTGATTGCAAATACTGGTAATATTGGGGTGCCTGTTTGTTATGCTTTGTTTGGAGATGTTGGAGCGAGTGTTGCTACTTTGATAAATCTTGCGAATATGTTTTTTGTTTATAGTTTTGGAATCTTCTTTTTTGCAAAAGGGGAATACTCTTTTAAAAATGCCATTATTAAAGTGGCTAAAATTCCTATTATGTGGTTTGGGATACTTGCTTTGGTTTTGAACTATTTTCATGTAACTTTTCCAAAAGAAGTTATGAAAATTTTACAAATGGGTGCTTTTGCTTCAATTGTTACTCAACTTGTTATTTTTGGGATTTATATAGCTGAGGTTAAGATAAGAGAAATCTCTTTAAAACTTGGAGTTATTACGATGGTAAATAAATTTATTATCTTTCCTTTGGTAACTTTTTTGGTGGTAAAAATTGCTGGATTAAAGCCTCCTTTTTCAAAGATTGTATTATTAGAATCTCTCTCACCTTTGGCAGTAACGAATGTAAATCTTGCATCATTATTTAATCTCTATCCAAGAAAAGTTGCATTTTTAATTATTGTAAGTTCTATTTTGTATATTTTTATCTTTTTTTTGATATAATAAAATTAGGACGCAATTAAAAAGGAGTAAAGATGAAAAAAGTTGGGATGTTATCTTTTGTAGTAGCTTCTTTTCTCTCAGCTGCTACTCTTAATTTCTACTGCGGTGTTACTATGAGCAAAGCAATGAAAGATATTATTAAAAAATTTCAAGAAAAACATCCAGATGTAAAAATTAGAATGATTACAGGTTCTTCTGGGATGCTTCTTAGAAAACTTGAAAATGCAAAAAGAGCTGATTTATATTTACCAGGGAGTGATGAGTTTATTAATAAAAAAAGTTATCTTTTCCCTTATAAAAAAGAGATAGGTTACAATCAGCTTAAAATTTTTGTGACAAAAGGTAATCCAAAAAATGTAAAAACTTTAAGAGATTTTATTAGAAATGATATTAAAGTTGGACTAGGAAGTGATAGAAGCTCAGTTGGAAAAACTGCAAAAGAGGTTTTAATTCGCTATGGAGGAGATGAGTTTTATAAAAAAGTAAGAAAAAAAGCTCAAATTTTTTTAGCATCAAAATCCTTAATTTCAGCACTTGCTGGGTTTGAGCCTGAAATTGATGCGGCTTTGAATTGGAGAGCTGTTTATTATTGGGGAAATAATAGAAAAAAAGTTGATTATATTGATATTCCAGAAAGATATGCACCAAAAAGGAAACTTGTAATTGCAACAACAATTTATAGTAAGAATCAAGATTTGGCAAAAGAATTTGTTGATTTGTCTGCATCTCCTTGGGGACAAAAAGTTATGAAAAAGTGGGGACTTAAATAATTCCCCTTATTTTTAAGCTCAAAAGCCCAAAATATTCGTGGAGGGCTTTGTAACTTATGTAGAAATTATTTGCACTTGGAAGAAAGTCAATCCATTTATAATTGGGTGAATAGAAAAAGCCAACTGGTTTGGTGATTATTTTAAATCCAAAATGCTTAAAAAGATAATAGCTTCTTTTCATATGGTAAGCACTTGTTACTAAGAAAATCTCTTTTTTTAATTTAAGTTTTTCAAATAATTTTGAAGTAAAAGAGGCATTTTGATAAGTTGTAAGAGACTTATCTTCAAAGTAGCTTTTTATGTTACAATTGCAAGTTGAAGTTATGAGTTGTATGGTTTTTTTTGTAAAATTTGCTTCATTTCCCGTAAAAATTAAAGGTAAGTTATATTTTTTTGCAAGTAATATTCCATAAACTTCTCTTTTAAAGGCATCTGGGCTTGATTTTAGAATATCTTTTGGATTTACGCCTCCACCTAAAACGACTACTGCTTTTGGAGTTATGTTCTCTTTATGAGAGAATTTTTCAAGTGGATAGATTAAAAGATTGCTTACAAATTTTATAGAAATTGCCCATAACATAATTGCACTAAAAAAGAAGAGCCACTTAAATCTTTTTGCAAAGACTCCTGCTAAAAATAAAATTATTATAAAAATGCCAGGAGGCAAAAGGGCGTTGAAGAGTTTTGAAATGATATAAATCATTCAAATATAAACTTATTGGCAAAAGCCGGTTTTAATTCATCAATCCAGCTTGCTTTTTCATCATACTTTGCAAAAAATGGGATATTTACAAGGGATGGATTTTTAGCTTGGAGCATATTTAAAACAAATACTTTTTTTCCGTTTATCTCACTAACTCCTGTAACTGCTATTTTTCCAGGAGCCGCACTCATACTCGGACCTCTAACCGTTCTTGCAAGTCCTGAAACTTTGCTTATTGCATCTTTATAGATTTTATAAGCTTTTGCAAGTGGTACATCAAAATACTCTTTTGCTCCTGTATCTCTTGGCATAAACATATAATAAGGCACCATTCCAAGTCTAACTTGCTCTTTCCACATCTTTTCCCAAACTTCGCTACTTGCATTAATGTGATTTAGTATAGGTGATTGAGTTCTAATGATTGCTCCTGTTTTTTGGATGTTTTTAATAGCTTCTTTTACAGCATCAGTTTCTAATTCTTTATAGTGGCTAAAATGAGCCATAAATGCTAGATGATATCCACTATCTACTATTTTTTTGAATGTATCAAGAAGTTCTTGTGAGTCACTATCGCTTATGAATCTATATGGCCAAAATGCGAGTGCTTTTGAGCCTATTCTTATGTTTTGTAAGTGAGGAATTTTTGCATCAATTATTGCATCAATGTAAGTTTTAAAAATTTTTGCGCTCATTACCATTGGGTCTCCACCGGTAAATAAAATATCAGTAATTGTTGGATGTGCTTTTATATACTCAATTAAAGCTTCTATCTCTTTCATTGCAAATTTTAATTCATTTATTCCTGTAAATTGAGGCCATCTAAAACAGAAACTACAATATGCGTGGCAAGTTTGTCCTTGTCTTGGGAAAAATAAAATTGTCTCTTTATACTTGTGTTGACTTCCTGCAAGTTTAATTCCATTAATTTCTGGAATATTCTCTTTTTGACCGGCTGGATGAGGATTTAGTTTCATTCTTATTTCATAAATGATTTTATCGACTTCATCTGGCGGAGCATTTTTTAATCTTTTAAAATCTTCTTCTTTTAACATCTCTTTTTGAGGGAATACGAGTCTAAAAATAGGGTCATCTTTATAATTTTTCCAGTCAATTAAGTCCAAAACATAATTACTCACTTTAAATGGGAAAATTTTTGCGGCAATTTCTATATTTTCAATCTCTTCTTTTGGTAGATTTTTTATTATTTGAGGTAATTTTTTGATGCTTTTGATATTATAAGCTTTGTAAGTCATAATTCTCCTTTTTATTAGCTATTATAACAAATTATTATGTTAAGGAGAAATAATAATGAGAATTTTAATAACTGGTGCAAGTAGAGGAATTGGTAGGGAGCTTATTAGAAGATATTCTAAAAAAGCTAATAAGATTTATGCTATTGCAAGAGATAAAGAGAAATTAATGGAGCTTGAAAGTGAATTTAGTAATGTTAAGGGAGTTGCTTTGGATTTGGCTGATTTAGAAAAAGTTAGGGAATTTGGAAGGGGGGTTGATGTTGATTTAGTTATTTGTAATGCTGGGATATCTCTTCCTCACTCTCCAAATTTTACCCCTTTTGAGGATTTTAAAAAGACTTTTGATATTAACTTTTTAAGTATCCACGCTTTGTTAGAAGGGATTGTGCCAAAGATGCAAAAGAGAAAAGATGGAAAAATTGTTTTAATCTCTTCTCTTGCAAGTTTAGTGGCTTCTCCTACTTCTTTGCCTTATAGTGCAAGCAAAAGAGCTTTAAATTCTTATGCCCAGTCTCTTAGGAATCTTCTTGCAAAAGATAATATAAAAGTAATAAACATTTTACCAGGGTTTATAAAAACGGATATGACTGCTAAAAATGATTTTTATATGCCATTTTTAATGGAGCTTAGTGATGGAGTTGATAGGATTGAGATGGCAATAGAGAGGGAGCTAAGAGAGTATGCTTTTCCAAAGAGATTTTATTACTTAATTAAACTTTTTACTCTTTTGCCACTTAAAATTCAAGATAATTTATTGCAAAAATTTGTAAAATAGGATATATTCTCTCAAAAAAGGGCTTTTATGGTATCTGTTTGCACTTATTGTGGGGTAGGGTGTGAGATTGATGTTGAGGTAAAAGATAACAAAATTGTAAAGATAAAACCTTTAAAAAATGGAATTTCAAGTGGAGGGGAGCTTTGTATTAAGGGTAGATATGGATATGAGTTTTTAAAGCATAGATTAAAAGAGCACTTAATAAGTTATGATTTTGTAGATAGAGAAGCTAAAAATATGCCTTTTTCGTTGCAAGTTAGACTTGCAAATTTAATGCCTTTTGATGAGAGATTTTATAAAGCTCCATTCTCTTTGGCTTTGGATATTGCGGCGTGGAAAATTAAGGATATTGTAAAAAAATATACTCCAAAATCAATTGGAGTAATTGGAGGAGCAAGGAGTAATGTAGAGAGTGCTTGGATGTTGCAGCATTTTGCAAGAGAAGTTATAAAGACTCCCCATATTGATAATTGTGCAAGAGTTTGTCACTCTCCAAGTTTAAGCGGACTTAAAATGAGTATAGGGGAGGGGGCAAGCAGTGTGGATTTTGATGCTATACTTGATGCTGAGACTATTTTTGTTATAGGTTCAAACACAACAGAGGCCCACCCTATGGTAGCAAATAGAATAATAAAAGCCAAAAAAAGAGGTGCTAAGTTAATAGTTGTAGATGTAAGGGAAATTCCTTTAATGAAATTTGCCGATGTTGCAGTCGTTTTGCCGTTTGAAGCAAATTTACTCTTTTTAAATGCAATTGCAAAAGAGTTGATTCAAAAAGATTTAATTAATAAAGAGTTTGTAAAAAATAGGTGTGTGAGGTTTGAAGAATATAAAAATCTAATTTTAAAAGATAAGTATGATAAAAAGTTTTTTGAAAAATTAAAAGGATTTGAAAAAATTAAGGAGCAAATTGAAGAGATTGCAAAGCTTATTACAAAAAAGACTATTTTTGCTTGGGGGCTTGGGGTTACTGAGCATATTGATGGGACTGAGAGCGTAAATGCGATAAGCAATCTTGCAATGCTTACTGGGAACTTTAAAAAAGGTGCTGGGGTGTTGCCGCTTCGTGGGCAAAATAATGTCCAAGGTGCTTGTGATGTTGGATGTTTACCTTATTATCTTCCAGATTATGTTCGCCCAAGTGAAGTTGGACTTATGACTCCTGATATGATTGATGAGATGTTAAGAGGAAAAATAAAAACAATTATTAATATGGGGGAGGATATTTTACACATTCATCCAAACCAAAATAAAATTCACAAAGCTTTTAGAGAGCTTGAATTTTTGATGGTAATGGAAGTTATGGAAAATGAGATAGTAAAAAAAGCTGATATTGTATTTGCTACAAAAAGCGCTTATGAAAAAGAGGGAGTTTATGTAAATGCAGAAAGACGCCTTCATTTAAGTAAACCTCTTATAAAGAGTAGTTTACCGGATGATTGGGAAGTTTTGAGTGAAATTTCAAAAAGGCTTGGAGTAGATAGAGGGTATGAAGATAGCGAAGAAGTTTTTGAAGCGTGTAAAAAAGAAGTTAGTAGATTTAGAGGAGCTACTTATGAGAGACTTGAAAAAAAACCTCTTCAATGGCCAATTAAAGAAGATGGGAGCGATTCGCCTATTTTACATCTTGATAAGTTTAGCACTCCTGATGGAAAAGGGCATTTTCACTATCATAAGTATCATCTAAGAGGAGAGGTTAAAGATTTGATTGAAGGAAAGAGAAAGTGGTATTTAAATACTGGAAGAGCACTTGCTCAATACAATAATGCAGCTCAGAGTGCAAAAAGTGAAAGACTTACAAAAAGATATGGGGATGATATTTTGTTAGTTAATGAAATTCACAAAGGTGAAATAGGAGAAGTTGTTAGGTTAAAATCAGCTTATGGCATAAGTGGTCCTCTTAGAGTTAAATTTACAGATAAAGTAAGACCTTATACTTTTTTTACTACTTTTCATTTTGCAAAAAATAAAATTAATTACCTTTTTGGAGATGAGTCTGATCATAAAGTAAAAACGGCAAGGTTTAAATCAGTTGAAGTTACCCCTTTTTAATAGGGGGATTATTTAAAAGTGCCAGAGAGTTTGGTTATCAAACTATTTTTTTAACTTTTTTAAAGAAAATATCTAAAAAACCTTGACATAAGGTGGCTAAAATTATATAATTATAAAAAATTTAAGGAGGGAAAAATGGCAGAAGTTAAAACTGATGTAAGAATGGAAGAAAATAAAGAAGTTACTAACAAAGTAAATCAAGCACAAGAAAATTACATTGATGAGAGAGTGAAAAAAATCACACAAGAAGCAGTAGAAGCTATTAATTTAGTTACAAAAGTAATTGAGTTACTTGATAACAAAGAAAAAGATAAAGCTCTTGAAGAGATTGCAAATATTCTTGGAAAACTTGAAGTATTAATTGCAAGAGATCCAAATTTACAAGTTGTACCTGTTGATGTTAAAGAGCAAGTTATTGATTTTCCAGGGACAATTGATGATGTAGAGTTTGCAAAAGCTGAGGTTGTAAGACTTATTAAAGAAGGTGAAGTTCAAGTTGCAAGAGATATTATGCTTCAACTTGCAAGTGAGCTTGATATTTATGTAACAGCACTTCCAATTGGAACATATCCAGTTGTATTAAAAGCAATTATTCCATTAATTGAGCAAGAAAAATTTGAAGAAGCAAAAGCACTTTTAATTGAGGCTCTTGAAACATTGGTAATTCAAAAAATTGTGATTCCATTGCCAATTCTAAGAGCAGAACAAACAATCATTAGAGCAAATGAGCTTGCAAATGGTGAAAATCCAAATAAAGATGAGTTAAAAGAGTTGCTTGCGTATGCAAAAGAACAAATTGCGCTTGCAGAAGCACTTGGATATAAAGTTGATTATAAAGACCTTTATGAAGAAATTGAAAAACTTGAAAAAATCCTTGAAGGTGAAGAGTCAACAAAAGATATCTTTGAAACTCTTAAAGAAAAACTTTCATCTCTTATGGTTAAATTCAACCAACCAAAAGCTCCAACTCAAATGCCAAAAGCTGAAAATAAAGAAGAAAATAAAGAGGAGTCTAAATAAGGCTCCTACTTTACTCCATAGCTATGTAAAAACTCTTTTTTACTTATCAAATTCTCTAAAATTGCAAATAAAATCATAAAATTGATAAAACTTGTGCCTCCGTGTGAAATCAAAGGCAAAGGGACTCCTACAACTGGTGCTAAGTTCATTGTCATTGCCATATTTACGAATGCATAAATAAAAATCATAAGTCCAACTCCAATAAACATAACTTTTGCAAAGTAATCCTCTTTTAGTCTCTCAGCTTTTTTTAAAAGATATGCAATTAAGGTAAAATAAAGCAAAATTACTAAACTAACTCCAATAAATCCAAATCTTTCGGCTAAGTAAGCAAATATAAAATCACTACTTGCAATGGGGAGGAATTTTAATTGAGTTTGAGTGGCTTCTTTTTCGCTTTTGCCAGTTAAGCCTCCGCTTCCAATAGCGATTAACGATTGTCTGACATGATAGCTTGGTTTTGTTAGGAATTGCTCAATTCTTTTTCTTTGGTAATCTTTTAAAAGATATTTATACGCAATTGGAGTGAAGATAATAGCTCCTATAAAAAGAGTAATCCATATCTTTTTTTCAACTCCTATTACAAATAATACTCCAAATCCGACGATTAAAGTAATAAGAGCAGTTCCAAGGTCAGGTTCTTTTGCAATAAGCAAAAATGGCAAAAGAATGTAAAAAGAGAGTTTTAAAAACTCTTTTAAATTGTAAAGGGGGCGAGGGGGATTGCGGTAGATTAAATATCCAAGCATTAAAAGAAGAGTTGTTTTCATAAATTCTGATGGTTGGATTGTAATGTTAAGAAGTGGGATTTTTAGCCATCTTCTGGCTCCAAGGATTTTAATTCCAAATAAATCTACCATTATTAAAAGCAAAATGTTTGCCCAATATATTATGGGAATTATCCAAAGTAATTTTCTAAGAGGAAGCATATATACAATTATAAATATAACTCCTCCAATTCCAATGTAGGCTAACTCTTTTTTAAAAAGCATAGGTGAAATTTCTGAGACTAAAAAGAGGCTAATGCCAATAAATGGTAGGATTAATAAGATTAAAAAAAAGTCAAAATTTTTAAGATTTTTCAACTTTTATCCCATCAATTGAGTAAGATGCTACTTTTTCAATTTCGTCTAAGCTCTTTGCAAGATAGATTATTTTTGTATCCAGTAGGTAGTTTTCTGCAACTTCTTGGAGCTTTTTAGCAGTTGTTAAATCTTTGCAAAAGGCGTATTTTGCGTTGAGGTTTGAGATAAATATAAGCTCTTTTATATTTGATACCTCTACTGCATAAGGAATTGAGTTTATTTTGCAAAAGTTGTAAACTTCTAAGCTTGAATCGCAATATTTAAAGATTAAAGTTTTATTTGGATTTGTTTTTTTTATATCTTCAATTGAATTTACTCTTACAAATTCTTCGTTGCTAAATGGTTTTTCAAGAATTATCATAACACTCCTTACATATGTTTTTTCCATTAATTTTTAAAATTTCGTTTTTCGTATAAAAAGTTTTGCACTTCTCGCACATTATTAAATCTTTTATGGGAGGTTCTTTATAGGTAGTCTTCTTTTTTTGGGATTTAAAAATAAAGTAAATAATCCCAACTATTATTAAAAATAGTATTAACTTTGCCATTTTATTCCTTTATAAAGATATAATTTCTTTTATCTTTTGAGATTATTTTTGCGTCTACATTTGCTTCTTTTAACTCATCAAAGATATTTGACCCTTTATAAAGAAGTAAAGTTGAATTTTCGTGCATAAAAGGTTTTGCTATTTTTAAAATATCTTTTACTCTCATAACTGCTCTACTTGTAATTAAATCTACTTTTTGAAGATTTGAATTTTCAAGTCTTGTTGGGATTACTTTTACATTTTTTAAATTTAAAAGGGTTTTAATGTAGTTTAAAAAGCTATATCTTTTTTTTATTGGTTCTACCAGATACCAAGTTGTATTTGGCATATTCATAGCTAAAATAAGCCCTGGAAATCCAGCTCCTGTGCCAATATCAATTGCACTTTTTGCATCTTTTAAAATAGGTTCTATTTTTAAAGGATACAGACTATCTTCTATTTGCTTTTTTATCTCTTCGTATGAGGAATAGTTTGTTAGTTTGTGGGTTTTGTTCCATTTTAGTAATTCTTTTATAAACTTCTCTTCCATATTTTACCGCCATTACTGATTTACAGATAGCTTCTATAAGCATATCTATAAGCCTGTGGTATCGTTTGCTCTTTTTGAGCTTTACTGTTGTGGCTATTCCAATAATAAAATTCGCCTGCACTTTTTAGTTTTACTTGATTGCATATCTTCCACATATAACTAATTAACCATTTAAACGATTTTTTAAAAGCAACTTTTATATGATTTACCGCTCCATTTAAATTGGTATTCCATACTTTATTAAGAGTTTTATTCTTAAATAATCCTCTTTTAGTGGAATCATATTTCTCTTTTGGAGAATAGATATATCTCATTTTTTTATATAAATCAACTCCAAATTTGTAGATATAATTTATAAAAAAGTTTTTGTCTTTTTGCGATTTTACTCTAATTTCAAATATTTTCATTTAGTCTCTTTGCTATTTTCTTGTATTGCTTTCCTTGTTTTGCTAAATATAATTCTTTTTTAAATCATCTTTTTGATGATTGGAACTAATTCTTGCATATTAATTCTTTTTTTGTTTGTTTTTTTGAATATACTTCCTTAGTTTTTAAATTTTATCAATTTTTCTATGATTTAGTCAATAGAAGGTATTGCTTAAATCTTCTTAACCTTTATAGTTTGTGTCCAAGTTTTTCTTTTTTAGTTTTTAAATAATTTTCATTAAAAGGGTTTGGAGGCATTTTAATTGGCACTCTTTTTACAACTTTAATCTCTTTAAATGCAAACTCTTTTTTAGGATTGTTTGTAAGAAGATATATTTTTTTGATGTTAAATTCTTTTAAAATCTCTTCTACTACACTAAAATCTCTAAGGTCTGCTTCAAATCCAAGTTGATGATTTGCTTCTACCGTATCAAGTCCTTTATCTTGGAGAGCATATGCGTTTACTTTATTAAAAAGTCCAATGCCCCTGCCTTCTTGTCTAAGATAAATTACCATTCCGCCCTTTTTTGCTATTTTTCTTAGTGCGTATTCAAGTTGCTCTCCGCAATCGCACTTTAAACTTCCAAGTGCATCTCCTGTTAAACATTCGCTATGAATTCTAATAAGAGGAATTTTTGGGAGATTTTCTGTAAAAATGACTAAGTGTTCTTTGTCTTTTTCTTTAAAAGATTGGATTTTAAATGTTCCAAACTTTGTAGGGAGGGTTGCTATTTGTGACTTTTCCAAAAAAGCTCCTTTTTTGATAAAATTATAACCTAATAAATAATAAAGGATGGAAATTGAGACATTTTTTATGGCTGATAGATTATAGCAAAAAAGAGATAAAAGAGATTATAGAGCTTGGGTTTAAGATAAAAAAAGAGACTAAAAATAAAATATTTAAGCCTTACTTAAAATATAAGCAACTTGCAATGATTTTTGAGAAATCTTCAACTCGTACAAGAGTAAGTTTTGAAGTTGGGATTAATCAGCTTGGGGGAAATGGTATTTTTCTTAGTAGTCGCGATATTCAACTTGGAAGAGGGGAGCCAGTAAAAGATACCGCAAGGGTTATAAGCTCAATGGTTGATTTGATAATGATAAGGACTTTTGGTCAAGATAGGCTTGAAGAGTTTGCAAAATATAGTAGAGTGCCTGTAATTAATGGACTTACTGATTTGTGTCATCCTGTGCAGCTTCTTGCTGATTTGATGACGATGATAGAATTTAAAAAATTTGATTTTGAAAATCCTAAAAAAACTATTGTAGCGTATATTGGAGATGGGAATAATATGGCAAATTCTTGGGCTATTTTAGCAAGTAAGCTTGGGTTTGAGCTAAGGATTGCGACTCCAAAAGGGTATGAGATTGATGAAGAGATAAAAAATAAAGCTCTTTTGATTGCAAAGGAGAGTGGAGCTAAACTTATCTTTACAAATGACCCAAAAGAGGCGGTAAAAGATGCAGATGTAGTAACTACTGATACTTGGGTTAGTATGGGACAAGAAGATGAAAAAGAAAAAAGGGTTAGGGATTTTAAAGGATTTGAAGTTGATAGTGAGCTTATGAGCCTTGCAAAAAAAGATGCTTTATTTTTGCATTGTCTTCCAGCTTATAGAGGATATGAAGTAAGTGAAGAGGTTTTTGAGAAGCATTCAAAAGAGATTTTTCAAGAAGCAGAAAATAGACTCCATGCTCAAAAAGGATTGATGGTATGGCTAATGAGGAATTTGTAAAAGTGGATGAAATTAAAAAAGTTATTGAGTGTTCTGATGTGGAGGCTAGGGATAGGTTTGTATTAATTAATTTTAAAGATACTCAAATGATAGGAATTGAAGCTTCTTTTTATAAAAAGCTTCAAGATAAGTTTAATAAACTTTTAGAGATGGAATTTAATTTAAATTTAGAAAGAGAAATTATTCCAGAATTTCCAATTGATTTAGAGGATGTTAAAGCAGTCGTTAAAGAGGAGATGAAAATTAATCCAGATGAAAAAGTTTCAAACATAGTAAAAAAAATAAAAAAAGAACATCCAAATCTTTTTATGGACTTGGATAAAATTTTTGAGGAATAATTTTTTTCCTTTGAAGTTTATTATTGACAAAAAAAAATTTAATTGATATAATTATTTTGCATATAAAGGAGTTTTTATGGCTTGTGAAGATAAAAACTTAAAACAGGAGGTAACAATGGAAGAAGTAAAAACACAAGAAGGGGTTTTAGTATTAAAACAGATGCCAGAATTTAAAATGGAAGCTTATAATGCTGAGAGCGGGCACTATACAGAAGTTAGCAGTAATGATTACAAAGGAAAATGGACAGTAATTTGTTTTTATCCAGCAGATTTTACATTTGTATGTCCAACTGAAATTGCAGCAATGAATGCGGCACTTCCATATCTAAAAGAGCTTGGAGTAGAAGTACTTGCAGTTTCAACTGATACAAAATTTTCTCATAAAAGATTTGTAGAGACTGAGCCACTACTTAAAGACCTTAAACTTACAATTGCGGCTGACCCAACTGGGGAAGTTACAAGAAAATTTGGGGTAATGATTGAGGGTGCTGGACTTGCGCTAAGAGGTAGATTTTTAATCAATCCAGATGGACAAATTGTAGCAGAAGAAGTTCAAGCTCCACCAGTTGGAAGAAGTGTTAAAGAGTTTATTAGACAAATTATTGCTCATCAACACGCTTATAAAACTGGTGAAGTTTGTCCAGCTAACTGGAAACCTGGTAAAAAAACGCTTCCGGTAAACAAAGAGATGGAAGAAATGACAGGAAATGTTGGAAAATATGTTAGCTTAGAAGATATTATTGATGAAAACGATTTAAAAGAGATGGAAGAGATGGTAAAAGCGTTTAAAAACGCTTAATTCTTTTCTTTTTTTTAGAGGCTTAGGATGAAAGATTATAAATCTTTATTAGTAAATACTAGTTTAAAAATTACCCCACAAAGGCTTGCTCTTTTAAAAGAGATTGATAAAAAAGGGCACGCAAATATAGATGAGCTTTATAGAGAGATTCAAAAACAATTTCCTACTATTTCTCTTGCTACAATTTACAAAAATATTACCTCTTTACAAGAAGCTGGCGTAATTAGTGAAATTTGCATTCATCAAAAGCCAAAATATGAAATCAAAAAACATCCTCACGCTCATTTTATTTGTAAAAATTGTGGGAAAATTATAGATGTTCCTTTTGATGAGTTAGTTAGCGAGGAGATAGAGAGGAGATATCCAAACTCTCAAAAAGAGCTCTATATTTATGGCCTTTGTAAAGAATGCAATGGTAATAGTTAGTATAATTACAGATTTTAATCTTCCTTTTGTCTTCTCTTTAAAAGAGAGAAGAAAAATTTTAAATTCTATAAAAGATAAACTTAAAAAATTTAATGTAAGTGTGCTTGATATATCAGGAGAGTATCCCAAAGAGGCAAGCTTAGCTATTGCGTTTTTGGCTCATAATGAAAAGCAAGCAGAAGAAATTGCAAGGAAAATTGAGGACTTTTTGTATCGCAATTTTCCAGAGATTGAATTTTTCTTTGAGAAAGAGGTAATATGAGCTTTAAATTGAGTAACTACTTTAATAGGGCGATTTTGTTTATTGATAATTCAAATTTGTTAAATGTTTTAAAAGATATTACTGGCAATATGGATTATAATGGAGTGAGAGTTCATTATGGAAAATTAGTTGATTTTTTTGAGGAGTATTTAAGTAGTGAGAGAATTAAGATAAAAGAGGTGATTTTGTATGATGGAGAGGTTATAAGCGATGTTTGTAAAAGAGGTAAAAAAGAGAGATTTTTAAATAGTGTAAATTTAATTCTCTCAAAAAAAGGTATAAGTTTTATAGCAAAAATTTATCCAATTGATTTAACGCGTGAGAAGAATGTAAAGCAAGTTGATAGTGCGATAGTTGTTGATATTTTATCAAAAGCGGTAAGAAGAGAGATGGATGTAGTTATTTTAATAAGTGGGGATAGGGATTTTGTTCCTTTGTTAAAGGAGGTAAAAGAGAATTTTAGATTACCGGTTATTGTTAGTTTTTTTGATAAAGGACTTAGTAAAGAACTAAAAGAGGAGAGTTTTTTTATAAAATTGGAGCTTGATAAAATCTCTTTTTAAACTTCAATAATCCTTATCATATTTGTAGTTCCCTCTTTTCCGATTATGCTTCCCATTGTAATAATTATCTTATCTCCTTTTGAGAGTTTTTCATTTTTTATAGCTTCATTTAAGAATCTATCTATCAATTTTTCTGGATGTTTGATTTTTGGTACTTCAAAAATCTCTTCAACTCCCCATACGATTTTTAATTTTCTACTTGTTTCTCTATTATGAGTTACGGCAAAAATTGGTGGTTTTGGTCTATACTTTGCAATTGATTTAACAGTTGTGCCCGAGCTTGTAAAACTTACAATTGCTTTTGGTTCAATTGATTTTGCCAAATCAGCCACGCTAAGAGCAATTGCATCATCATCATCAGTTTCGTATTTTTTGTAGTATGGATAAATTGTCTGAATTTCTTGGATTATTTTTACTAAAACTTCAACTGCTTTTATTGGATATTTACCCACGGTGGTTTCATCACTTAACATCACCGCATCACTTCCATCCATTACTGCATTTGCTACATCACTAACCTCAGCTCTGGTAGGGAAGGGCGAGTTTACCATAGAAAGGAGCATTTGAGTTGCGGTAATTACTGGTTTTTTTAGCTTATTTGCACGGCGAATTATCTTTTTTTGGATGACTGGAACTTTTTCAATTCCAATTTCAATTCCCAAATCTCCTCTTGCTACCATTACTCCATCGCTAACTTCAAGTATTTCATCAAGATTTTCAACCGCTTTTTTAGTTTCAATTTTTGCTATTACCCAAGGCATGTGGGAAGTGTAAGATTTTAATATCTCTTTTGCTTTTAAAATATCTTCTTTATTATTTACAAAAGAAATAGCTACAATATCTACTCCATTTTTTGCTCCAAAAATTAAATCTTTTTCATCTTTCTTTGTAATTGCTGATATTTTTAAGTTTGAGTGAGGGAAATTTACCCCTTTTCTACTTGATAAAACTCCTTCGTTTTTTACTTCTAGTACTAAATAATCTGGTGTTTTTTCAATAACTTTTGTTCTAATTGAGCCGTCTGCAAAAAATACATACTCTCCAACTTCTACTTGGTCAATAATTTCTGGATAACTTATTGTTAAGTCATATGCACTTTTTGGATTTTTTTTAACAAGTCTTATCTTATCTCCTCTTTTTACCTCCAAAATTCCGTTAATCTCTCCAATTCTAATTTTTGGTCCTGAGATATCTTGAAGAATTGCCGTTTTTGAGTTTAATTTCTTTGCGGCTTCTCTTATTTTTTTAATAGAATTTTTATGAGTTTTGTGGTTAGCGTGGGAAAAATTAAGGCGAAAAACATCAACCCCAGCTTTTATCATATCTTCAATTTTATCTTCACTGCTTGGACCAAGAGTTGCTACTATTTTTGCTTTTTTCATTTTATTCCTTTGCTAAGAAGATAATCTTTTATCTCTTTTAAAAGCTCTGCTGGGTTTTTGATTGGATAGTGGATATTTTTTACTATTTCAGTTGCTTTTATTCCTTTTATTTCAAGATGTTTAAATCTATCAATAATTTCATCTGCGCTTTTTATTGGATATTTTACTCCTTTTATACTTTTTAATACCAAATAAGTCCAAGGTGCATCACAATTTTGTGCAATCTTTTCTGCTATTGAGCGACAATATTCCATAAGTGTTTGAGAATCTTCACCGCTTTTTATGAGTTTAAAAGCAAGTTTTGCAATTCCTCCTGCTGTGTGTACTTTTAGGCTTTTTTTCTCTTCTTTTGTTAGCTCATCAAAGTGTTTGATTTTATAAAGCGCTAAGTTTGGGTCAGCTCTTAAAATTTGGCGGGTTGTAGTTTTTGTAATTCCTACAAATTTTGCAATCTCATCTTCTGTTTTTAAATACTCTTCTTTTAATACAATAACAAAAGCAGCTCTTGCAAGGCTTGGTAGCCAAGTTAGGGTTTTATATTTAGCTAAGTTATCAAGTCCTCCTAATAAGTCAATTGATTTAAAAAAGACTCTCTCTGTTATATATTTAAGTTCGTTATCATTAGTTTTAATCTCCAAAATCATCGTCTCCTCCTATTGGTTTTAATATTTTTATAAGTCCAGTTTTTGTAATCTCAAAGAATCTAACGCGTGTATCGTGTCCACACATTCTACATCCATCAATTCTAAATAATCTTACAATCTCTCCAAGTGGCTTTTTATAAATTTTCGCTTTATAAGGGGTATCTATTATCTCTTTGCTAAGCACAATAGTTCCATCTACAATATGTCCAATCGCATATCCCCCAGCTGCTTCTGAGCTTAAAAGCTCATGAGAGCTTCTTTTTTGAGAGATTAAAAGGCTTGTTTGATACCACTTTTTTAAGAAGTTATAAACTTTTCTTACAATTACTCTTGCCATCATCTCTTTATTTTCAAATAGCCCAGTAATTGAGTCAATTATTGTAAATTCAATTTTGAACTCTTTTATTGCATAAGCTAGGGTATTTAAAAAAGCTATAATATCATCTCTTAATTGATAATGGCTTGTAGCATCAATAAAAATAATATTATCTACTATCTTTTCATCAAGCCCCATAGCTTTTGCCCTTAGTTTCATTGATGCTACTACAAAGTTTGCTGGGGTTTCAAGAGTTATAAAACACACTTTTTTGTTTAAATATGCTTGATATACGCTAAATTGCTCAGCCATTATGCTTTTTCCAGTATCGTTTACTCCTGTTATATTGCATACGCTATATTTTGGAATACCATTTAATTTTTTTAATTTATTATCTTCAATGGTAAAAAATAGCTCATCAAGTCCTTCTATGCCAGTTTTGACTCCTGTAATTTGAGGTGCTTTTTGCAAGGCTTCTTTTGCGGGAATTATGGCATCTTTTATAAGTTCCATTATAAGCCTTTTTGACAATTGTAGCAAATGTGAAGTTAAAAAGCAAGAGGAAAGGAAGTTGATATAAGTTATTTAACTTTTATGCAGTCTGTCTCTTTTTGTTTATCAAACTCCCACCACTCTTTTTGATTCCAAGGTTTAAGTTCTTTTAATTTTTTCATTAAATATTCAAAATCTCTTGGAAGTAAAGCTTGGTCTCCATCACTTAGTGCTTCTTTTGGGCAGTTGTGCATCTCAACGATTAATCCATCAGCCCCAGCTGCCATTCCTGCATAAGCTAATGCGCTTACAAATTCTCTTTTTCCAGCTGCGTGGCTTGGGTCTACAATGATTGGTAGGTGAGTCATTTTTTGCATAATTGGAATTAATGTAACATCAAGAGTGTTTCTAACGCTTGGTTCATAAGTTCTAGTACCTCTAAGACATAAAATTACTTTATCATTTCCTTCACTCATAATATATTCTGCACTCATTAAATGCTCTTTTACAGTTGAGCAAATTCCATTTTTAAGGATAACTGGTTTGTCAAGTTTTCCAATTTCTTTAAGAAGTGGGAAATTTTGCATATTTCTTGCCCCAATTTGGATAACATCTGCATACTTATATACATCATCAATATCTTTTATGCTCATAAGTTCAGTTACAATCGGAAGCCCTGTCTCTTTTTTAGCTTCTAAAAGCATTTTTAATCCCTCAACTCCGTGACCTTGGAAAGTGTATGGAGAAGTTCTTGGTTTATATGCTCCTCCTCTTAGCATATGAGCGCCATTTGCTTTTGCTACTTTTGCTAAATACACTACATTTTCAACATTATCTACGCTACAAGGTCCAGCAATTACTACCTTATGTCCTCCACCAATTTTTACTCCATCTACTTCAATAATTGTATCTTCTGGATGGAATTCTCTACTTGCTCTTTTATATGGAGCTGAAACTTCAAGCACTTTTGCAACTCCTGGAAGGGTGCTAAGAGGTCTTCCAAGTAGATCTGTTTTATCTCCAATAATACCAATAACTACTTGTTTCTCTCCTGGTGCAATGCTAACATCATGTCCCCACTTTTTAATTTGATTGATAGTTTTTTGGATTTCCTCTTCGCTTGCACCAACTTTCATAACTAATACCATTTTTATCCTTTTATTTTTTTGCAGTATTATAGCAAGTTTAACTCCCTTTTTCAATGAAAAAAGATATTAATGAATAATTTTTTTCCTTTTTAAGTCAATAATTTTGTTATAATTTTTTTAAAAAAAGATTGGATATGCAAAAGGTTATTGAGAGATTAAAAAGAGGGCTTAGTAAAGAGAAGTTTTTAAAACTTTTTAGTAAAGAGTATCCTGGATTTGACTTTGAGTCGTTGTATGATTTTTTAACTTTTCAAGGGCTTCCTTTGATAATAAAGAATAATTTAGTTTATCTAAAAACGGCACTTCTTCCTTATAAAGAGGTAGATTATGTGGTTTTGGATTTGGAGGTTAATAATTCAAAGCCAAAAGAGGGGCAAATTATTGAAATTGGCGCGGTTAAATTAAAAAATTTAGAACCAGTTGATGAGTTTTCGTTTTTGATTTATGCAAAAGATATTCCAAAGTATGTAACAAAAGTTACTGGGATTAATGAGAAAATGTTAAAAAATAAGAGTTCTCAAAAGGAGATTTTAAAAAAATTTAGACTATTTTTAGGTAATAGCGTTATTGTAGCTCATGCGGCTGATTTTGATGTTAACTTTTTGGCTAAGCAGTTTCAAAAGGAAAATTTAGGTGAGCTTTTAAATAGGTATCTTTGTACTATCTCCCTCGCAAAAAAAACGATTGATGCCCAAAGGTATGGGCTTAGCTATCTTAAAGAGGAGCTAAAACTCTCAGATGAAGTTGACCATAGAGCCTTGGGAGATGCGAGGACTACTACAAAATTATTTTTAAAAGGAATCCAAAATCTTCCAAAAGAGATTGTAACGGCTGAGGATTTGATAGAGTTTGCAAAACCTGGGAAGAAGAATTAAATTATTACTATTGTATCTCTTGTCTCTTTTGCTTTATACAAAGCTTCATCGGCTTTTTTAATGCACTCTTGCTCATTCTCACAATCATCAGGGAATAAAGCTCCGCCAATGCTTATTGTTTTTTTAATTGTGTGGTTTTTGTCTATTTTGAAATTATGAGTTTTTATAGCATTTTTGATTTTTGTTGCAACTTTTAATAACTCCTCTTTGGTATTAAGTCCTGGGAGCAGGACTAAAAACTCTTCTCCTCCCATTCTTATTGCAACATCGCTTTTTCTTATTACTGATAAGATAAGAGTTGAGAGTTGTTTTAATACCAAGTCCCCAGCGTCGTGTCCGTAAATGTCGTTTACTTTTTTAAAATAATCCATATCAAGCATTAAAAATCCAACTTTTCTTTCTTGTTTTTTATTCTGTTCTATAAGGGTTGGGAGGATTGTATTTAAATAGCGCCTATTATAAAGTCCGGTTAAAGAGTCTTTGATGGATTCTTTGTGGAGTTTTTCTATGCTATATTTTGATTGGAGGATAGGAATTGCTTCATCAAAGTAGGCTTTAATGTAAGGGAGCTTTTTTTTGATATAAGCATACTCTTTGATATCTTCAAACATAATTTTTAAAACTAGTGTAATATTTCCTTTAATATCAAATGGCAAGCATATGTAGTGGTTTTGACAAGTGTGCTTTAAGCAAATTTTTTCAAATTCAGCTTCATTTATAACTTTGTGGGTTCTTATGGCTCTGCACTCTTTGTAATTATTCTCTACATTGCAACAAGGGTTGGTTGTTTTTAGAGTTGTAACTTTTTCTTCTCTTTTGTCAATTACGAAAATTACGAAATTTTGGATATTAAACTCTTTAACAAGCTCATAAAGTCTTCTTAGAATAATTTTATAATTTTCATCTTCTTCTATAATTTTTTTAAATTTATAAATGTTTGCAAGTTGTTCTATTGTTTCTTTTGCATCGTTTAGCGGGTCTTCGGTGCGTTCTTTTTCAATAAGAGAAGTATATTTTTGTTCTATAACTCCAAAACTCTCTTTTAATTTCTTTAAAAATTCATTGTATGATTTTACGAATGAATTCTCTTCTCCTTTTAGATATGTTTTTAGTTGGTATGAGAAATCTCCTTTTAAAATTTTTTTTGTAGAGATTTGGATTTCTTCTAATACATTAAGATAAGGAGTTATGAAGTAATTAACAATTAAAATAATGATAATTAAAGATAAAATTGCAAAAATTATGATTAAAAACAGGGTTTTAAAAATCTCTTTGTAAAAGTATTGAGCTTTGTAGATAATTTTTAGGCTTTTGTGCTCTTTATAAGGAAGATATACGATAACTTGTTTGTTTATAAAGTCAAGCTGAATATTTGATTTTTCTTGATTTATTATTGATATATCTTTAATCTCTTTTATGTTGCTAATGATAGGGATTGTTTTTTCATCTGTTTTTTTGATTATTTCTTTTATTATGATTGATTGATTTGTTACTAATGCTTCTGCAAATTTGTAAAAAGTTCCAGTTATCAAGAATGTTTTTATAATGGTGCTAATTATCATAATAATTGCAATTATTATTAAAATCCTCTTTTTCATTCTATAAGCCTTTTTATTATTTCCTCTTTTTTCTCACAAAAGTCACTCTCTTTTGGAATGATAAATAAATCTCTTGCTACATTTTTGTGGGTAGATACTTTTACATCTTCTACGCTAATATCAAATTTATCAAAAGTATCCATTAAGGTTGAAATAATACCTTTTTTATCTTTTATTTTCAATTTTAAAGAAGCGTAATTTTTTGAATGGTTACAATTTATCTCAAATTCCTTTTTTTTAAATTTAAGTTTTGTTTTTATCTCTTTTTTTTCTTTAAAAGCTTTGTCAATAAACTTTTTTATTATCTCCAAGTCAAACTCTTCTACTGCTTTGTCAAACTCCATTTTAAAATACTTAATATATTCAATCTTATAGATTGAGAGGTGAAGAAGTGAGAGGTTGTTTAGTTTTTCTAAAAACCATCCAATTGAGAAGTTAAGATGCTCTTTTTTTGCAAGATGAATTATTAGGTGTTTTGAATTTTCAAATTTTACTTTATACTCTTTTGTATCTTTTATCCAATTTAAAAGATTTAAAATTTCGGTTGTTGAATTTTGTAAGAAGAGTTGATTTGATGGAGATTTTAAGAGTGCTTTTTGTAAAAGCTTTGGTAAGGCTTTAAATTCTTCTTTTGATAAAAGTAGTTTTTCTTTTCTTTTTCTTATACTAATTTCATCAATTAAGCTTTTGTTTTTTAAAGCTTCAAGAGTATTTTGATATAAAGTATTTAATAAATGAGCTTTGTAAGAGTTAAATACCCCTTTGCCAACGGCTTTTATATCAGCAATTGTAAGAAGGTAGAGATATTTTAAAAATTTTTCATCTTGCACAATCTCCGCAAAGGAGAGAATAACTTTATCATTAAAAATATCCTCTCTTTGAGCGATATTTGACATAAGTGTGTGGTGTTTTATTAATTTTTCAATAGTTTGAATAGAGTGAAAATTTATCTCACTTGCAAACTCTTTTGCAATTTTTGCTCCTATTATAGAGTGGTCTTCGCTTCTTCCTTTTCCAAGGTCGTGAAATAGTGCGGTAAATCTAAGTAGTGCTTTTTCTTTTTCGGAAA
>Ga0256837_1000371_pt1 | contig 39168 bp, 43 predicted proteins | sample 4562384metaG_FD_185976 | JGI IMG/M metagenome (GOLD analysis project Ga0256837, IMG submission 185976) | Hydrothermal vent microbial communities from Guaymas Basin, Mexico - 4561-384 | ecosystem: Environmental > Aquatic > Marine > Hydrothermal vents | place: Mexico: Guaymas Basin | collected... | reverse complement strand
ATGGTTGTACTTAGCTACTGTAATAGATCTATACTCCCGTCGTATAGTTGGTTGGTCTATGGCTGATACAATGAAAGTATCACTTGTCAATGATGCTTTAACTATGGCATTAACTGCTAGAAAACCATCTAAAGGTTTAATCTGGCAGTCAATATGCTTCCTATTCTCATAAAGATTTACTACAGCCATACGGCATTGTTCAGAGTATGTCAAGAAAGGGTAATTGTTGGGATAATGCTGTTGCTGAAAGCTTTTTTCACACTTTAAAAACAGAACTTATTTATCATAAAATATTTGAAACAAATGGCCACTGGTTCGAATTCAGTATCCGGAGCCACTTCTTAATTTACTTACTACACCATAATAAATTCATAAAGTATAATATGCTAAAATGTCTCATTGCAATTTAAAAAGAGGTTTCTTTGTCAGTAAAATGTGAAATTAATGGAAAGATTTTAGCAGTAAAAACTCTTTTAAATATAGAAAAAGAGTTTTCAGGTATAGAAGATAGTATTCATAAAGTGAGAAATGAATTAAAAGTTTTAGAATTAGAGGGAATTAAGACTGTCGTGAAATCATTTAAAGTACCTCATTTTTTAAATAGGATTGTTTACTCATTTTTTCGTGATTCTAAGGCAAAAAAATCTTACCAATATGCTTTAAAAATAGGTAACTTTACCCCAAAACCTCTTGCATATATAGAATTTTACGAAAATTTTTTACTTAAAGAAAGCTATTTTATTAGTGAAAACTTTGAATACGATTTCACTATACGTGAACCACTCTTGGAAAAAGATTTTGCAGATAGAGAAAATATTTTTAGGGCTTTTACACGTTTTACATTAGAGTTACATAATGCCAAGATTTTTCATAATGATTATTCTCCTGGGAATATCCTCATAAAAAAGAGAAAAGGGGAGTATGTTTTTAAAATAGTAGATATTAATCGTATGAAGTTTATAAAACTTAGTGAGAATTTACGTGCAAAAAATTTTTCAAAACTTTGGGCGGATGATGATGTTTTAAAAATTATTGGTGATGAATATGCAAAGCACCATAATGTTTCTACAAGTTTTATGCAAAAACTACTTGATTATAACAATAACAATAAAAGAATTAAAAACTTCAAAAAAAGGCTCAAAGGTAAAAAAGTTTAAAATTTTTTGTTACAATTGCAAAATTTTAAAAAAACTAAGGATACCTTCTTGCTGAACTTACCAAACTTTTTGGCTTCTATTCGTATTTTACTTGCTCCTTTAATGTTTTGGGTTATTTTAAATCCACAATTTTTTACACAAAATGGTTTTGATATTACATGGAACTACTATTTTGCATCGCTCCTTTTTGTACTTGCAAGTGTTACCGATTTTTTTGATGGTTATATTGCAAGAGAGTGGAACCAGATGACTCTTTTAGGGGCTATTTTAGATCCACTTGCCGATAAAATGTTAACACTTGCTGCCTTTTTAGGGCTTATGATAAATGGTGATGCTTCTGCATGGGCTATTTATATTATTATTGTACGTGAGCTTTTTATTACAGGTATTCGTACTGTGGCTGTAAGTGAAGGTTTAAGGGTAAAAGCTTCATGGGCTGGGAAGGTAAAAACAGTTTCTCAAATGGTTGCTATTGGTTTTTTACTTATGCACTGGCCATTTGGAAATGAACTTTTATGGTTTGCAACATTTTTAACACTTTACTCTGGTTTTGAGTATCTTTGGGGCTTTAAAACATTACTACAAGAGGATAAAAAATAATGGGTTATTTAGTAGCTCTTTTAGTTCTTTCTGGACTTATCTTTTTTCATGAATTAGGACACTATTTAGCTGCAAGGTTAATGGGTGTGAGTGTTGAAGTTTTTAGTATAGGTTTTGGAAAAAAGCTTTTCTCTTTTTATAAGTTCAATACTCAATGGAGCATCTCAGCTATCCCCCTTGGTGGTTATGTGCGTATGAAAGGGCAAGATGATAGTGACCCTTCAAAAAAGAGTTACGACTCAGATAGCTATACAACAAAAACACCTCTTCAAAGAATCTTTATTTTAGCAGCTGGGCCACTTGCGAATTTTATTGTTGCTTTTTTTCTCTATTTTGCTATTGGGCTTGGTTCCCCTAATGAACTCTCAGCAGTTATAGGAAGTGTTGTAAAAGACTCTCCTGCACAAAAAGCTGGCTTAAAAGCAAAAGATACTATAGTTTCTATAAATGGAGAGAAAGTAGATTCTTGGAATGCAATGGCAAAAATTATTGCATCTTCAAATGGAAAACTTGACTTTGTGATACAAAGAGATGGCTTTTTAGAGCATAAATATATTACACCAAAACTACAAGAAACAAAAAATATGTTTAATGAAGTGGTACAAAGAAAAATGATAGGGATATCAGCTGCTGGTGTAATGCATAAAAAAGAGCTTTCTATTGTTGAGAGTTTAGTTTATGCAAAAGATCAAACTGTAGCAGCATCAACTATTATCTTTAAAGGATTGCAAAAACTTATTTCTGGAGATGTTCCAGCAAAAGAGTTAGGTGGTGTTGTTGGGATTGTAAAAGTAACATCAGATGCAACTGCGGTTGGTTGGATGAGTGTGTTGTTTTTAGCTGGGCTTATTTCAGTAAACCTAGGAGTTTTAAACCTTTTACCAATTCCTGCTCTTGATGGTGGACATATTATGTTTAATTTTTATGAGCTTATTATGAGAAGAGAAGTAAATGAAGCTATAATGGTAAAATTAACAATGGCAGGATGGGGAATTTTACTTTCTCTTATGCTGTTGGGATTGTATAATGATATTCAAAGATTACTACAATAAGAATTTAAAAAAAGGGAGATACAATGACACAATTAGAGTATAAATTACATTTAGATACTATTATTCATAGAGTAGAAGAAGCACGTTTAAAAGTGAGTGGGCATCATATTGTTAAGATTGTTGCTGTGAGTAAATATTCAACTCAAGAGGAGATAAAGGCACTTTATGAGATTGGGCAGCGTGCTTTTGGGGAGAATAAGGTGCAAGATTTAAAACAAAAAGCAGCAGATTTAGAGCAACTCCCATTAGAGTGGCATTTTATTGGGCATTTACAAAAGAATAAAATCAATAATCTTTTAGATTTAAAGCCATTTTTGTTTCAAAGTTTAGATTCAATAGAACTTGCACATGAGTTGCAAAAAAAACTTGAACAAAGAGATCAAAAATTGAGTGCATTGTTACAAATAAACTCCGCAAAAGAGGAAACAAAGCATGGTGTAATGCCAGAAGTTGCAAAAGATATTTATACACAGATTAAGAATGAGTGTCCAAATATTGAACTTAAAGGTGTTATGAGTATAGGTGCTCATACACAAGATAAGCAAAAAATTAAAGAGAGTTTTGAACTTACACACTCTATTTTTCAAGAGTTAGATGGAGCAACAATCTGTTCTATGGGGATGAGTCAAGATTTTGAACTAGCAATTGAGTGTGGTTCAAATATGGTTCGTCTTGGCTCTTTAATGTTTAACAAATAGTTGATTTAAGATGCAGATTTTAGAAGAAGAGGCACTTCACCATCAGTTAAAGCCTATACTTGTACGTATAGCTTCAACACATATTATACTTTTTATATTACTTGTGGGGAATGCTCTTTTCTTAACAGAGAACGCACTTTCACAAATTGTACAGTTTATTTTAGCTTTTGCAGTTTTTTTGCACCATATAGATGATAGAATTTTAAAGAAAAATATTTTTAATGTTTTACAAACTCTTCACGATTCACAAAGTTATGAATCTGCTTTAACTGAATCAAATAATAATGCAATTATTGCAATTGATCCAACAAGAAAGATTTTAACATATAATAAAAAAGCAGAAGAGATTTTTGGTTATTCTAAAGAGGAGATGCTTTATAAAGACAACTTAGAGCTTATTATGCCAAATGAGTACTTTAAAAAGCACGATAAAGCATCAAAAGCTTTTTTTGAAACACACATTTCAAAAGGTATTTTAAATAATACTCATGATCTTTTTGGAAAACGTAAAAATGGAGAAATTTTCCCTATACGGATCTCTTTTGGAGTTAATGATACTAATGATATTGTGATTGCAAATATTTCAGATATTAGTTTAGAACATAAAGCTAAAGAGGCACAATTTAACTTAATGTATGAGATAGAACAAACACAAAAAGAGATTATCTCTATGCTTGGAAATAGTATAGAAGGGAGAGACTTATGTACTAAACTGCATGTTGATAGAGTCTCTTTATATTGTGAGAAATTGGCACTTTTACATGGAGAAGGTGCAGAGTTTGCACACCAAATAAGACTTGCTGCTCCACTACACGATATTGGAAAAGTGACTATTTCAGATTCTATTTTAAATAAACCAGCAAAACTTACAAATGAAGAGTTTGCTGTTATGAAAACACATGCAACAGCAGGATATAAAATATTGAAACATTCAAAAAGAGAGTTATTACAACTTGCAGCTGTTATTGCTCATGAACACCATGAAAGATGGGATGGCAATGGGTATCCAAAAGGGTTGCAAGGTGATGATATTAGCATAGCAGGAAGAATAGCTGCTATTGCAGATGTATTTGATGCACTCTCTGCAAAAAGAGTTTACAAAGAAGCATGGCCAGATGAAAAAGTTAAAAAAGTTATGCAAGAGGGGATGGGCACGCAGTTTGATCCAGATCTTTTAAAACTCTTTTTAGAACATTTTGATCAATTTATAGAGGTACGAGATAAATTACAAAACTAAGGATTGTAGATGAAAAAAATAGCACTTACACTAGCAGCACTCTCTTATACACTTTTAGCAAATAGTTACTATGCAAAAGTAGAACCTTATGAGATAAGAGATATTAGTGCAAACACTGCAGGAAGAGTAGAGATTGTAAACTACGATATGTTGGGAAAAACACTTTCTAAAAAACCTTATGTTGTTTTAGATGATGCCTTAGAGCGTAATGAGTTAAAACTTTTAAAATTCAAGTTAGAGTATTTACGTTCAACACTTAAACAAACTCAAAAAATTTTAGAAAATCAAAAAGAGGTTTTTGAGAAAAAGAGAAAAAACTACCAAAGTGTTTTAAAAATGTCTATGAAATCTCAAGTGGAGAAAGATAGAGAGTTTTACAACCTTAAAGCGAGTGAAGATAGTTACCTTAATACAAAAAACTCTATAGATAATTTAAAACTAAAAATAGAAGGTTTAAAACAGCGTAAGTTTTTCTTAGAAAAAACTATAAAAGATAAACACTTTAGCGCAAAAGGTTTTACTCTGTATAATCTTTTTGTAAAGCCAAAACAGTTTGTAGCTATGGGGATGAAAGTTGCACAAGTAGCAGATGAGTCTAAAGCAAGATTGGTTATCTACCTAGATAGAGAAGATTTACAAAATTATAAGCAAAAAGTTATCTATATTGATGATAAAAAAACACCATATAAACTTTCACGTGTAAGAAATATTACAGATAATGTAAATATATCTAAATATAAAGCAGAGATCATTATACAACCAACAAAAATCTTTTCAAATCTTGTTCATGTGGAGTTAAAAGATGAGTAAAACAACAGCATGTCCACTGGATTGTTATGATGCTTGTAGTATTGAGTTTAAAGATGGAAAAATCACTCCTGTAAAAGAGGGTTATACAAATGGATTTTTATGTCCTCATTTAAACCATTATACAGAGTTTGAAACAATTAAAAATCCACGTTTTAAAGGTAAAGAGATCTCTATGAATGAAGCTTTAGAGATTTTAAAAAGGATGCTTCAAGAGGCAATGCCTAGTAAAACGTTGCACTATAGAGGTAGTGGAAACTTTGGTCTAATGCAGGAGGTAACTGATCATTTTTTTGCTTCATATGGTGCAGTTTTAACAGATGGTAGTTTGTGTGATGGTGCAGGTGAAGCAGGGATAGTAGATGGAAGAGGTTTTAATGCAATGCTTACACCTGAGGATATTGCAAAAAGTGATGTAGTTATATTTTGGGGAAGAAACCCTCATACGACCTCTTCACACCTTTTACCACTTTTAAAAGATAAGACTATTATTGTTATAGATCCAGTAAAAACACAAATTGCTAAAGAGGCAGATTTACATATTCAACTCAAACCTCATGGAGATTATGCCCTTGCTATGCTTTTGTGTAGATTTTTACATATTCATGGTGATAGTGCTGAGGAGTATATGAAAGAGTATGCTCCAGAATATCAAGATTTTTATGAAATAACACAAACGATTCGTATTAAAGCAACAGTTGATGAGATAGATGTTTCTTTAGGCGATATTGGGGAGCTTTTAGCTTATGTAACAGGTAAAAAAGTTGCTATTGTTGTTGGTGTTGGTGTGCAAAAGTATGCAGATGGTGCAGATATTATGCGTGCTATTGATGCGTTTGGAGTTTTTTTAGGACTTTTTGGAAAAGAGGGTAGTGGTGTAGCGTATCTTGGAAATTCAAAAGAGGGAATCACTTCACCATTTTATACAAAAGCAAGAAGAGTTTCAAAAGTAGATACACTCTTTGCAAATTATAATACTGTTTTTATTCAAGGGGCAAATCCACTTTCACAAATGCCAAATACAAATCGTGTAAAACTCTCTTTAGAGAAGGTAAAAAATATTGTTTATTTTGGTTTACATGAAAATGCGACAAGTCAGATAGTCTCTTTAGTTATTCCAGCAAAAAGTTTTTTATATAAAAATGATATTCGTACATCTTACTCTCATCATACGATGTTGGAGATGCCACAAGTTGCACAAAGTGAATATGGTATAAGTGAGTATGATTTAGCAAAATATCTTTGTGAAGCATTTAATATTGAACTACAAGAGGAAAAATTTTACTTAGATCACTTTAAAAGTTTTGCACAGGAAAATAGTAAGGGTATTTTAGAGGTAAAAAATAGAAAAAAACAAACAATAGAAGATGAGTTTGAGTTTTTAGATGAGTATGACAACGATTTTAATATGAGTGATGATTATTTTTTAATTACACCAAAAAGTAAAAAAAGTCTCAATTCTCAATTTCACGTAGAAACAAATGTTTATCTGCATCCATCTTTAGGTTTTGCAGAAGAGAAAAGGGTAAAAATAGCCTCTATTGCAGGGGAAGCAGAGTTTATTGTAAAACATAAAGAGGATTTACGTAAAGATTGTGTTTTAATCTACTCAGCAACAGATGGGGTAAATAATATAACAACATCTAAACACTCTTATGAGGGCAAAAGTGCAATTTATCAGGAATTAAAAGTAAAAATAATAAAAATTTAAAAGGTGTCGATATACTTGATGGAACTTTTTTTGCTTTAAATAAAGTAGCTAGAAGAATAGGAGGTCTGCTATGCGTGTAACATCAAGTATGTATTACAATAACCTTTATAGTTCAAGTAACAGTAAAATAACGAGGGATTTATTTGACGTTAATAAACAAATAGCTTCTGGACTCTCTATTCAATATGCTCATGATGATGTTGCCACATTTAGTCAAACTATGGAGTTAGACAATGAGATAACAACACTTGGGCAAATTAAAAAAAGTACCGAAAATGGTCAAAAAATCTCAGATCAAACAGATATTATTTTAAACGACTTCGAAACAACTTTACAGCGTATGCAAACACTTCTTGTTCAAGCAGCTAATGGTACAAATGATTCAACTTCACTTGATGCTATCTCTGCAGAATTAAAAGGGATGAAAGAACACCTTATTAGCCTTTCAAACACTTCTATTAATGGGGAATATCTTTTTTCAGGTTCTGCGATTGATGTCAAACCAATTAATGATGATGGAACATACAATGGTAATGATGTTGCTATGAACTCTTTTTTAGGTTCACATACTAAACAGCAGTATAATTTAACAGGTGCAGAATTGTTTTTAGGTGATGAAGCTCATTTAAAAAAAGAGATTACAACTAATGTTGTAAATAAAAATTTAATAGAAAGATACCCCCAACTTCAAGGTCCAAATGATAAAGATTTAGATTCTTCTATAACTACACAAAGTACTATTCGTGAACTTATGGGTGATACAGATGATGTTGTAGATGATGTTAATGCTAAACATTTCTTTTATATTCGTGGTGTTAAAAGTGATGGAGAGTCTTTCAATAAAAAAATAGCGATGAGGGATGATGAAAAAGTTGATGAACTTTTAGAGCAGATTGGAAATGCTTATGGAAATACGCTAAATGATAAAGTTGTAGATGTTTCTTTAACTGAGTCTGGTCAGATTGTTATAGAAGATAAACTTCGTGGTTCTTCAAAACTAGATTTTCATATGGTTGGAGCAGTAGATTTTAGTGGTGGAGATCGTGCTAATGTTGAAAATATAGATGAGTTAAATAGTGGAGAGACAGATTTTAAAGAGATTATTAATCCAACAAATCCTCCCGCGAATGATCTTTACGTAAAAGAGTTTGTAAAGTCTTCACTCAATCCAGCTGATGGAGCTGCATCAGATATTGAGGGGCTTTTATATGATAGAGTTGCTTTTTCTAAAGATGGTTCAACATTGAATTCAAATGTATCTCAAATAGTAAAAGAGGATAACTCTTATGCAACAGCCTCTACAAAACTCTCAGAAGTAGCAGATCTTTCTCAAAATGATGGAACTCTTAATGGAACATCTTTTAGCCTTAAAGGGAAAGATGTTAATGGAAAAAGCTTTGATGTATCTATAGATTTAAAAGATAGTGGTTCAACTTTTACATATGAGGGGCAAACATATACAATTTATGGAGCAGATGAACCAAGAGAGGGTGTTAAAGCTGATGATATGACATACCAACAGCTTATGGATGTTATGAATATGGTAGCAGCTGATACTCTTCCTGTTGATGATAGTGCAACAAGTTATGATAAAGCTGCGTATGATTCAAAATTTAGTACGAATACAGAGTTAAATTCAAAAGGTCAAATCACTTTTAAAGATCTTAGAGGTTCGAGTGATACAAAAGCAGAGATAGCATTATTTGATAGTAATAGTGGAAATTTTGCAGATGGTGCAAAATCTTCTGTTGTTTCTTTTAATGCAAACAATTCTTTAACTGTAACTGACGCTAAAACAGATTTTTTTGCAACAATTGACTCTGCTATTGAAGCAGTAGATAACTATAAAAATTTCCCAGATGCAGATGGAAAAGATGCAAGAAATGTAGGGATTGAAAATGCAATTCGTCAGCTTGAAGTTTTACAAGATCATGTGTATAGTTCCCACTCTATTGTTGGTGCACAGTCAAATTCTCTTGCTAAAGCATTGGAGAGAACAACATTGTTAGAAACTTCTACTATTACACTTCGCTCCTCTGTTGTAGATACAGATTTAGCTGAGGCTTCTTTAAAACTCAACCAACTTACAACAAACTATGAAGCGATGCTTTCAACAGTTGGTAAGGTTGCAAAATTAAGTTTAGTTAATTATTTATAGCATAATGCAATATATTTTCTCTTTTTTATTGCTTTTTGCTATACTTTTACCCCTATTTTAATTGAAGGTATATATTTGAGAGATACAATTTTTTATATTATTTTTTTAGGAATTTTTGTTTATTTAGGATTTGCAACACTTTTTGGTGGAAGTGGTCTTATGGGAAGTTTTGGAATGGAGTTTGCAAAACTAAATAAATTTGAATTTGGATATATTGCATATATTAATATCTTTTTGCTTCTTATTCCACTTACATTTTTTTATAAAGATAAAAAGTTTGATTTTAGAACATTAGAACTTAGTATGGCCTCTCTTTTGGTTTTTTTCTCTGCTCTTTTAGCACAATCTATATTAGTAAGTAATGATGCTTTTAAAGGAAAGATTGCAACCAATTTTGTTGATTTTTTAGAGCCTTATATAGGAATTTTTGGGTTATGGGTTTTTTGGGTTATTATTAGTTCTATATCTATTTTAATTTTTATCGATAAAGATATAAAAGAGATTATTGCCCAATTAAAAATGAAAAAAGATTTTTTACAAAAAAGAGAGCAGCCTCAAGAGCCTTTAGAAGTTTTACAACAAGAGAGAATTGAACAACCTTCTAGTGAACCATTATCTATGCAAGAGGTTCAAAAACAAGGGATAGAGGAAGAGCTTTTTAACGATGAGCAAGAGGTTGTTATAAAAGTGATTAAAAAAGAGACACCTGCTTATGAGGAGCCTCAAGAGGAGCAAAATGAGCAAGTAGAGAGAGTAGAAGAAACTCCTTTTGAAGTTCAAGAGGAGATAGAAGAGGAAAATACTCAAGAGGTGGAAATTCAAGTAGTAGAGGAAGAAAAAGAGCAAGAGATTGAACCAAAACAAGAAGAGGATAAAAAATCTACAAATGCAGTGATTGTAAATGAACTAGAAGAAAATAGTAAACTTTTAGCAGAGCTTGAGAGAGGAACAATTGAAAAACCAAAAGATTTTAATTTACCATCTCTTGACTTTTTACAAAAACCTTCTACAAAATCTACTGGAGTAGATGAGAATGAGCTTGATGATAAAATTCGCTACCTTATAGAAAAACTCAAACATTTTAAAATTGATGGAGATGTTGTAAGAACGTATGCGGGTCCTGTTGTTTCTACTTTTGAATTTAAACCAGCGGCAAATGTTAAAGTGAGTAAAATTTTAAATCTTCAAGATGATTTAGCTATGGCACTTTCTGCAGAAACGATTCGTATTCAAGCACCAATTCCTGGTAAAAATGTAGTGGGAATAGAGATTCCAAATGATACGGTAGATACAATATATTTACGTGAAATTTTAGAATCGAAACTTTTTCAAGAGGCATCTTCGCCACTAACTATTGCACTTGGAAAAGATATAGTTGGAAAACCTTTTGTAACTGACCTTAAAAAATTACCACACCTTCTTATTGCAGGAACAACAGGAAGTGGGAAAAGTGTGGGTATTAATGCGATGATTTTATCGATGCTTTATAAAAACTCACCAGACCAACTTCGTTTACTTATGATTGACCCTAAAATGTTGGAGTTTTCAATTTACAATGATATTCCTCACCTTTTAACTCCTGTTATTACAAAACCAAAACAAGCGATTATTGCACTAAACAATATGGTAGCAGAGATGGAGCGTCGTTATGAGCTTATGGCAGATAGCCGCACAAAAAATATTGAAAACTATAACGAAAAAGTAAAAAAAGAGGGTGGAGAGTTTTTCCCTTATATTGTTGTAATTATCGATGAGTTAGCAGACTTGATGATGACAAGTGGAAAAGATGTAGAGATATCTATTGCACGTTTAGCACAAAAATCGCGTGCGTGTGGTATTCACCTAATAGTTGCAACACAACGTCCATCAGTTGATGTTGTAACAGGGCTTATTAAAGCAAATCTTCCTTCACGTGTATCGTATAGAGTTGGACAAAAAGTTGATTCTAAAATTATTTTAGATCAAGTTGGTGCAGAGTCACTCCTTGGTCGTGGAGATATGCTTTTTACACCTCCAGGTGCTGTTGGACTTGTAAGGCTTCATGCTCCATGGGCAACAGAACAAGAGATAGAAGAGATTGTAGAGTTTATTAAATCTCAACGTGAAGCAAATTATGATAAGAGCTTTTTACTTGAAGAGAGTGAATCAGATGGTGGAGGTTCTAGAGAAACGTATGAAGAGTTAGACCCACTATTTGAAGAAGCAAAACAGGTTGTTTTAACAGATAGAAAAACATCTATCTCTTATCTTCAGCGTAAACTTCAAATTGGTTACAACCGCTCTGCACGTGTTGTGGAACAACTAGAGGCTGAAGGGGTACTTTCTGCTCCAAATGCTAAAGGGACAAGAGAAATTCTTTTATGAAACCAGTGTTGAGGTTTGATAGGTATGAGAATTTTTTTCGTGTTTATATAGAGAATTTTAATCTCCTTAGCGTTGAGCAAATTCAAGCTTTTGAAGATTTTGTAAAACAAAGAAGAGGAGTTTTCTCTTTTGATGGATATTTTGATATTCAAAGAAAACTCTCTTTTGAAAGTTTTGTAAAACTTATGACATCTTTGGGTTTTGATGCAGTTTATGAAGAGATAATTCACGAAAAAAACAGACCAAGAATAGGTTTTGGGCAATACAAAGGGCTTTACTACGATGAGTTACCCGACTCGTATCTTTTATGGCTTAAAAATAATCTTATAGGGAAAGATAAAACTTATATTAATGATGAGATTTCTCGTCGAGGTTTATAAGCTAGTTAGGAAACTTTTGCTACAATTTGTGACTTTTTTTTAAGGGTGTGTAAAATGTTAAAAGATTATATCAAATATGCTTATATGGCAAAATTAGGATATAAATATATCGGTATTTTTAAAAAGACCTATTTTGATCCCTTTATATCGTTAAAACAAGGGTATAAAAACCTCTCATTAGCAAGACAAGAATACTCAAAAACTGTATTAGAGTATCTTAATATTGAAGTAAAAATAGTAGGTACACTCCCAAAAGAGGATAAAATCCTTTATGCAATAAACCATCGTTCCCTTTTAGATATTATAGTGATGGAGACAATTTTTTCACAGTATGACAAAAGTGGAGTTTGGATTGCAAAGCAAGAGCTTTTAGATGCTTTTTATGGGAAATTTTTTGAATATAGTGCTTGTATGAGTGTTGATTTAAACAATGGTAAGGGAATGCTTAAATTTTTTAAAGAACTGAAAAAAACACTTGCAAAAGTGGATGACTTAAATGTATATATTTTCCCAGAGGGTGAGCGTTACAATGGTGAGGGTATAAAAACTTTCCAAAGTGGGGCGCAAAAGATTGCAAAAGCAAATAAACTTAAAATTGTTCCTGTATTTATTAATGATAAACTCGAAAAGGTTTTCCAAGAAGCACCTTTTGAGCAAACAAAAGTTGTTGAAGTGCATATTGGAGAGATTATACAAGAGGGTTCACTAGAAGAAAACTACAAAAAACTTATGCAAAAAGCTCAAGAGGGAAAATAGATGAAAAAAGTAACACTTGGAGTCAATATAGACCATGTAGCAGTTCTACGTGAAGCTAGAAAAGTGAATGATCCAGACATTATGCAAGCACTTTATGTTGCAACACAAGCTGGTGCAGACCAAATAACAATCCATTTGCGTGAAGATCGTCGCCACATTCATGATGATGATGCTACAAAAATTATTCAAAGCTCTGCTATACCTGTAAATTTGGAGTGTTCTATCGATAAAGAGATAGTAAAAATTGTAAAAAAACTACAACCTCATCGTGCAACACTTGTTCCAGAGAAACGTCAAGAGGTTACAACAGAGGGTGGACTAGATCTTTTTAAATTTGAAAAAGAGATAACTTCTGTTGTTGCTAAATTACAAAAAGCTGGAATTGAAGTTTCTTTATTTATTGACCCTACAAAAGAGGCTATTGCACAATCTAAAAAAGTGGGTGCTACAATGGTAGAGCTTCATACTGGACACTTTGCAAATAGCTATGCAATGTTAAACTCTGCACTCTCATACTCAAACCACAGTGTAAAAGAGTTAGAACTTCCACGCAAGACTCTTCAAAAAGAGGTGCAAAAATCTCTTCAACAACTCAAAGAAGCAGCAAAATATGCTAAAGAGTTAAATTTAGAAGTAGCTGCAGGGCATGGGTTAAACTACCATAATGTAAAAGAGGTTGTTGCTATTAAGGAGATTACAGAGTTAAATATAGGACAAAGTATAGTTGCTCGTAGTGTTTTTAGTGGTTTAGAAACTGCCATAAAAGATATGAAAGCACTCCTTAGTAGATGAAACCAAAAATAGCTGTTAGTGTAGGGGATTTAAATGGTGTTGGTTTAGAGATAGCTTTAGCTTCTCACAACACTATTAGTGAGTTTTGCAGACCTGTTTATTGCATAAATACTTCACTTTTAGAGCAGGCACAAAAACTTTTAAAAATTTTTTTAGAAAATTTAACATTAAGTGAAGTAGAAGGGGAGTTTGAAATAACTCCAGGTAAACTCTCTAAAGAAGCTGGCCAATACTCTTTTAAATCTTTTTTACGTGGAGTTGAATTAGCAAAAAATAAAGAGGTGGATGCAGTTGTGACTATGCCTATTCATAAAGAGGCTTGGGCATTAGCTGGAGTTGATTTTAAAGGGCATACAGATATGCTTCGCTCTTACTTTAAAAAAGATGCAATTATGATGCTTGGAACTCCTAAAATGTTTGTAGCACTTTATAGTGAACATATCCCTTTAAAAGAGGTTGCCTCTAGTATTAAAAAGGAGCGTTTAGTTGCCTTTTTTAGAGATTTTTTACAAAATGTAGGTGAGCAAAAAGTAGCAGTGCTGGGCTTAAACCCACACGCTGGAGATAATGGTGTTTTAGGCAATGAAGAGCAAGAGATAACAAAAGCAATAGAGCTTATAAACAAAGAGTTTAATCAAGAGCTTTTAGTTGGTCCAATAGTGCCAGATGTTGCTTTTACACCAAACTTTCGTAAAAATTTTAACTATTTTATTGCGATGTACCACGACCAAGGTTTAGCACCACTTAAAGCACTTTATTTTGATGAGAGTGTTAATATCTCGTTAAATTTACCAATTATTAGAACATCAGTAGATCACGGAACAGCATTTGATATAGCTTATAAAGGTAAAGCAAATAATTTAAGTTATATAAATGCTATAAAGAGTGCTATAACATTTATGAAATAAGACTCAAAGAAATTTTACCATTTTCTATACCAATAATCTCTATTTGAGGGAGATATTGGTTAAGTGAAAGTAGTTCTAATGGGTGGGAGATTCTTTGTTGTGATATTTTAGAGATATGCAAAAGTGCATCATTTTTTAGCCCAATATCTACAAATGCTCCAAAATCTGTAATATTTCTTACAATACCACTTACAACCATACCAACTTGAAGTGCATCTATATCTCGCAACTCTTGTTTAAAAGGGATTTTTGGAAGCTCTTGGCGTGGGTCAAATCCAGGGCGTTGTAACTCTTTAATGATATCACGCAGAGTTTGTTGCCCTACATTGAGTTCTAAAGCAGTTTTTTGAATATCTATATTTTTTAAATCTTTTTTTAGCAGTGCTTGAGCAATTGTGTAACTCTCTGGGTGGATACCGCTGTTGTCTAAAATATTTTTTGCATTTTTAATGCGAATAAACCCTGCTGCTTGTTCAAAAAGTTTTACCCCAACACCTTTTACTTTTAGAAGATCTTTTTTTGTTTGAAATGGCCCATTCTTTTCTCTATGTGTAACAATATTTTTAGCAACACTTTTGGTAACTCCAGCAACATAACTTAGTAAAGATGTTGAAGCTTTGTTTATATCAACTCCTACATAGTTTACTAAGTCTATTGTAGTATCGTGAAGTTTTTTAGCAAGAAGTTTTTGGTTTACATCGTGTTGGTATTGTCCAATTCCTAAAGATTTTGGATCAATCTTTACAAACTCTGCCATAGGGTCTTGAAGCCTTGATGCAATAGAGATTGCCCCACGAATGGTAACATCAAGGTTTGGGTACTCCTCTTGAGCAATTTTAGAAGCACTATAAACAGAAGCTCCTGCTTCACTTACAATGGTGTATGGAAGTGTTAGCTCTTGGTTGAGTTTTGCAAAAAACTCTTCAGTTTCTTTAGAAGCTGTTCCATTACCAATAGCAACACCATCTATTTGGTACTTTTTAACAAACTCAAAAACTATTTTTTTTGCACCCTCAAAATCGTTTTTTGGTGGAGTGGGGTAGATAACAGCAGAATCTACATAATTTCCATCTTTATCTAATAAAGCGATTTTACAACCACTCACAAATCCAGGATCTACCCCTAAAATAGCTTGGTTTTGTAAGGCTGGAGTTAAAAGGAGCTGACGAAGGTTTTTACCAAAAAGTTCTATCGCTTCTTTATCTGCTTTTTCTTTTAAAAAGGAATGTATCTCATTTTCAACTGAAGGGAGCAAAAGGCGGTTGAGTCCATCTTTGTAAGCTTGAAGTAAAATCTCTTTTATATCTGTTGCATATTTTGGAATTTTATATTTTTCTATATTATCTAGCACTCTTTGTTTATCTATGATGATTTTAACACTTAACTCTTTTTCTTTTACTCCACGCATCATAGCAAGGTAGCGGTGCGATGCTACAAATGCTACTTTTTGGTTTGTAATGTTTTTATATAAACCATTTTCTTGAAATTTTTTTGTTCTTTTAACTTCTAAAATGCCATAACGTTGCATTGTTTGGCGGATATATTCTCTTTCTCTTTTATCTTGTGCATACTCTTGGGCTATAATATCTTTTGCACCATCTATTGCTTCTTGTATTGTTTTTACTTCACTATTTAAAAACTTTTTTGCATAAGCTAAAAGCTCTTTTTGGGTTATTTTGGCACTTTGTATCTTTTTAGCAAGTGGTTCTAAACCTTTTGCAATGGCTACTGAAGCACGTGTATTTTTTTGCTCTTTAAAAGGGAGGTAAATATCTTCAACCTCTGTAAGAGTTTGTGCTTTATCTATCGCTTCTTGAAGCTCCTTTGTAAGGGTTGCGCGTTGAGCTATAATATTTTTTATCTCCTCTTTTCTTGCTTGGAGTTTTTTAAGTGTTTCATATACATCTTCAAAGTTACGTAAAACCTCATCTGTTGCACCATCTGTTAAATCTTTTCTATATCGAGCAATAAAAGGGATAGTAGCACCATCTTCTAAAAGATTTAAAATGTTTTGAATAACCTTTTGAGATAAATCAGTTTTTTGTTGAAGTTGTAAAAGTAAAGAGGACATAAAAAATACCTTGTAAAAATTTGTATAATGATAGGGTAAGTTTGTAAATAAAATAGATTTTAATTTTTTAGATATAATATGAAAATAAAATTTAACATTGAAGAAGCATATGAAAATTTTAGTTATAAATATATCTAATATAGGTGATATTGTGTCATCTTTATCTGTAGTGAATTTTTTAGTACAAAAATATGAAAGGGTAGATTTTTATACACTTAAAGTTTTTGCAAAACTTTTAGAGGATGAAAATGGTCTATATTTGAAACCTTTTGAAGAGATAAAAAAGATTGAATATGATATGGTCTTTGATCTTACCTCTTCAAAAAGTAGTAGAAAAATTTTAAAATATATAAATGCTAAAAAAGTGTATGGGTATCATAAGTCTTTATTAAACAAGTTTTTGTATTGGAAGATTTATACAAAAACATACCCTAAAAATAAGTTTAAGAATATTACAAAAGATTTTTTCCCTATTCTTGATGATTTTATAGACGATTATGATAATTTAGAGTTACCTAAATTAAGTGTTACAAATGTAAAGAAAGAGCTAGATTTAATAGGGATACATTTAGGAGCTAGAAATCCGATTAGAGCATTGCCTATGCCTCTTGTTCAGGATATTGTAGAATATTTTGGAGAGAAAAAGTATAAAATTATTATTTTTGGTAATGATACAGAGAGTATAGATTTTTTAAAAGCACAACATAATTTTATAACAGTATTTGATGGAGATTTAAAAGAATTAAAATATTTAATGAAAAGATTAAGACTATTTATTGGCCCAGATAGTGGTCCAATTCATATTGCTTCTGCTTTAGATGTAGAAAGTATAGCTATTTATGGACCTAATTTATATTCTATTTCAGGACCGACAAATAAAAACAATAAAATAAAACATGTAGAACTAGACTATAGTTGTAGACCTTGCAATCAAAATAAAGAGTGTAAGTTGAAGATTCAATGTCTAAGAAATATAGATTTTCATAGAGATATTAAACCTCTCCTATCGTTATAGAATAAAGTTATCCCTCTTTTAAAAAAAGAGGGATAAAACCTTAGATTTTAGATTTTACAAAAGCTTCCATCTCTGCTACAATCTCTTCAATTGTACCTTCACCAGAGATAACTTTTAAAATTCCCTTATCTGTATAGAATTTTTGAATATCTGCAAGTGGTTCTAAATATACCTTCATACGGTTATCAAATACTTCGTTGTTATCATCTGCACCACGAGCACGACCAAGAACACGATCACGTGCAGTTTCTTCACTTACAGCTACTTCAATAACACTTACAAGCTCAACATCACTCTCATTTGCAAGGTATTTGTCAAGCTCTTGCATTTGCTCAACACTTCTTGGGTAACCATCAATCACTACAACATCAGTTGGAGCTTTTTTAATAGCACCTACAATAGTATCGAGTACAATATCGATTGGAACAAGGTTCCCTTTTGAGATGTAACTTTCAATAGTTTTTCCAAGTTCACTTCCACTTGCAACTTCAGCACGGAACATATCACCAGTTGAGTAGTGAGTGATGTTGTCGTTTTTCTCTGCAATTAACTCTGCATCTGTTGTTTTTCCACTTCCTGGAGCACCAATAATTAAAAATAGTTTTTTCATCAAATTTCCTTTAGTTAAAATTATACTTTTGTTTGTTCACGTAAACGAATGTGTAACTCTCTAAGTTGTGCATTATCTACCTCACTTGGAGCTTGTGTAAGTACACATGAAGCTTTTTGAGTTTTTGGAAATGCAATAACATCACGAATAGATGATTTTTTAGTAAGTAACATTATAAGTCTGTCAAAACCTATCGCAAAACCACCATGTGGAGGAGCACCAAATTTTAAAGCATCAAGTAAGAAACCAAATTTTTCATGAGCTTCTTCCTCTTCAATACCAAGAAGTTTAAAAATCTCCTCTTGAATATCTTCTTTATGGATACGAATAGACCCACCACCAAGCTCAACACCATTTAAAACAATATCATACGCGATAGACTCTATCTCTTCTACATCTTCTTTGTTTAAATCTTTTGGCATAGTAAATGGGTGGTGAAGTGCTTTTACTTTTCCATCTTCCACTTCAAACATAGGAAAATCTACAACCCATACAAACTCAAATTTGTCTGGATCAACAAGGTTCATTTTCTCATGCTCTGCAATGAAGTTTCTAAAACGACCCATATAGTCCCATACAACTTTTTTCTCACCAGCACCAAAGAATACTACATCGCCAACTTCAAGTTGTGTTCGCTCAATAATAAGTGCAATATCTTCTTCACTAAAGAACTTAGTAAGTGGACCTTTTAAGCCATCCTCTTTCATTTGGAAGTAACCAAGACCAGCTGCACCAAATTTTCTTACGTAATCTTCAAACCCTTTCATTTCACGTTTAGAAAAGATTGTATCTGCACCTGGAACACGAAGTGCCTTAATGCGGTTTTTCTTAGGGTCTTTAGCAATTTTTGTAAAAATCTCGTTATCGCAACGCTCAAAAATATCAATAACATCTACCATTGCTAAGTCGTAACGTAAATCTGGCTTATCTGAACCATAAAGTTCCATCGCATCGTTATATGTAATGCGGTTAAACGGAGGTTTTACTTCAATTCCAGCTGCATCAAACATAGCTACTAAAAGCTCTTCTGCAACTTTTATAACATCCTCTTGGTTACAAAAGCTCATCTCAACATCTATTTGCGTAAACTCTGGTTGACGATCTGCTCTTAAATCTTCATCACGGAAACATTTTGCAATTTGGAAGTATCTATCAAACCCTCCAACCATTAAAAGTTGTTTAAAAAGTTGTGGAGATTGTGGAAGTGCGTAAAACTCTCCATTGTGTACACGTGAAGGTACTAAGTAATCTCTTGCACCCTCTGGTGTTGATTTTGTTAAAATTGGAGTTTCAACTTCTAAGAAACCAAGCTTGTCAAGTACATTTCTTGCTGCAATTGCCGCTTTTGAGCGAAGACGAAAAACATTAAACATACTAGGGTCACGTAACTCTAAGTAACGATATTTTAATGTTGTTTCTTCACCTACGTTTTTATCACCAATTACAAATGGTGTTGGAGCAGATTTATTTTCAATAATAAGTTCATCTACTACAATCTCAATAGCACCTGTTTTTAAACGTGGGTTTGTTAAACCTTCTCCACGTAAACGAACTTTTCCTTTAGCAATAAGCACGTATTCATCACGAACACTGTTTGCAACTTCATGCGCTTGTTTGCTATCTTCTGGATCACACGTAAGTTGGATAAGTCCTGTTTTATCACGTAAATCGATAAAAATAACACCCCCATGGTCACGATGGTTATTTGCCCAACCAGTAAGAGTAACTTCCTCTCCTACATTTGCTTCACTTAATTCTGTACAATAATGGCTTCTCATATTTATAGAGTCCTAAAAAATAATTTTTGCAATTATAGCAAAGAAAGGTGTTGTTGTAAAACTTTTCTTCTCTAGTTAAACCAAATGGGAAAAAATAGTAGTATTATTGGTAGAAAGTTAAAAGAGATATACATAAGATGATATAATCTCAAAGTAGATTAGAAGAGTTAATAAAGTAAATCTATTAAAAAATAGATGTAACATTTCAAGATAACTATATTTTTGAAAATTTAAAAAAAATTGATATTTATTGGAATAAAAATTATTTGAAAAAGAGATACAAGAAAAATTACCAAAGATATATAGGAAAGATTTAGTAGAGATACTTTTTATGCATCCTTATACAAAGATAGAATTTTTGACAGATAAAAAAATAGTTAAAACAAGGCAAACAGCTTCATCTTACTTAAAAGAGTTAGAAAATATAGGTTTAATGAAAAGTATAAAATTTGGAAGGAATATTTTTTATATAAATATTGAGTTATTCAATATGTTAAAATATGGGATAAAATGACACATATATAAATAATATGTTAAAAAACTATAAAAAAACTAACATATTTTTATAATATGTCAAAAAAATGAGAAAATTTTCAAAAAGGAATAATAAACTATGCAAATAAAAAATCTAAAAAAAGTAGGGGTAATTTTACGTCCATCTACACCAGAGTTAAAATCAACTTTTTTCCATTTAGAGAAGATTTTTCATCAGCACGATATTGAAGTAGCCATAGATAGTGTAAGTGCTGGGATGATAGGTGTTATGGGGGTTGATTTTGACTTACTTTGTAAACATAGTGATATTTTAGTAACAATAGGGGGAGATGGCACGCTTATCTCTACTGTAAGACGTAGTTTTAAATACAATATTCCAGTGCTTGGTGTTTATGCTGGAAATTTAGGTTTTTTAGCAGATGTTGGTGTAGAGGAGCTTGAGAGTTTTGTACAAAAGCTAACAACAGGATGTTATCGCATAGATGAACGCTCTGTTTTGGAAGTTACTATTATAGAAAAAGAGGAGGAGCTGACTCTTTATGCGTTTAACGATATTGTTTTAACGCGTCCATCAATATCTAATATGATTCATATAGAAACTTTAGTAGATGGCAAAGCTTTTAATACCTACTATGGAGATGGTGTTATTGTCTCTACACCAACGGGTTCGACGGCATATAATCTCTCTGCTGGTGGACCGGTGCTTTTTCCTTTAACAAATGTTTTTACCCTTACGCCAATTTGTCCACACTCTTTAACACAACGCCCCGTTGTACTTCCAGGGGAGTTTTCTATTGAGATGAAAACACCACAAACTCCTTCAATTTTAATTATAGATGGGCAAGATATGCATGAGTTAGAAGTTGGTAAAAGTGTGGCGATAAAATTAGCACTTAGTAAGGCAAAACTTATCCATAGAGAGGAATTTAACTACTTTGATGTTTTAAAAGAGAAATTGGGGTGGGGTGAGTAGGCTTTTTTAAGATTTTTTTTACATCTGCATTGTATAATCTCACCAGCTATCTTTAAGATAGACTATATAAAATGAGAAGGATTATACAATGTCACATATTCCACAAGATGCTATAAAAATTGAGGTTGAAGGTGCAACTGTAGATTTTTTTAAGCTTGAAAAAGATGGACAAAGTACATACTATTTTGACACTTCAAAAGAGGGACCTCCACATCCAATGGTAAATGCAATGGCTGGTTTAAAGCTTATTAAAGGTACAAACGACACTTTAGTTATGATTAACCATAAAATGCCTGGTGGGCTTTTTGCTAAATTGGAAGCAGATGTAAAACATTTCGATGAAGAATTATCAGATGGTTTAGTAAAAGTTGTTTTTAGTAGTGTAGATGCTGATGTAGAATCAGACCTAACACAAACTTCTTGCGACGGCTAAGAAGATGTTTCAGATTTCGCAAGATTTCGCTCCCCCTTTTAAACTTATAGCTCCCTTTTTTATTATAGGGGGCTTTTTTTACCTATTTAGTTCCCTTTTTGTTTTTAGCATCGATACAAATACAATCTCTTTTGTAGCTCCTGAGGCTTTAGGGTTTGTACATATGCTTCTTTTAGGGTTTGTTATGATGGTAATCTTTGGAGCGATGGCACAACTTGTACCTGTTGTTTTAGAGGTGGGTCATTTTGCTGTTGAGCTTTTTTACGCTATTTGGCCTTTGTTGCTTATTGGTACACTTTTAATGATAGGTGGTTTTTTATACTCTAGTGCATTACTCCCTTATGGTGGGGTTATAGTGCTTATTTCGATGATGATATTTGTAATGGAGATTTTCCTTACAATTGCAAAAGTAAAAACACTTACTCTTTCTATGAAAAGTGTTTTAGCGTCAAACATTTTTCTCTTTTTTGGAATTATTGTTGGGCTTTTAATGGCTCTTAGTTATGCTGGAACACTCTCTTTAGATATTACTCCACTGCTTCATTCTCATGTTTATTTGGTAATTGGTGGGTATATTCTTATAACAATTATGGGGCTTTCCCTTGTTCTTTTACCAATGTTTACACTCTCTCATAGTTTTTCAACAAGACCTTTAGAGATAGCACTTTTGCTTATGGGAAGTGGTGTTTTACTTGTTGTATTTGGAGCTTTTAGTGGGTATAGTGCTTTTGAATATGTAGGTGAGATTTTCTCATTTGTAGCTATGTGGTACTACTTTAAACTTGTATGGGTTATTTACAAAACAAGACCACGTAAAGAGAATGATATTTATGCAATCTCACTTTTTTTCTCTTATGGCTCTATGCTTGTAGCAACATTATTTGGAATTTTATATTTTCTTAGTGGGTATGAACCACTTATTTTAAGTGGTGGTTGGTTGCTCTTTTTTGGTTTTTTTGGTTTTTTAATTACAGGTCATATGTATAAAATTATCCCATTTTTAGTATGGTTTGAGCGTTTTTCATCACTTGTTGGAAAACAAAAAGTACCAATGCTTGCCGATATGGTTCCATACAAAAGCTCTCAAGCACAGTTTATATTTAGTAGTGTAGGGGTTGTTTTAGTAACATTTGCACTCCTTTTTCAAAGTAATACTCTTCTTGGTGCAGGGGCTTCTTTTTTAGTTGTTGGGGCTATAGCACTTATTCGCAGTTTATTTTTTATGATCAACTTCAAGTAGCAAGTTTTTTACTTGCTGCTTTATCTTCATTTTTGGAATTATTTTTATGTCTAAACAAAAAAATCATGTTTTAACAATCTCTTTAGCACATTTAGTACACGATACATATTCAGCTTTTTTAGCACCAATTTTACCACTTCTTATTGAGAAACTTGGTATGAGTTTAGTGATGAGTGCTTTTTTAGATATTGCTAGAAAATTGCCTTCTTTGTTAAATCCATTTTTTGGTTTATTGGCACAAAGAAGCGATGCGAGATATTTTGTAATACTCTCTCCTGCATTAACTGCTTTTTCTATGTCCCTTTTGGGGTATGTTGATAGTTATGCTTTTTTAATTATTTTACTTCTTGTTTCTGGAGTGAGTTCTACTTTATTTCATATTCCATCTCCAGGGATTATTAAAGAGTCCTCTTCAAATAAAATAGGAAGAGGAATGAGCTTTTATATGGTTGGAGGAGAGTTAGCAAGAACTATTGGTCCTTTACTTGTTACAGGTGCTATCTCTTTATGGACACTAGAGGGAACATGGAGACTTATGCCATTTGGGTTTATTGCCTCTTTTATACTCTATTTAAGATTAAAAGATTTTCAATTTAAAAAACAAAATTTTACAAAAAAGTTTGAAAAAGGTGATGCTTTTGCAGAGGTAAAAAGGTTTCTACCACTTTTTGGAGTAATGGGTGGATTTATGTTTTTTCAATCTGCTATGAAAATGGCAACAACACTTTATCTTGCTGTTTATTTAACACAGCAAGGTTTTTCCCTTTGGTATGCAAGTATGGCTCTTTCTGTATTACAGTTTTTTGGGGTAATTGGAACGTTTATCTCTGGAAATATTTCTGATAAAATTGGTCGTGAAAAGACTTTGGTTATTATGTCTAGTGGTGCAGCAGTTACTATGACTCTTTTCCTTTTTACGCAAAATATCTATCTTATTTTTATTTTGTTAAGTTTTTTAGGAATCTTTATGTTTGCCAATGGTCCTGTTATGCTCTCTGTTGTGCATGAGTTAGATACAAAGATGCCTATTTTTATAAACAGTGTTTATATGACAATTAACTTTAGTATTAGTTCTATTGTTGTACTTGCTATGGGTTTTTTTGGAGATAGTGTTGGTTTAAGTACAACATATGAAATAGCAGCTATTTTAGCTTATGTAGCTATTTTCTTTGCAATGAGTTTAAATTATACACTTAAAAAATCTTGACATTATGAACATATGTTCGATATAATTCGAGTATGGATTCAATAAATATACTCTCAATTATTAGCATAGCATTTTTAGGTTCTTTTGGGCATTGTATGGGGATGTGTGGAGGTATAGTTATAGCTTACAGCTCTACAAAGGTAGAAAGTAGTTGGGCAAAAGTAAAGCAAGCCCTTGCTCATCTACTTTACTCAAGTGGGCGTATTTTTACCTACACACTTCTTGGTGCAATGTTTGGTTTTTTAGGTGGAGTTGCTACATTTAACAACCTTACAAATGGTCTTATGCTTGTTTTTGCGGGTATATTTATGGTCTTAGCAGGACTCTCCCTTTCTGGAAAAATCAAATTTTTAACATTACTAGAACACTCATTTGCTTCTAATTCATGGTTTGCAAAACTTTTTAGAGAGCTTTTACAAACACGCTCTTTATTTAGCTTTTTTGTACTTGGAATGCTCAATGGTTTACTCCCTTGTGGATTGGTTTACTTTTTTGCTATTACAGCAGCAAGTACAGCAAGTCCATTGTATGGGGCTTTGGTTATGTTTATATTTGGTGTGAGCACAACTCCAGCACTTTTTTCTTTAGGTTTTTTTGTAGGGCTTTATAAAAACTCAAAATTTAGAAATATTATGATGACTTTAGCAGCAATTAGTGTTATAGTTTTTGGACTTTTCACTATACGTAATGGGTACTATTTTATTAAATACCCTCAAAAAACAGTAGGAGAGTGTTGTGAATTTGATCCAGATGCAATCGATAAGCAAAATCAACAAGTAACAGAGTATAAAAATTTAAAGGAGATAAAACTAAAATGAAAATAGTATTAGCAGTAGATGAAGATAAACAAACAATTGTAAAAAGAACGGGGCAAAGTGCTTACTTTGCAATTTATGAAGATGGCAAACTTATAGATGTTGTACCAAATAAACATCATGATGGTGGTCACCATTCACACCGCCATAATGAAGCACATGATCATAGTGGTATGTCACATCAAGAGCATACAAACTCACACAGAAAAGATGTAGAGGCTCTAAGAGGGTGTGATATTATGCTTGTACAAGCAGTTGGTGAGAACATGAAAGAGGCATTAGAGTCTGTAGGTTTAGAAGTGAAAAAAATTAGACAAAAACATGGTACTACCGCAGATGAGGTAGTAAAAAACTTTTTAGATGGTAACATCTAGTTTTTAATCTTATGAGTGGCAGAAAAAAAATAGGCAGGGTGATAGATGCAGATCATAGTAGAGTTTGCTTTAAACCCTGTGGTATTAAACGTACAGAACTAGAGAGAGTTTACCTTTTAGAAGATGAGATGGAAGCTTTACGTTTAGCAGATTTTGAAGGGTTGTATCAACAAGAGTGTGCTGATAAAATGGGAATTTCTCGTACAACTTTTTCAAGGTTAATTCAAAGTGCAAGGAAAAAAACTGCTGATGCACTTTTACATATGAAAGCATTAAATGTTAAGGTTGATTTATGAAATGTACATTGGAGTCAATAGCAACTATAAGATCACCTTTTTGTGATTTAAAAAATATGCCTGTACAACCTTGTGGTGCACAAGAGAGTTATGCAACAATAGAGTTTAAAGAAGAGTATGTTGCTGGTTTAAAAGATTTAGATGGATTTAGTCATGTTTATTTAATTTATTATTTTCATAAAATAAATGAGCCAAAATTAGAAGTTATACCTTTTAATGATAAAACAAATACACCAAGAGGTGTATTTTCAACACGAACTCCTATGCATCCAAATAGTATAGGATTAAGTTTAGTACAACTTATAAGTGTTGAGGGTAATGTTGTGACTATTAAAGGTGTGGATATTTTAGATGGGACTCCTTTATTAGATATTAAACCATATATAGAACATTTTGATCAGATAATTGGTAAAGTGGAAAATGGTTGGATGCGATCAAGTAGTGATGATGTACAAAAGATGCGTTCTGATGAAAGATTTATTAAATAAAGGCTACTAAATATTTTATTTATTTTAAATGTTATTGATTCTTGACATTATGCACATATGTTCGATATAATTTGAACATATGTGCATAATTAACATCTTGAAGGAAAAATTATGAAAGTAGCATTTATGACAAATAACGAAACTACCATTGCTAAACGTATAGGTTTAGCAAAAAAGATAGCACTCTATCAACTCCCAGAGGGCAAGCATCTTCAAACTTTCCAAAACCCTATTATGCAGATGGTACAAGAAAAAGGCATAGAATTACATAAAGAGGATGAGGGGAAGAGACATCTTCATGTTGGACATATCATCCCACAATTTTTACAAGAGTATGGTGTAGATGTTTTTGTCTCCTATGAGTTTGGTAAGGGTGTAAAAGATAATCTTTTAGCACTAGGCATATCTCCTTTAGCTGTAAAAGAGCAGACTATACAAGAGGTTATAAAAACTATGCAAGAGAATCAGGAGTAGTAGGTGAAGATAACAATAGCAAGTGGAAAGGGTGGTACAGGAAAAACAACTGTATCATCTAACTTAACACACTACCTTGCATCTTTAGGAAAAAAGGTTGTTTTGGCAGATTTAGATGTAGAGGAGCCAAACAGTGCTCTTTTTTTAGATACAGTGCTTACAAAGACTCAAGTGGCAAACAAGATGATTCCAAAGTGGGATGCAACGGATTGTACCCTATGTGGAAAGTGTGAAGAGGTGTGTAACTTTAATGCCATATTACATCTACCAGAGGAGATACGAGTCTTCTCAGAGTTATGCCATAGCTGTTATGCATGTAGTGAACTCTGTCCAACATTATCACTCCCTATGGTAGAGGAGAAGATAGGGATCATCAATGAGTATAAAACGGAACTCTTCTCTATGGTGGAAGGCAGACTAGATCTAGGTCAAGAGATGGCGATCCCCCTCATAGCACAAACGATAGAGTATGTAGATGAGAACTTCTCAGACTCTATAAAAATCTACGATGCACCTCCAGGGACATCATGCCCTGTGATAGAAGCGAGTAGATATAGTGACTTAGTCATCCTCATAACAGAAGCAACGCCATTTGGGTTAAATGATCTGAAATTAGCGGTAGAGACTATGAGAGTTCTAGAGCAAAATGTAGGTGTGATTATAAACAGATATGGCATAGGAGATGATGGCGTTGAGCGTTATTGTCAAGAGCAAAAGATACCTATAATCACAAAGATACAAAACGATAAAGAGGTAGCAAAACTCTACTCAAATGGTGAGTTGCTCTATGAAAAGATAGAGCATTTTAAAAACTCACTAGATGAGATAATAGCGTTTATAGGAGAGTTAAAATGAGAGAAGTAGTTGTTATCTCTGGTAAGGGCGGTACGGGAAAAACAAGTCTTAGTGCTTCATTTGCATATTTAGCTCAGGCAGATAGTGTTGTGTGTGATTGTGATGTTGACGCGGCAAATATGCACCTACTCCTTGATGCTGATTTTAAAGAGCAGAGAGATTTTTATAGTGGAGAGTTAGCAGTCATAGACCCTGAGCAATGTAGCAACTGTGGAGATTGTTTTGATGTGTGTCGTTTTGATGCTATTTCAAAAGAGGAGAGTTACCACGTGGTAGATCCTATCTCTTGTGAGGGGTGTCACTATTGTAGTCGTATATGCCCTGTTGAAGCTATAACTATGCAGAGACAAAAGACGGGAGATCTCTATATATCGGGTATTAAAAATGGTGCTACTATGGTACATGCAAAGCTTGGTTTTGGTGCAGAAAACAGCGGTAAACTTGTTTCAAAAGTAAAACAGATAGCAAAAGAGTTAGCTCTAAAAGAGGACAAAGCCTATGTTATAACAGATGGAAGTCCAGGCATAGGGTGTCCTGTTATCTCTAGTTTAAGTGGTGCAAATCTAGTTGTTGTTGTAACTGAGGCTACAGTTTCTGGGTTACATGATCTACAAAGAGTGCATCAGCTTACAAAAACATTTAACCTTAAAGTGGTTGTGATCATTAACAAATATGATCTTAACGATGGTGTTAGTCAGAAGATTGAGAACTATTTGGAGGGTGAGGGTGTTGAGGTTTTAGCAAAGTTACCATATGATGAAGATTTTACTAAAGCTATGAGTGTTGCAAAACCGATAGTTGAATTTGACAAAGAGTGTCAAATGAGTCAAAAGATAGAGCAAAGTTGGCAAAAAATAAAACAGATTTTAAAGGAGAGTTAGATGAAGATAGTATTTACAACAAAAGGAAATAACTGGGAGAGTCCAATGGACCCTAGATTTGGTAGAGCGGAGATGTTTTTAGTTTATGATGATGTAGCAGATAGTTTAGAAGTTATAGATAACAGTGACACAGAATCTATGGAGCATGGCGTTGGTGGTCAATCTTCTAAAAAGATGATAAACGCAAAAGCAGATGTAGTCATCACTGGAAATGGAGCAGGAGAAAAAGCACTTAAAATCTTAAAAACAACAGGTATAGAGTTTTACACAGGTGCTGGTGAGATGAGTGTCAAAGAGGCATATGAAGCATACAAAGCTAATAAACTACAAAAGCAGTTTTAAGGAGTTTTTTATGAAATTAATCTTTCCAACAGATGAAAATATGGGCTATTTAAGTAAAAGAGGTGCTCATTTTGGAAAAGCTAAATTTTACACAGTAATAACATTAGAAGATAATAAAATTGTTGATGTTGAGGGTGTTGCAAACCCAGGACATGGAAGTGGTGCTTGTGGGAATGCCATAGCAAATATTTTAGCTCTCAAACCTGATGCTCTTATAGTAAGTGGTATAGGAACTTCCCCTGCACAAGGTTTTGAGAAAGCTGGTTTAAAAGTTTACGCAGATCAAGAGAGTGCAACTGTGCAACAAAGCATAGAATTTTTTTTAAATGGTACTTTAAAGCCTATGAATGGGCAAGGAACATGTAGTACAAATTAAATATGATTGGATGAAAAGTTATTTCATCCAGTCATACCATTTAGCAACAATATCTTGTGCTGGTTTTGAGCGTATATTTATATCTTTTGCAGAGGTTTATCAACATCGTAACAAATAGATTGTACCGCAATTGCTCCATTATAAACCTCTTTTGTTTTTTCAAAAAGCTTCGTTGGGAGTGTATCCATTTTATCTTTTTCATCGTTAGTTAGAGCATCTATATTTGGCCACATTTTAAACTCTAACATCTCTACATTTTGTTGTGCTGCAAGTTTTGCATAATCTAACATTATTGGTTCCCATTGTGCTTTAAAAGCATCCCACCACTCTTGAGAATGGTTTTGGGTAGAGTTATCCTCTTGAAATGACCAAGGGGATGGATTAAGAAAAACTTTTAAACCATATTTATGAGCACTTTGAATTAACTCCTCATCACTTGTACCATTACTTGCATTTTTTACAATAATTGGAGTAGGGTAGAGTTGCGTGATTTCTGGGATAGGGGTGTATTGTACCCATGTTGCATTTATTTGGGTAGCAATTTTTTTCATTGTTGTATCAACTGCATCTAACCAAGAGGATTTAAACCAATCTATAAGCATAATACCAGCTATAAAATTTGATTTATTTGTGTCATTAATCTCTTGGTATCCAGCTGTTGCGACAATATTTATACTCCATAGATTCCATAGAAGATTGAGTAATATTTATCTCCCACTTATTAGTGTCTGTTTTCATCGTTAAAATCTATACAAACAAACTCATCTAAAGGGGTTGTAGAGTATCACTACTTTCTTGTGTTGTTTGCTCACTAGAGCTACTGTTGCATCCATTTGTAAGGAAAAAAAGCAAAGGTAAAACAATATATGTTGTAGTTTTCATATGCTACTCCTTATCTAAATTATACACTCTCTTTAGATAAGGGTAGCATAAAAAAACATTTTTATGCTAAAAGAGTTGCTAAATCCTCTTTGGCATCTCCTGTATAGTGGAGGTTAAATGTATCGATAAGGAAATTTACAATATCGTCATTTAAAAATTGTGGAGGTTTTGGTCCAAGGTAAATATCTTTAATACCTAAACTAAAAAGAGCTAAAAGGATAATAACTGCTTTTTGCTCCATCCAACTAAGAACAATAGCAATTGGAAGGTCATTTATAGGGATATTTAACGCTTCACTTACTGCTTTTGCAATCTCTACTGCACCATTTGAATCATTACATTGTCCAAGATCTAAATAACGTGGAATCTCTGTTCCTTCAATATTTCCAAAGTCAATATCATTAAATCTAAACTTACCACAACTAGAAGTGATAATAACACAATCTTTTGGAAGATTCTCAGCCATCTCTCTGTAATAGTTTCCAGCTTTTCCTGGAGCATCACAACCAGCAATTACAAAGAATTTTCTAATTTTTCCCTCTTTAATAGCATCTAAAATTTGAGGTGCAAGTGTTAAAATAGTTTTATAATGGTGACCTGTTGTAAGTGTAGTATCTGCTACCATATTTGTATCTTCACACTCAAGTGTTTTTGCTATAAGTTCATCAAAATTATCATCTACAATAGGAGTTCCACCCTCTATACCTACGATTTTATAAGTAAAAACTCTATCTATATAATCTGCATCTTTTTTTGGTGGAACAATACAGTTTGTATTTACAACAAATGTTCCTTTAAACTGTTTCATAAGTTCAACTTGATCAAACCATGCTTTACCAACATTTCCTTTGAGGTGTTTGTACTTTCTAAGTTCAGGGTAACCATGTGCTGGTAACATCTCTGAGTGAGTATAAACGTTTATACCTTTACCTTCAGTTGCTTTTAAAAGTTTTTCAAACATCTCTAAGTTATGCCCACTCACTACAATAGCTTTACCCTCAACTTTGTTTTGAGGAATAACAATAGGAGTTGGAATACCAAATTTGCCTGTATGTGCATTAGAGAGTTTATCCATTACCTCTACACCAGCAGAACCAACTTTCATAAGTTGTTTAATATGGTCATCGAAGTTGAAGTTTACATTTGTAAGTGTAAAGTAAAGTGTCTCACTTATTACATCATCTACATTTTTTGTTTGCTCTGGAGCTAGTTCGTTGAGGTGTTCTCTATAAGCACTTAAACCTTTAAGACCGTATATCATAGTATCTTGAAGGTTTGAAAGAGTTTCATCTTTCCCACAAGTTCCTACAGTTTGACCTGCACTACCACAACCATTTGGCATACTCATTTCACATTGGTTACAAAACATACTCATTTGTTCTCCTAAATTTTTTTAAGTGGTGGAAGTTTAGTAAAAATAAATATTATTCTCATTAACATATGTTAAGAGAAAAGTTTTTTTAATGCTTCTTTATCAATTATATAGCTATTTTGAAGTTCAATAAGAAGGGAATCCTCTTTAAATTTTTTAAGAATTCTGGAAAAAGTCACAGGAGTAATATTAAGATTTTGTGCCATTTGATGGTGTTTAGCATTTAAAAAACATTGTTCATTTTCACAAATAAATTTTGCAACTCTTTGCGTGGCATCTAAAACAAGGTTAGAAGATATAACCTTCTCAAGAGAAAGTACCTTATTTGCCATAGATTTGATAATAGTAGGAGCAATATCTGGATGGTAAAGAAATGTTTCTTCAAATTCTTTATAATTTATGCGTAAAACTGTTGCATTGCCAATCGCTTTTGCAGATGCTGGGAAATTTATATGATTATAGTTAGAAACCTCAGCTATAAAAGAGTAAGGTAAAAATTCTTTAAGGACTATCTCTTTATTTTTAGCGTTGACTTTATAAACACTTATTTTACCTTGTAGGACAATATGTAAAATATCACTGCTATCACCTTCATAAAATAAAATATTGCCATTTTTTAAAGATTGTAAGTCAGAGATAGATTGTAGTGTTAAAAGTTCATCCTCATTTAAAAGTTGAAAAATAGGAATCGATTTAAGAAGGTTTGTTGAAAGTTCCATTGTGTTTATAAGAGGTGCAGTAAGAAAAATCTTACTACAAATTACTCTTCATCAGAAGATTGTTGCGCTTCTATAATATCATCGTAAATCTCTTTACACTCATCCTCTTCAATTTCACCACTTTGAATATCTGCTACAATATCGTTTAGATCCTCTTTAAAAGCACGTAACTCTTCAATCTCCTCTTTCGTATCTTCATCTGCTTCTTTGTTATTTGCTATCTCTTCAAAAATTTCATCAAGTGCATCTTCAATATCTGGAATAACACTTTTTGTTATTAACTCTTCAAGTTTTTCTAAGTAAGACATCTCTTTACCTTTATTTTTTTATGAAATCATACTATAATTTCGCTAAAAAAAGGTAAATTCTTTATGAAACCAAAAGATGAAGTCACAAGAAGCTTACTTGTAGATAGACAAACATGGGAAGAGGCTATGAAATATTCAAGAGAACGTTATAAAATGAGTTTAAGCAAGGTGGTGGAATCTTTACTTCAAGATTGGCTTGCTAAAGAAAGAAGAAAGCCTCTTGAAAATTCAAAACAAGGGAAGTTTTTCGACTAACTATCTTGTAAATGCTCTATTTTGTGGAGCATTTGGATCAAAATCTAGTACTTCTAAAACACTTTTTTTATTCATTTTTCTTGCAAAGTCTGTTGCACTAAAACCTTTTAAATCTTGAGCATCTTTATCTGCTCCTTGTTCTAGCAGGAGTTTTGTTATTTCTGTTCTTCCATAACTTGCTGCTGCCATTAAAGGGGTAAAACCACTTCTACGCATAGTTTTATTAACATCTATCCCCTTATTTATAATGTATTTTACAAGCCAAAGGTTGTCATATGTTATTGCAACATCAAAAATACTTACACCTTCATCATCAAAGTCATAAATATCTGCACCATTTTCTATAAGAAGTGAGATTAAATCTTCATCACAACGAGATTTTATAGCATATGCAAGTATAGACTCTCCACTTTCTGTTGCATCATTAACATCTGCACCATTTTTAATATGTTTTTTTACACCAATATAGTTATTTTCTTTTAAAAGTTCTATCCATTCATTCATAATTGCAAGTATATATGAAATTTCATTAGTTTTTTTTGAGTATAATAACAAGAAATTTTTATTAAGTGAGAATTAAATGGAAGTTATTAAAACTGCAGAAGCTTTTAGTGAGCAAGTAGAGAAGATTAAAAAATCTATGAAAGGGTATCGTGAGCCTTTAGCTTTTGGTATTGCAAGAGTTGATTTAGGTCAAGTTAACCAAGACAAAGTGTTACAAGCTACGTATCCACTTATCAACTGGGATGAGAACTTTGGAAGTGCAGCTGTATTTTTAAAAGCACTTCAAGAGCAAGGTGTTGAGATAGATTTTTCTCAAAGTGAAGCTATTTTTAGTGTTTCTTTAAAATTTTTAAGAAGTGCTATTAATGCATTTTACCCATTTGCAAATGAAGCAGTAGGTGATAAACATAAAAATATTCAACTTGTTACAAAACTACACGAAAAAGTTTTACATGATGAAGCTTGTTTAGATGAGTTTAGAATGGTATTTTTATTTGATGATGCACCAGTAAAAAGTGTAGAAGCAACATACCTTAAACTTTATGCTATTTCTCAAGGGAAAGTTGGTTTAAGAGAACTTAATTTAGATGGTGCATTTGGTGTACTTCCAAACCTTGCATGGTCAGCTGGTCAACCAATTGAGCTAGATTATTTAAGACAATATGAAATTGAACTTAAACTTGCAAACGAATATCCACATATTGACTTTGTAGATAAATTCCCAAGATTCTTACAACATATTATTCCAGCAGATAATACACGTATTTTAGATACTTCTAAAGTTCGTTTTGGTGCACAACTTGCAGCTGGTACAACTGTAATGCCAGGTGCTTCATACATTAACTTCAATGCAGGAACAACAGGTTCTGTAATGGTTGAAGGTCGTATCTCATCTTCTGCAATTGTTGGAGAGGGTAGTGATATTGGTGGTGGAGCATCTATTTTAGGTGTACTTAGTGGAACAGATGGTAACCCAATTAGTATTGGTAAAAACTGTCTTTTAGGTGCAAATTCTACTTGTGGTATTCCTCTTGGAGATGGTTGTATTATTGATGCTGGTTTAGCGATTTTAGAGGGAACTAAAGTAGCAATTTATCCTGAAGAGTTAGCAAAAATTATGGAAGTAAACCCAAATGCTAAAATGGAAGGTGAAATTTTCAAAGCAAAACAACTCTCTTTCTTAAGTGGTCTTCACTTTAGACAAAACTCTATGACAGGAGAGATTACAGTTTCTCGCTCAACTAGAGAGATCAAACTTAACGCTGATCTTCACTAATAACTTTTTTAAGAGGAAGTTTTAAACTTCCTCTTTTTTATACTCCAAATCACCCGCAACTGATTCTTTATTATTGATAATACTCTCAATCTGTTTTTTTACTTTATCGTAACGGTATTGCTCTTTAAAGCCAATAATACGACCACCAGCAGCATTTGGATGACCACCACCATCGCTCCACTCTTTAGATATTTGTGCAACGCTTACTTTATTGTTAGCACGTAAACTCATTGTTCCTCTATAGCTAACATCTACAATAAAATCATAATCTGGATAAGCAAGTAAAAAGCCATTACCAATAATAGAAGTATTGCCCACACCATAACTTAAGAAACCTTTGTACCCTTTGTAATAGATTGTATGAGTGGAGCGTTTTTCTCCAAGAAGTTTTACAATATATTTAGTAGAGAGGTTATCTAGTGTATTGTTTTCATCTATTTGGAAAAATGCTTTTTTAAGAAAATGGATCTTATCATCAAGTGCAATTGGAGCATTTGGCTCTGTTACCATATTTGCAGCTTGTTCTAAAAGAGTAAGTTTGTAGTTATTATCTTCTTTAGCAAACATAACACGGTTCAGCTCTTTAGTTTCATTTACAAGACGCATACATACTTTTCCATACTCAAAGTTTTCAACTTCCTCTTGTTTCCATAGATCTACTGCATTTACAACATCTACAAATTTACTAAGCCAAGATGGTTCATTAAACTCAAAATGCTCTTTTGCATAATCGTAAGTGATTTTTGTAGCACTTCTTGTAGTATCAAGGTAGTACCAATCATATTTTTTGGCACTTTCCTCTCCACTACCATGATGATCTAAGAGTTGAAGTTGTAAATCTTTTTTAGAATCGTTGTAGCGTTTTACTTCATTGTTAAGCCACTTAGATTCATCTGCACTAAGATTAAGATCTGTTATAAGAATAAGTGCTTTTTCATTATTTTGTTTAATAGTTTCTAAAATAAGTTCAAGTTTTTCTTTAACCTCAGCACCATAGTTTGCATTGTAGTTTTCTGTCTCATATGGTGTATATTTCATAATGAGTTGGCAACTATAACCATCTAAATCTATATGTGAAAGGTGGTAAATTTTTCTATTGTTGTCCATTTGGGTATATTCCTCTTTTTGTTTATAAAGAGGAATAGTAACGAAAAAAAGATTATAAAGAGGATAAGTGTTTTAAAAATTGTTGAGGGTTTTTATAGCCAACAATCTTTTTAGATTCTAAAAGTTTGCTATTTTCATTAAAAAAGAGTAAAACAGGTGGTCCAAAGACACCATAAGCTTTAGAAAGCTCTTTTTGTTTAGGGCCATTTTTTGTAATATCTGCTTGAATAAGTACAAAGTTTTGAAGAGCTTCTTTTACTTTTTTATCTGCAAATGTAATATGCTCTAACTCTTTACAAGCACTACACCATTTTGCAGAGAAATCTACCATTATTTTTTTTCCTTTGTTTTGCGTTAAAAGTTTTTGAAGTTCAGGAAGTGTTTGAATCTTTGTAAAAGAGAGCTCTTTTTGTTTTTGCACTAAAGTGTTTGAAGCACTAAAAGGTGCAAGGGGTTTAAAAATATTTGTAGCACCACCTAAAGCACCAATAACAAATAAAAGCCCAATAATAAACGTAACAATTCCAAATCCTTTAGAGAGTGCTTGCCATCCATTGTTAAATGGAGAAAATGCACCCATATAAACAGAAATAACTATAAAAAATACTCCCCATATTAAAATAAAAAATGTTGATTCAAGAATGCTGTTTAGCATATAAAGTGCAATTCCAAGCATTAAAACACCAAAAATATGGGATACTCTATTCATCCATACACCAGGACGTGGCATAAATTTCCCTGCACTTGTACCAATAATAAGAAGTGGAAGTCCCATACCAAGACTCATTACAAATAAAGCGGCTCCACCTAAAAGTGCATCTCCACTTTGTCCAATATACACTAAAGCTCCAGCAAGTGGTGGTGCTACACAAGGACCCACTATTAAAGCAGATAAAAATCCCATAATAGCAACACCAACAAGTCCACCTTTATTTCCTGCTCGCTCTGAATGGTTTGTGATTTTACTTTGTACAGAAGAGGGGAGTTTAAGCTCAAAAAAGCCAAACATAGAGAGTGCTAAAAGAACAAATATGGCACTAAAACTACCAAGTACCCAAGGGTTTTGCATAGAAGCTTGAATATTACTTCCAAAAAGTCCTGCTAAAACACCAGCGATTGTATAAGCCACACTCATAGATAGCACATAAACAAGTGAAAGGATAAATCCACGTTTTGCACTCATTTTTCCTTTTTGAGAAACAATAATAGAAGATAAAATAGGAATCATTGGAAAAACACATGGTGTAAGTGCTAGTAAAATACCAAAGCCAAAAAATGTTGCTAAAATAAGTAAAATATTGCCACTTTGGAGTTTTTGAGTAATTGTATCTACTTCTGATAACTCTTTTTTTACATCATTTTTATATGGTTTTAAAAGAGGTTTTGTTTGAGCAGTTGCGGAAGTTAATGCAAACTCTTTTGTGTAGGGTTCATAACAAAGACCATCTTCACTACATCCTTGATATTTAAGTATGGCTACTAAATTTGTTGTATCTTTTGTTGCCAGAGTTGCAGTGATTGTAACACTTTTTTTATAAATAGCTTCACCATGAGCTAACTCTGCTTTTGGATAGATTATATCTTTTAATAAATCATTATGATCCTTAATAGAAAGCTTAAGCCTATCTTTATAAAGATAGATACTATCTGCTAAATTTATTGTAGCAATAACTTTGCCATCTTTTACCTCTACATGAGGTTTAAATGCTTCATTTGGCATTAAAAAACTACCATGTAAAAGTGTAAAACTTAAAAAAAGTAGTGAAACTATGTAACGCATAAAAACTCCTTAAAATCTTTGATATTGTATAATATTAAGAAGAAATAGAGCAAGTTTATTTACTGATAATTAAGTGCAATATAGATACAATCTATCGCAAATTACTTTATTAAAGGGAAATTATGAAAAAAGTTGAAGCTATTATTAAGCCTTTTAAACTTGAAGATGTAAAAGAGGCTTTAGCAGAGATTGGAATTACTGGTATGACAGTAAGTGAAGTAAAAGGTTATGGTCGTCAACAAGGGCATAGTGAGCTTTACCGTGGTGCTGAATATGTGGTAGATTTTTTACCAAAAGTTAAGATTGAAACAATTGTAGATGCAGAGAATCTTGATAAAGTGATAGAAGCTATTGCCGAAGCTGCACGTACAGGTAAAATTGGTGATGGTAAGATTTTTGTTAGTGATATTGAAAAAGTTATCCGTATTAGAACGGGTGAAGAAGATAGCGAAGCAATATAATAGAGTAGTTTATAATGGCTGAACATGATATTAAATATATAATAGATACTTTTTTTGCACTTTTTTCAATGGTGCTTATTATTTTAATGGTGCCTGGTTTTGCAATGCTTGAAGCTGGGCTTGTAAGAGCTAAAAACGTTACTTCAGTTTTGACAATTAGTACGCTTATTTATGTTATTGCATCGATTGCTTTTTTACTTATTGGGTATGATATTGCTTTTGGTTCATGGGATAATGACTCGATGAGTAAATGGGCTGCATTTTTATTTCAAATGGCATTTGTTGGTAAAACAATTAACATTATGAGTGGAGGGGTAAGTGAGCGTGTTCGTATTATCCCTGTAGCGATTTTTGCAGTTGTAATGGGTGGTTTTTTATATCCATTAATTGTAAATATCTCTTGGGGTGCAGATATGTTTGCAGGTACATTTTTAGATATAGATATGTACGATTTAGCAGGATCAACGGTAATTCACTCAACTGGTGGTTGGGCGCTTTTAGCTGCACTTATGATTATGGGTGCAAGAAAAGGGCGTTACACAAAAGATGGTAAAGTGCATGTTATTCCAGCTTCAAATATTCCACTTGTATTTTTAGGTGCATTTTTACTTTGGATTGGTTGGTTTGGTTTTAATGGTGGAAGTGTTGGTTCTATATCTAGTGTAGAAAACGCTGATGCTGTTGCTAAAACTATTATGAATACAAATACAGCTGGACTTGCTGGTGCTTTAATTGCAACACTTGTAATGTATGCAAGATATAAACTTTTTGATATTACAATGATTTTAAATGGAGCTTTAGGTGGACTTGTAGCAGTTACAGCTGGACCAGATTTATACGATATGTACTCACCTATTATTATTGGTGCTGTGGGTGGTGCTTTAGTTATTTTAGCAGTTCCAATGTTTGATAAATTTAAACTTGATGATCCTGTTGGTGCACTTTCTGTTCACCTTGTAAATGGTATTTGGGGAACACTTGCAGTTGGTATTTTTGCTGATGTATCTTTTTGGGCACAACTTAAAGGTGTAATTGTAGTTGGTGCTATTGTTTTTCCTATATCTTATGGGGTTATTTATGTAATTAATAAATTTGTAGTTGCATTTACTGCAGATGAAGAGGAACAACTCGAAGGTATGGACGCTATTGAGTGTGGTGTTT
>Ga0256837_1000370_pt1 | contig 39180 bp, 33 predicted proteins | sample 4562384metaG_FD_185976 | JGI IMG/M metagenome (GOLD analysis project Ga0256837, IMG submission 185976) | Hydrothermal vent microbial communities from Guaymas Basin, Mexico - 4561-384 | ecosystem: Environmental > Aquatic > Marine > Hydrothermal vents | place: Mexico: Guaymas Basin | collected... | reverse complement strand
GTGTAAGTGCTAAAGATTTAACAGTAGATGAGAATGATTCAGATGTAAATATAACTACAATGAAAACAGATGCCTTTACAGTAGTATCAGCAGTAGATCAAATGACTTGGGATATGGGTGTATATAACAGTGTAAGTATCGGAAACAGAATATGGTTAGATACAAACGCAGATGGTATCCAAGATGTAGGAGAGTTGAATGTAACAGTAGATGTAAATGTAACACTACATAACGATACACTAGGAACAACAGAGACACAAACAGTAAGTAACGGAAGTTATATGTTTAGTAACTTGATACCAGATGATTACCATGTATCATTTACACTTCCAAATGGATACAGAGTTTCAGAAGAGAATGCAACAACAGATGATAATGATTCAGATGTAAATGTAGGAACACTAAGTACAGAGACAACAACACTTATCTCAGGAGAGAGTGATAAAACATGGGATATGGGACTCTACCAAGAGGCAAGTATCGGAAACAGAATATGGTTAGATACAAACGCAGATGGTATCCAAGATGTAGGAGAGCTGAATGTAACAGTAGATATAAATGTAACACTATATAGTGGTTCAGGTGTAACACTTCAATCACAAACAGTAAATGATGGTGCATATAAATTTATAGGGCTTATTCCAAACGATTACTATGTAGGATTTACTTTACCTGTAGGATATGAACTCTCTACTGAGAGTAATGTATCTGGTAATGATGATGATTCAGATGTTAATGAAACATTGAGAACGGCTACAACAACACTTATCTCTGGTGAAAATGATGTCACTTGGGATATGGGAGTTTATCAACTAGCAAGTATAGGTAACCGTGTATGGTTAGATAAAAATGCAGATGGTATTCAAGATGTAGGTGAGCTAAATATCACTGATGAAAATATAGTAATTGACTTAGTAGATGAAAATAATGTTACAGTTCAGACAGTAAATGGTATTACCGATGGATACTATATATTTGATGATATTTACCCTTCATCATATCAGGTAAGATTTACTATCCCTACCGGTTATGTAGTCTCTCCACAAGACACTATGGGTACAAATGTAGATGAGTTAACTGATTCAGATTTAAATGCAACTACGATGCTTACAGATATGACGGTATTGAGTTCTGGAGAAAATGATACATCATGGGATGCAGGACTATTTGTTCCTGCAAGTATCGGTAACAGAATATGGTTAGATACCAATGCAGATGGAATCCAAAATAATGGTGAAGGAAACTATACAGGAGTAGTAAACGTAGCATTATTAGATGAGAATAATCTTTTAGTAACAGATGCAAGCGGTAATGTTGTAAATGATATTAGTACATCTACGGGAGCTTATAACTTTGTAAATCTTGTTCCTGCTAGTTACCATGTAGTATTTACTTTACCTTCAGAAGTAACTCTCTCTCCACGTAATGAAGGAGTAGATAGTAATATAGATAGTGACGTAAATAGTGAAACTAATGCTACAGTTAATACAGTTTTAGAGTCAGGAGAAAATGATACATCATGGGATGTAGGTGTATATGCTTATGCTAGCATAGGTGATACAGTTTGGATTGACAATAATGGAAATGGTATACAAGATGATAGTGAAATATTAGATGTTAATGTAACAGTAAATCTATACTATGATGACAACCATACCTTAGCTGCTACTCAGTTAATAGAAGCAGAGAGTGATGGTAAATATATGTTTAATAATATTACACCAAATAGTTATTATGTAGAGTTTGTACTTCCTTCAAATTCAGGATACAAATTTACAGCTTTAAATTTAGGTGACGATGATACTCTTGATTCTGATACAGATACTCATGGAAGAACAGCAAGTGAAGTTATCATATCAGGTGAAAATAACTTGACACTTGATGCAGGTATTTATGTGCCAGCAACTATAGGTGATAGAGTTTGGTTAGATGCAAATGCAAATGGTATTCAAGATTTAAATGAAAACGGAATTTCAGATCTTAACGTTACACTCTATGATGAAAATAACGTAAGTGTAGAGAGAGTAGTTACAGATGAGAATGGTACATATTTATTTACAGATCTTGTACCTGCTGATTATCATATAGTCTTTGCCTTAACAGATGAAAATGCTGTAAACTATGTAGCATCACCAGCAAATGTTATGACAAATGCCGATGATACTAATAACTCTGATTGTAATGCACAAGGTGTAACAAGAGTAGAGACACTAATTTCTGGCGAAAATAATAGAGACTATGATGCAGGTTTATATGAACTTTTAGCTATAGGAGACTTAGTTTGGAGTGATGCAAATGGTAATGGTATTCAAGATGGCAGTGAAATAGGAATAGAAAACAGTAAAGTAACACTCTTTAGAAAAGAGATAAATGGAACAATACGTACCATAGGTACACAGTTTACAAATGCTGTAGGTCAATACCTCTTTACAAGTTTAACACCAGGTTACTACTATGTAGCGTTTGAAACGCCTGAACACTTTAGAATAACAGTTCAAAACAGTGGTGGAGATGATACAGTTGATTCAGATATAGATACAATAACGGGACAAACAGCACTATTTGAACTTTTGTCTCCAAATGACAACTTGACTTTAGATGCAGGGTACTATGAGCTGGCAACAGTAAGTGGTGAAGTTTCAGTTGATACAGACAATGATGATATTGGTGATATGAATTTGTCAGATGTAAGAGTTAAATTATTAGATGAAAATGGTACGCAAATAGATACTACTATGACAGATAATAATGGTTCATATATCTTTACAGATGTTGAACCAGGTAGCTACACAGTTGTAGAGATACAACCTACAGGATTGGTAAATGTCTCAGAAAATGAAGGTGGATCAGATAATGATACAGATCTTACAGAAGAGAATGATAATCAAATATCAGTAGTTGTTGGTATTGGTGAAAATGATGTAGATAATGACTTTGTCGAAGAGGGTGGCGTTACTATAGGTGATAGAGTTTGGTTAGATGTGAATGGTAATGGTATTCAAGATGCTGATGAGACTGATACAACACTCTTAGAAGGTATTGTAGTTAATCTTCTTCTTGATGGAGATATAGTAGCTACTACCGATACAGATGCAACTGGTAACTACTTATTTGAGAATTATCCTGCAGGTAATTACAGTGTTGAGTTTAACTTAAGTACGTTGCCTGATAACCATACAGTAACACTTCAAAATGAAGGTGTTGATGGTTTAAGTGATAGTGATGTAAATAGCTCTACAGGTCTTACAGCAGAGGCTACATTAAACCCAAGTGATGATGACAGAGGATTTGATATGGGTATCTATCTTCTTGGTACTATATCTGGTATGGTTCTTGAAGATACAAACGATGATGACATTGGTGATGTTCCTATGGTTGGTGTACGTATTACGCTTTATGATGAAAATGGAAATGTAGTTGTAACAACTTTAACAGATGCTAATGGATATTATGAATTTACTGGTTTAACACAAGGTGTTTACACTATTGTGGAAACACAACCTGATGGATACTTAGATGTAGGTGAAACTGATGGTGATCGTCCTAGTGATGATATACTAAATACAATAACTGTAGATTTAGATGCAGGTGAACAAGATGAATATAATGACTTTACTGAAGAGATAGGTGGAAGTATAGGTAACTATGTATGGTATGATGAAAATGGTAATGGATTACAAGATAGTGATGAGACAGGTGTAAATGCTGTGACTGTTTGTCTTGAAGATGATAATGGAAACCCAATACTTAATTCAGATTCAGATGTTGAGCAGAGATGTACAGAGACTAATGCAACAGGTTACTACTTGTTTGAAGGTATATTACCTGATAACTATGTAGTAGTGTTTGAAATACCAGATGGTACAGCATTAACACCATTCCCACAAGAGGGAAGTGATGACGGAATAGACTCTAACCCTATAGAAGAGAATGGTGGTGTTGCTAAAGCACCAGTGACACTAGAACTTGGTAGTGACATATTAACCGTAGATATGGGACTTGTATATCTGAATGATGCAAGTATAGGTGACTTTATATGGATAGATGAAAATGAAAATGGTATCTTTGATAACAGTGAGATAGGTTTAGATGGAGTGACTGTAAATCTATACAATGAAGCAGGTGACTTAGTAGAAACTATGCTTACACATAGTGGTGGAAGATATTTATTTGAACATTTATCAGAAGGTACTTATGTGGTTGAATTTATAGTACCTAATGCTTTAGGGTATGAGTTTACTTCTGAAAATATTGGTACAGGAGATTTAGACTCAGATGCTGATAGTGTTACAGGAAGAACAGATCCTATTGTACTACGTGAAGGTGAACATATTGTTGTGATAGATGCAGGTGTTTACTGTGGGTGTAAAGATGCTCCAGTAAAAGCTAATGGTGGAGATGCCTTGAGTTTACTAGGAATGCTTCTAATGATGTTAATGACACTCTTAACAGGACTCTTCTTTGTAAGACAAGAAGAGCAGAGAGTATAAGGAAGAGATGATGAAAAAAATAGTACTTTCAATGGTTATAGGAATGATATTGACAATGAACGCTAATGCTGGAGGTAAATTTGTAACTCCTGCTATAGTACCTGTTGTACCTATCCCTGAAATAATAAACCCCTTACCACTTTATATTGGTTTGGGTTTAGTTGCAGTAAATTTAGATAGAGACCCTTGTCTCTGTGGTGAGGCAGAGAGTAAAGATTTACGTTATGGTAGTGTCTTAAGGGTTGGTTGGGATTTTAACAACTATATAGGAGTAGAGGGAAGAGTCCTAAAAACATTTGGTAATGATGTATTCTCTATATCAGAGCATTATGGACTTTATGTTAAACCACAGTATCATATAACAGAGCAGATAAATGTTTATGCATTGCTAGGTTATGGTAAAACAACTATAGACTACACCAATGGGGTAAGAAGTAGTACTACAGAAGAGGATGGTTTTTCTTATGGTTTAGGATTTGAATATGACTTTAGTGCAGATGATAGCCTTGGAAGATACAATAGAGTATTTGATGGTCAAGGTGATCAAGAGACAAGTTGGGGAGTGTGGGTTGATGTACAGCATCTTTTAAAAGACGCGGGTTCAGTCCATACTACTACTAATATACTAACCGTAGGTATTACTTACGATTTTTAAAATAAAAGCGGAGACTCCTCCGTTTTGAACTATATCTGATGAAGATTATGCTAAAATCCAAAATAAAACTTATATGTAAAGAGTCTTCCCTATGATAGTAAAAATTAATGATGTTTTGCAGTATAGTAATGACCTTACCATACTCTATGTTGAAGATGATAAAGCAGTTCGTGATGAAATGTCAGAATTACTAAAAGAATTCTTTCAAAAAATTATCATTGCTAAAAATGGAGTAGAAGGGTTAGAAACCTATATTGAGTATAAAAATGAGTTTAATAAATACCCTGATTTGATTATTACTGATATAGCCATGCCTGATGGTAATGGTGTAGAGATGAGTAAAAAGATATTAGAGTTAAATGAAGATCAAATTATTATTATTAACTCTGCACATAATCAAAGTGAACTGCTTGTGGAACTTATCAATATGGGTATTAGTTTTTTTCTTCTAAAGCCTGTAGAAGAGCAGCATTTTCTTCAAACACTTTATAAAGCATCAAGACGATTTCACTTTGAAGAGATTGAGCATATATATAGGAAAGAGCTTGAAGTTGCTATAAAAAAATCAGAGAGTGCTACAAAGGCAAAAGATGAATTTTTAGCCAATATGTCACATGAGATAAGAACACCCATGAATGCAGTTATCGGGTTAAGTCATATTCTGATGGATACTTCCCTAAATGAAAAACAGTATGATTATGTAAGTAAAATTCATAATTCAGGTGAGCTTCTACTTGGGATTATTAATGATATTTTAGATTTTTCTAAAATAGAAGCAGGAAAGCTTGATATTGAAAATATACCGTTTAATCTAAATACTACCCTAGATAATGTAGCCAATATGATAGGTGGAAAAGCCAAAGAGAAAGGGCTTGAACTTGTATTTAATATAGAAAACAATGTACCTGCCATGATAGAGGGAGATCCTCTTCGCTTAGGTCAAGTGATTATTAACCTTATGAATAATGCTGTGAAGTTTACAGATAAAGGTGAAATAATATTAAAAAGTAAGATGATTATTACAGATGATGATAAAACTTTTTTAGAATTTCAAGTGATAGATTCAGGGATTGGATTAACAGATGAACAGATAAGTAAACTGTTTAAATCATTTTCCCAAGCAGATAGTTCGACTAGTAGAAAATATGGTGGTACTGGTTTAGGATTAACTATCTCTAAGCAACTTGTAGAGCTTATGGGTGGTAAGATATGGGTAGAGAGTGAGTATGGTAAAGGGAGTCGTTTTATCTTTACTATAGAGACAAAACAACTTGAACGTAGAAGTTACCGTTTACCTTCACGTAGCCTTATGCATAAAAAAGTATTGATAGTTGATGGTAATGCTCAAACCTCTGCAGCACTTATAGATATGCTAAAATATTTTCAATTTGTTGCACTTGAAGCTTCCAATAAATTAGAAGCTAAAATGCTTATTTTAAATAATACATTTGATATTATTTTTATAGATAGTGAGATTATGGCACTATGCGATAGTAATTATATAAAAGAAAATTGTCAAGCTAAAATTATTTTAATGGAAAAAGGTTTTCAGTCTATGACAGAGAATCAATTTAATACTATACCTATTCATGGAAATCTAGCTAAACCTTTTAATCAACAGATGCTTTTTACTACTATTGTGGAACTTTTTACTCAAAAAGATTTGAAAAGAGTTGTAAAATCAGATAAATTAACTAAAAAAGATCTTCTCTGTTTAGAGGGTAGTACTATCTTAATTGCAGAAGATAATAAAATAAATCAAACTGTAATAGCTGGTCTTTTTGAAGATACAGGTATCAAAATCATTATTGTTGATGATGGTATAGAAGTATTAGAACAGTTAAATGATAATAAGAATATAGAAATGATTCTTATGGATATTAATATGCCTAAAATGGATGGGTATGAAGCTACACGTCAGATTCGTAATAGTAGTGACTATGATCATATTCCTATTATTGCATTAACAGCAAATGCAATGCAAAAAGATATTGATAAAGCTAAAGAAGCGGGAATGCAAGAGCATTTAGGAAAACCTATTAATGTTGATACACTATATAAGTTGTTATTAAAATATTTGACAGTAAAAGTAGATATACCAGAAATACAAAAAGAGCCACAACAAGATGAGGCTAAGAACAAGAAGTTAAAAGAAGAAAATGATAAAAAAGAGGAAATCCTAAAGCAGATACTTCTTATTAAAATGTTAAATGTAGAAGATGGTATGGAAAGAGTAGGTGGTGATGCTCTACTCTACAAAAATATTTTATTGGACTTTTGTAAACTCTATAAAGACTCAGTCTCTAAGTTTAAAGTGTTTATAAATACATCTAATAATATAGAAGCTTCAAAATTAGCACATGATATTAAAGGAACATCAGGAAATATTGGAGCTGTAGCACTATATAGGTTGGCAAATTTATTAGATACTGCCTTTCAAGAAGAAGAAAGTGAAATAACATTAATGCCCTTAGTGAGTCAATATGAGGTAAGACTTAATAATCTGATTTATTCTATTAACAAAGTATTTACAAGTAACTCTAGTGACTTAAAAGCAATAGAAAAAAATGAGATAGCAAAAGATCAGTTAGATGTTATACTACAAAATATGTTAGTCTATGCAAAAAAACGAAAAGCGTTAATATGTAAAGAGTTGGTTGAAGAGTTAAGTCAGTATGATTTACCAGAAATCTATGAAGATGAATTAGAAGATATTAAGAGATTGTTAAACAAGTATAAGTTTAAAGAAGCCATAAAAATAATAGAGGAAATAAGTTGAAAAAAGTACTAGTTGTAGATGATAATGAATTAAATATTACAATATTGTTAAATTTGTTGAGTAAAAAATATGATGTAAGTGTTGCTCTAAATGGAGTAGATGCACTAGAGAGTTTAGAAGAGGAGATACCTCACCTTATTGTCCTTGATATTATAATGCCAGATATGGGTGGTGTTGATGTATGTAGAAAAATAAAAAGTGATGATAGAACAAAACATATACCAGTTATTTTTCTTACCGCAGCACATACTTTAGAGGATGAAGCCTATCAGGTAGGGGCAGATGACTTTGTAGGTAAACCTTTTAATTTAGTAGAATTAGGTGAAAAAATAGAAAAATTAATTTAGTCATTGGTGAATATTATTAACCTTTAATTAACTTCACCAAAGTATACTTCTCTCATATATATTTAGGAGAATTACTTGAGCCAAATTATTGAAAATATTAAAACAGAAATTGCTAAAGTTCTAGTAGGACAAGATAAAATGGTAGAAGCACTCTTAGCAGGTCTTCTTTGTCGTGGTCACATACTTTTAGAGGGTGTGCCTGGGTTAGCTAAAACTACTGCAGTAAATGCATTAGCTAAGACTTTAGGATTAAACTTTAAACGTGTACAGTTTACACCTGACCTCCTTCCTTCAGATATCATAGGTACAGAAATCTATGACCCATCTACTAACACATTTAAAATCAAGCATGGACCTATCTTTACAAACCTTTTACTAGCAGATGAGATAAATCGTGCTCCTGCGAAGGTGCAGTCTGCACTACTTGAAGTGATGCAAGAGAGACAAGTTACTATTGGTGATGAGAGTTTCAAGATTGACTTACCATTTTTAGTTATGGCGACACAAAATCCAGTAGAGCAAGAGGGTGCTTATGAGCTACCTGAAGCACAATTAGACAGATTTATGCTAAAAGTAGTAGTAGGCTACAACACTAAAGAAGAAGAGTTAGAGATAGCAAGACGTGTAGCAAACAACAGTTTTGAAAGCATTCAGCAAGTAGCAACGTTAGAAGATCTTAACACCATCAGAGAAGAGGCATTAAAAGTCCATATGGATGAGGAGATAGAGCGTTATATTATAGAACTTGTATCTGCTACACGTGACCCTAAAGCTTATGGCTTAGAAGAGCTTGAATCCTTTATAGAGTTTGGAGCAAGTCCAAGAGCAAGTATAGATATGTATAAAGCTTCACGTGCTATTGCTTACCTTAAAGGGCAAGATTATGTCTCTCCTATTGAGATAGCATACATTGCTAAAGAGATACTACGTCATAGAATTATTCTCTCTTATGAAGCAGAAGCTGAGGGTGTTACCCAAGATATAATTATAGAGAAAATATTGGCATCAGTACCGATACCATAGGTTTTGTATATGTGGTGGGTAAATCCACCCTACACGAGAACAATATATTAAATTTATCTGCCCTATGTATAAATAATATATAGGTTGGATTTATCCACCGATAAGAGGTATAAGCATTTGAACAAAGCAGCAAAAAAAATCATTTTAAAAACCAAAAAGCAGGTTTATGGTGACATGCTTGGTAATAACGCATCACTATTTCAAGGTGAAGGCTTTGAGTTTGCAGAGTTGCGTGAGTATGTTTATGGTGATGATGTTCGTAAAATAGATTGGAAAACAACAGCAAAACTAGGTAAACCCTTTGTAAAAGTTTACAAAGAAGAGCGTGAGCTTAACATTACAGTTGTAACTATGTTAGGGGGATCTACTTATTTTGGTACAGTAAAGCAGAAGTCGGAACTTATCGCTGAGATTACAGGGATATTGGGATTTTCAGTAGTAAAAAATACAGACCTTTTTTCTCATATACTTTTTGCAGATAAACTCTACGAGATAAGTAAAGCAAGTAAAAAACTTTTTTCTGTACATAAAGCAGTTGAAGATACGATGAACTTTAGTCCCATAGGAAAAGAGAGTGACTTTAAGATGTTAGTAGAGACGCTTCATAAGCGGCTTAAAAAGAAGTCATTACTGTTTATTCTGTCTGATTTTATAGGTGATATAGACTTAAAACTCTTAAGTAAAAAACATGATGTGTTTGCCATTATTGTAAGAGATAAATTTGAAGAAGACCCTTCAGAGTTAGGATATCTTAGACTTATAGATATGGAGAGTAAGAGAAGTTTTGAAGGAAATATAGATAGTCAGACACTTAAAAAGTATAAAAAAGCTCTTAATGATAATGATGAAACACTCTATAAACAGTTTAAAAAACATGGTATACGTTTCACTAAGATTTATACCCATGAAGAACCATATGTAAAACTTATGAAGAGTATGAGATAAGGATAAATAATGGATAATAATATTACAGAACAATTAAAAGATATTAAACCTTTACTTGAGATACCAGATAATTCCTATTATATGTACTGGGGATTAATTATTTTCACATCTATTATTGTTGTAGGGACACTTTTTTTTATTGGTAAAAAACTTTGGGATAATCGTAAAGAGAATCTTGCTAAAGGTTACTTAATAAAACTAAAAGAGATAGAGTGGAAAGATACAAAAAAATCTGCTTATGAAGCAACTTATTATGCAAGACTTCTTGCAACAGATGAGAGAAGGGAAAAACTTTTTGAACAGTTAGAACCTCTACTTGAACAGTATAAATATAAAAAAGAGGTAGAGAGTATAGATGAAGAGACACGTAAACGTTTTAACTTATTTGTGCAGGTGACAGATGAATCAGTTTAGTTTTGAATACCCATTAGTTTTAGGTGTAGTGTTGCTCTTTTTGATCTGTTCCAAATGGTGCAAAGAGCGTAGTAGAGCTATCTATTTTCCTCATGTAGAACAACTTTTAGCACGTAGTAGTAGCAAAAGTTCATTCTTAGGATGGCTTAAATGGATAGGAATTGTATCAGCTATTGTAGCATTAGCTTCTCCTGTTATGACAAAAACCTATAGTAACTCTAAGAAAGAGGGTAGAGATATTGTGCTTATTATTGATGCTAGTGACTCTATGCGTCAATATGGATTTGATGCTAATGATATTTATAAAAATAAATTTGATGTAGTTAAAGAGGTGGTAGTAGATTTTATAGATAAAAGAGAGAATGACCGTTTAGGGATGGTAACTTTTGCCGATGTAGCATTTATCTCCTCCCCACTTACATTTGAAAAAAAGTTTTTAAAAAATCTTACAAAGATGCAACAGTTAGGTATGGCAGGGAAAAGAACTGCTATTAACGATGCTATAGTTCAAAGTTACAACATACTTAGTAAAAGTAAAGCTAAATCTAAAATAGCTATTTTACTTACAGATGGTATAGATAACATGAGTAAAGTCCCTTTTGCTGAACTTAAAAGCATGATAGAAAAAAGAGATATTAAACTCTATACTATTGGAATAGGAAGTCAACGTGATTATAACGGTAAGTACTTACAAGCGTTGGCAAAGGCAGGAAAAGGTGAAGCGTATGGAGCAAGAGATGCTAAAACGCTTTCAATGATTTATGAAGAGATAAACAAACTAGAAGTAACTAAAATAGAAGATAAAAAGATTGTGCAATATACATATTACTATACCTATCCACTCTTTTTGGCTATTTTGAGTTTACTGTTATTTATCTATTTTAGATCTTCAAAAGGAGTATAGATGACATTTGTACACCCATATCTGTTTTGGATATTGATTGTCCCTTTTATATTGTTTGCTTTTTTGATTACAACGAATAAAGAGCACCTTTCACGTATATTTGATGAAAAAGTGCTTAAGCGATTGAGTGCAGCTGATGAGAGTATGCCAGTTGTTGTACGTAATGTACTGATGTTTGTAGCTATTTTTTTAATGATAGTTGCCATTGCAAGACCAGTGGTAGAAAAAGGTGAACAAAAAGTAGCAGTAAAAGGTTTAAGTCTTTTAGTTGGGCTAGATATTTCAGGTTCTATGCGTAGTGAAGATCAGTTTCCTAACCGTTTAGAGTTTGCAAAAAAGAAGATAACCTCTTTATTTGATCTAATGCCTAGTGATGAAATATCTGTTTTAGCTTTTGCTTATAGCCCTTTTGTACTTGCACCTTTTACGAGTGATAAAGATACTCTAAAGCAGATGGTTGAAGGGGTAGATGACTCATACATAAACATGGGGTCAACAGACTTTATGGCTCTAGGTGAGTTTGCTTCTAATTTGTTAGAGAAGAAAAAACCTAAAATAATGGTTCTGTTTAGTGATGGGGGAGATAAAAAAGCGTTAGAGGGTTTTTCGGAACTTTTAAAAGCTAATGATATAGACCTTTACGTTGTACTTGTAGGTACAACACAAGGGGCTCCAGTACTTACTCAAGATGGAAAACCTTTGAGTAAAAAAGATGGAACTATTGCAATTACACAACGTAATGACGCTTTAGGTGAAATAGCTAAAGAGAATGGTGGAGCGTATGTAGTTGCAAGTAATGGTAAAAAAGATATAGTAGAGCTAGTCTCCGTGATACGTGCAAAATACAAAAATCAACAGCAGGGTGAAGTGATGGTTAAGCAAAGAGATGAAATGTTTTATTACCCTTTAGCTACTGGACTATTTCTACTTCTTATCTCTTTAAGTTCTATGCCTAGAAGGAGAGAAGTATGAAGTTTATAGTATCGATATTAATGGTTTTGTATTTTGTACAAGTAGAAGCAGGAATAACAGATTTTCGAACTATAGATAAGGCAAAAAAAGCCTATGAAGCTAAAGAGTATGTTAAGAGTGTAATACTCTTAGAGAGTATTAAAAAGAGTAATAATACAAATGAATTACATTATAACTTAGGTAATACTTATTATAAAAAAGGTTATTTTGACAAAGCAATAGAAGAGTATAAGGCTTCTAAAGGTGTAGATGAAGCTTCAAGACAATATAACTTAGGTAATAGTTATTATGAAAAAGGTGATTTTGATAAAGCTATAGAGAGTTATAAAGAATCATTAAAGTTTCGTGATGACCCTGAGGCTAAAAATAATTTAAAAATTGCGAAAAAAATGAAATTAAAAAAAGATAAAAATGGCGATAAGAAGATGCAAGATAAGAAAAAGAAAAATAAGAAAAAGAACGACCAAGATAAGAATAACGATAAAAAAGATGATAAAAAGAGTGATAAAAAGAACCAAAAAGATAAAGATAAAGATAAAAAAGAGCAAGACGATAAGAAAAAAGATGGTGAAAAAAAGAAGTCAGATAGTAAAGAGAAAGAGCAAAAAGATAAAGATAAAAAATCAGATAAAGATGCAAACAAACCTCAAAAACCCAAAAAAATGAGTAAAGAAGAGAAGCTTAAAGAGCAAGAGCTTCAAAGGCTTCTTAAGAAAATGGGACAAAAGAAAATGCCTGTGATGATGTATCAGATGGGTGAAAATAAAAAAACTAAAAGGAGTGAAGATGCAAATCCGTGGTAAATTTATAGTAAAATTACTTTTAATCATAGTATCAACTTTTCAATTTTTATATGCAGTAGGTGTAACTGCAACAGTTTCAAACACTGAAGTAGTGCAAGGAAATCCTGTAAAGCTTCATCTTGTAGCAACGGGTGATGATGTAGAATTTCCCAATATTGTAGAAGTAAATAAAGCACAAGTATTAGGTAGGCATAAAGGACAAAGTAGTTCACATAGCTACAGTAATGGTAATTTTGAAAGTAAATATACAACGACTCTATCTTTGACATTTATTCCTGAAAAGAGTATGACGATTCCATCTTACACAGTGAAGATAGATGGCTCAGAGTATAAAACAGACCCCATAGCGATAAAAGTGATAAAAGCATCAGCTGTAAAGAGTAGCAATAATAGTAAGTTTTTCTTAACTATGAAGACAAATAAAAGTTCTGTAGTAGTAGGGGAAGCTTTTGTAGTTACTGTATATTTTTCTCTACAAAATGGCATAAGACTCTCAGATAATCCACAATACACGAAACCTAAGTTTAAAGGTTTCTTTGTCAAAGAGGTACCACATGAGAATGCCTATAGAGATGGAAATTATCAAGTAACAAAAATACAATATGTGCTTACACCTAAAACTAAAGGTAATTTTACCTTAGATGGTGCTAGTGCTAAAATAGGGTTAGCAGATACTAGTAGACGTGATATGTTTGGTAGATTTTTTGGAATAGATTGGACACCTATTGCTTCTAACACTTTAGATATAGAAGTTAAAGAACAACCAGTAGAGACAGACTTAGTAGGAGACTTTACTCTAAAAAGTAATTTAGATCAAAATAGTGTAAAAGCCAATAAACCTGTAAATCTTACGGTAATAATAAAAGGTAAGGGGAGTCTTGAAGACTTTGAATTTCCCAATTATGAGATAGATGGAGTCACGATTTACAGTGATGAAGCAAAGGTAGAGAGTCGTTTAGTTAATGGTGTGTTAGAGAGTAGTGCTACAAAAAGTTTTGTTTTTATTTCAGAAGAGGATTTTGAGATACCTGCACATGACATCTCTGTATATAACATAAAAACTTCTAAAGTAAGCCATTTACAGATACCTTCTTATACTGTTAATGTTGCACCTCAAAAGAGTCTCTCTGCTGTTACCCATAGTACAGATACAAAAGGTCACGTGCAGAGTAATTTGAATCAACAATCTTTAGTCAAAGAGAAAGTAGTAACAAAAATAGTAGAGCAAAAAAGTGTAGCATGGTGGATGTTAGTTTTAGCCTTTATTTTAGGTCTGTTAAGTATGTATTTATTCCAGTATCTATTAAGCAATAAATGGAAAAGAACACAAAGTCCATTTAAAGAGTCAGAAGCACTCAAAATACTTTATGCACACATTAGTGATGATGCTAAAGCAGAAGAGATGGTACGAAAATTGTATGCAAAGAAGAATGGAGATAAAAATATAATAATTGACAAAAAGTTGTTAAAACAGTTAGTTGAAAAGTACAAAAAGTAGGGATAATATAGGTTCTTTAGATAGTTATAGAGATTTGATTTCGTGTATAGTTTTACAATAGAAGGAAAATAAAGTGAGTATATCAAATATCGCATATTTCTACGGAACAGTGGAAGAGGAGTATTTACATCAAATAAAAGTAGAACTTCAAGAGCAAAAAGTAGCGTATATAAAGTTATCTAAAATGTGTAGTGTAGAGTTAGATAACTTCTCTCATATGCTTGTCTCAGGAACGCTTTTAGAGATAAAAGAGGTTTTAGCGTTGGCTTTGAGTTATGATAAAAGTATAGGTATCGTACCCTTACCTAAACAAAAAGAGCTTATCAAAACATTTGACCTACCCTCTAAACTTAAAGAGAGTATTGCTCAAGCAATCCTACCATCTAATGAGAAGATAGATGTACTCTTCTGTAATAATGAGATAGTTTTACAAGAAGTGGTAATAGGTGATGCTCCTCCATTAGATTCATTTGACACTTCACTTAAAGAGAAATCTTTTTTTGCACGTATAAAACTTTTTTTCCATACGATGGCTAAAGTGAAAGAGTTACACCATACAAAGATGAAACTAACAGATGCAAAAGAGAATGAGATAAAGTTTTCAGCCATAGGGTTAGTAGGCTTAGAGTACAGTAATGCAACATTTGCTTCTAAGCTTATCTCTCAAGAGATCAACGCATTAGATGGTAAACTCTCTTTAGTCATACTAGCACCTATCTCAATATCGCAATACATGGGTTATCTATTTAACTCACTTGTCTCTAAGTGGACACCTAAACGTTTGCCTAAATCTGTAGGTTTTATACGCAGTAGTAAGATAAAAATAGAGTCAGAGAGACCTCTTAACGTGATTATTGATTCAGAGATAAAACAGCAAACACCTATAGAACTTAAAACAGAAAAGAAGGTACTATCCCTTAGTGTAGGAGAGAAGTTTTGGGAAAAACAGAAACAAGCGAGTAATGGTAAAGATAGTGTAAAGATAGAGCATCTGCCTAAAGATGAAGAGAGTGCAGTTTATTTAAGTAAGTCTATTCCTCTATTTTCTCATGCAAGTCAAGAGCAGTATGCTACACTTTTTGCAAACTTAAGAGAAGAGAGTAGGGCAAGCTCCACCTTTATGATACTTCTTATTTTTGCTACAATGATAGCTACTCTTGGGCTTTTTATTAACTCTAGTTCAGTCATTATAGGAGCTATGCTTTTAGCACCTCTTATGCAGCCTATTGTAAGTTTGAGCATGGGTGTGTTAAGACAAGACCATGACTTACAGTTAGGTGGAGCAAAGACTATTTTTGTGGGGGTTCTTGCTGTACTGTTGACCTCTGCGACGATTGCATATTTTACGCCTATAGAACAACTTACTTCTGAAATGTCAGGACGACTCTCTCCTACGATATTAGATCTTTTTGTTGCCATAGTCTCAGGAGCTGCTGCTGCGTATGCAAAGAGTAATGAAAAGATACTAGGTTCTTTAGCTGGTGTGGCTATTGCCGTGGCATTAGTTCCTCCTATAGCAGTTGCTGGTATTGGGCTTGGTTGGGCAGATTGGCATATGTTCTCTACCTCATTTCTACTCTTTATTACCAACCTTGTAGGTATCGTCTTTGCTGGAGCATTTACATTTGTAATGCTAGGGTTTTCACCTATACATGTAGCTAAAAAAGGGCTTTTAACATGGATGGCTATTGTTATAATAGTGGCTATTCCTCTTTATAGCTCTTTTGAAAAGATGAGAGAAGATGTACGGATACAAAAAATACTCTCTAATTTAGAATTTAATGTAGGTGAACATAAAGTAAAACTGATGCATATTGAGTTTGTTCAACGAAAAAAGGTAGATGAAGTTTACTGTGAAGTAGTTGCATCTGGTATTTTAAATAAAAATGAAAAGTTACGTCTTAAAGAGGTTATACAAAAAACAGTAAACAAAGAAGTTGAAGTGTTGGTTACTTTTAAATACAGGTTATAGGGTGTAAGATTACAAAATATCATGTAAGCTATTGGCATCATTCATCCAATGGTTTAGATTTTCCCACTCTTCATTTTTAACCATCTCTTGACATTTCTTAAGTTCTGTCTGGAAAGTCTCTATGGCTTCAAGTACATTTTCTTTGTTTTGTCTAAAGATATCTTCCCACATGGTAGGGGAAGATTTTGCTATACGGCTCATGTCTCTAAATCCACCACCTGCTAGGTTAATAATACTCTCAGATGCTTCTTGTTTTATGACGGCATTTGCTAGTGAATAGCTTAATGCATGAGGCATATGTGAGATAAATGCAGCATGTCTGTCATGCTCTTTTGCTTCCATAAAAACAAGTTTCATATCTATACTTGAAAAAAGTTTCCTTGCCACTTCTTGTTGATGAGTGCCACTTTTTTGCATGTCACATAAAACAACAACTTTCTCTTTGTACAGACCAGATACTGCAGCTAATGGACCAAATTTTTCTGTTCCTGTCATAGGGTGGGCAGTAACAAAGTTTTCTCGTATCTCTTTTGGAATAGAAGTAGAGATTTTTTCTTTTGTACTTCCTAAGTCTATGATAGTACACTCTTTAGGTAGTGTGTCAAACTGTTTTGAGATAGCGATAATACCATCAACAGGTATAGTTAAAAAAACAATATCACATAGGCTTATCTCTGCTAAAGTATAAACTATTTTATCTACAAGATTTAACTCTAATGCTTGTTGGCAGTGTTTTTCATTATGATCAAGTCCTATAAAATAAAAATCCTCAGAAGTCTCTTGAAGTGCTATACTTAATGAACCACCCATAAGTCCAAGACCTACAATACCAACTTTAGTTATTTCCATACTATCAACCTTACATGCTTTATCAAATATTTAAATGATTATATCATGATTGCATAGTATATTATGCGTATCTTATTGAAATAAAGATAAAATATTAGCAAATTATATTAAGGTTTTCATTATGATAAAAAAGATAGCTCTTTCATGCACACTTATGGGTTCAGTACTATTAGCTCAGCAAGTTACGCAAATAAAATTTCAAGGACTTGCACATTTATCCAAAAGTCATGCGCTAGAAATTTCTGATATTCGTATAGGTGATGATATGAATAGTGCAAAGATTAATCAATCTATAAAGAATTTTTTTGAACAAGGATACTTTGAAGACGTTTGGGTAGATAAAAATGGTGGTACATTAGTATATCATTTTAAAGAAAAACCATCTATTGCCAATATTCAAGTAAAAGGATATGGTGATGATGGTGATAAACTTTTACAAACATTAAATCTTAAAAAAGGTGACCTTTATGATGAGGCACTTGTAAATAATGCGAAAAAACATATGATTGCACAATTAGAGAGTCAAGGTAGTTATGATACTGTTGTTGAAGTAAAAACAGCTGCTGTAGGTGAAGGTGCTGTTTCTGTTGTTTTTAATGTAAATAAAGGTGAAAAAATTAAAATTAAAAAGCTTAATTTTATTGGTGCATCTAAGTTAGATAAAAGTACATTAGAAGAGGGTATTGTTAACCAAGAAGAAGATGTAATGGGTTGGTTACCAATGCTTAGTAATGGTGAAGTAAAAGTAGATCAACTTGAATATGATGCATATAGAGTTAAAGAGACCTACATGAAAAATGGATATTTAGATGCGTATGTAAGTAAACCATTGATGCGTGTTGATTATAGTTCATACAGTGCAGAAGTTGATTATCAGATTAGAGAAGGGGTACAGTATAGAGTAGGTGAAGTTTCACTTTCTCAAAGTATAGAAGGACTAGATAGTCAAACATTACTTGAAGACCTTTCCTTAAAAAGTGGACAAGTATTTAATATAGAACGCATGAGAAAAGATATGAAAAAGCTAGAGATAGCAGCAGGTAATCTTGGATATGCAAATGCAAAAGTTTCTCCTAAAATGCGTAAAAATACAGAAGGGAAGATTGTTAGTCTTCAGTATGTGATTCATGCAGGGCAAAAGGTAACAATTAGTGATGTACTTATCTCTGGTAATGACACAACTAAAGATAGAGTTATCCGACGTTATATATATCTTGCACCTGGTGATATATTTAATGCTAAAGATCTTAAAGATAGTAAGGGTGCATTAGGTAGAACAGGTTTCTTTGATAAAGTGGAGATTAAAAGTCAAAAAGTTTCAGAAAACAAGATTAACCTTCTTGTTAAAGTAACAGAAGCTTCTACTGGTACTATATCTGCAGGTGGTGGATATGGTAGTTATGAAGGGATTATGGCAAATGCTTCAATTTCAGATAAAAATATATTTGGTTCAGGTATTAATGCTACGTTAGGATTTGAAATTTCAAAAATATCTACTAACTATAATCTGTCATTTGTTAATCCAAGAGTATGGGACAGTATGTATAGTCTAGGGGTGAGTTTCTACAAGAAAGAGTATGAATACATTGACTATATTCAAGATCAAGTAGGAGGGTCTGTAACCTTAGGAAGACAGTTCTATAGACACTTTTATGCTTCTTTTGGTTTAGGATATGTAGATAACAAATCTACATATAATGATAATTATGACCCAACTGGCGGAATTGATGTTACTTTTTATGCTGACCAATATGAAAAAGTCTCAGGATTCTTAAGTGTAAAGTTTGATAACACAGATGATTATTATATGCCAAGAGAAGGGTATATCGCTTCAATCAGTGTTGAGATGGCACAAATGGATGGGGATATGAAGCAAGAAAATATAGATAGAGGATATAGTCAGTTTGATGACTTTACTAAAACTTCTATACGCTTTGGTGTATACTACGGTATGGAAGATATCTTAGACTATGACCTTATCTTACGTTATAAAGCAAGATATACTAAAATTATCTCTGGTAATGATGAGTATATTCCTATAGCAGAGAGACTTTTTATGGGTGGTATAGGTTCAGTTAGAGGATATTCACCTTATTCACTATCACCTAAGATATTGGGAGATAGAATTGGAGGTACTGAGAGATTTTCAACAACAGTTGAAGCAAGTATTCCTCTTTCATCTGCAGCAAAAATGAGATTGGCATTCTTCTATGATTATGGAGTTATTGGCTCTGATGATGTTCCTACTGCAACAGGAAGTTTATCATTTGGGGATGAAGCTAGATCTTCAACAGGAGCTGTAATAGAGTGGCAATCACCATTTGGAGCTATTAATCTAGTCTTTGCTTATGCATTAGATGAAGAACATGATGATGATACTGCTACTTTTGAATTTTCAATGGGAAGTAAATTTTAAGAACTTCGCATACTATTGAGGTCTCTTCGACCTCAATAATTTTATCTACGAGAAATCTTATATTTAATTACAATAACTTTTCTAAAATATCAACATTTACTTATAGTTTTGAAGTGTAGCAGACTAGCTTGTAAAGTCTTTTAGATATCTATCTATACCTAAGTATGGAAAAGTATTTAAAATGTATAGGAGGCTTATTTTAGAAGGAGGTTTTTGTTGTTAAATAGTCTGAACTGATATCTTTAGATAGCAGTTCATTTTGAGAAAATACTTTTACTCTTCTTTTTCTAGTTTATTGAACTTAAATTTTAACTCTTCAATGTTTTCAACATTATCAGGGTCAGAGATAATACAATCTACAGGACAAACTGCAATACATTGTGGCTCATCAAAGTGACCTACGCACTCCGTACATCTGTCTGAATCTATAAGATAGACAGGATCATTTTCCTCAATTGCCTCATTAGGACATTCTTCTCTACATGCATCACACGCAATACATTCATCTGTTATTAAAAGTGCCATTTTTTCCTCTCTTTGAGTCGTATTTATTTTTTAAATATGCTCTTAAAGTTATTTATACGAGTTATAACCCAAGATAGCTTATGCTTTATTTAAAATAAGCTAAATTTCTTTTTTTGGTGAATTTTAATGGGTAATTGAGAGGAAGTAGAAGTCTTTTAGACTTCTACATTTTTAAATTACGAAATTTTCTTTGGAAAGCAGAAACGGTAACCACGTCTTCTTACGGTCTCTATAGTCGTAATATTGAGTGGTTTATCCATCTTTTGGCGAATCTGATTGATAGCTACTTCAATGACATTAGGAGTTACAAGCTCAGGTTCTTCCCAAATAGCATCAAGCAGTTGCTCTTTAGAGACAATTTGATCTTTATGCATTGCTAAATGAGTTAAAACTTCAAAAGGTTTACCTTTAAGCTCTATCTCTTCACCCTGGAAGATGATTTTCTCCTCTTCAGGATTAATAGTAAGGTCTTCTATTTCAATAATATTTGAAGCACCAAAACGAAGTTTAGCTTCAATACGTACCAATAATATATCATAGTCAAGTGGTTTTAAGATAAAATCATCTGCTCCAGCACGTAAAGCACGTATCTCTCCATCTTTGCCACTATGTGAAAGAAGAATAACTGAAGTTTTGTGAGCATTCTTTTTAATTTCTGCAATAAGATTTATATCTGTATTATTCTCATCTTCCCAAGCAAATAAAACTAGGTCATAATTTCTTATATCAAGATAATATTTTGCATCACCAAGGTTTTCTGCTTTATCACATTGATAACCATTTTCTACAAGCAACGAAGAAAGGGTCTTACCTAAGCCAACATCTTTTTCTATTATCAATACTCTCATGAATAAACCTTTATCTTTAAGTTATATTTAATATTATAGCATAAAAAAAGGCTTTGTTGTATTTAAAACAGAATACTTTAAGAAAAGTCCCAAGAATGACTGACTGCTACATTACAATTAGGTAAAATATCTGGTTTGGAGATTTTAAGAAAGAGGGTTTTAATGGCAGGATAAGTACTACAAATAAGTGTCATTACCCCTAATAGGGCCTCTTCAAGTAACTTATATCTACTAGTTAAAAGATTTTTTTCTATAAGATAAGTGATATTGGCATAATCAATAAAGTGTTCACTATCGTTATAAGTATAAAAAGCATTCATATCCACCATTACTTTTTGTGGAGTAGTACGTTCTGAATCTAATAACCCAATTATTACTTTAAAAGTAAGATTTTCTATATGTATATGCATTAAACTTTTCCCTCTTCTTTGTTAAAGAGGCGTATGATATTTGGAATATGTTTATATGTAATAATAAGTGCAATTATCCAAATAGGTGCATGAGAACCAATACCTGGTACTTCAGGGTAGAGTATATAAGATGCTATAAGAAATGCAGCAAGACCTATAAGTGAAGAGAGTGAAGAGATTTTTAATCCTTTACTTGCACCTAACCAGATAACTATAGCAATTATTGCAGGGATAGGCATCATAACAAGAAGTACTCCAAAACCAGTAGCAACACCTTTTCCTCCTTCAAAAAATAAAAATGCAGAGAAACAGTGTCCTATAACCGCAAGAACTGCTAGTGTCCAAAGTACACTCTCAGGTACATTGAGCATCATAGCGATTAAAATAACAACAACACCTTTTATCGCATCTAAAAATAGGGTAGCTGCTCCTAATTTTTTAGCTAGTGTAGGATCTTGTTCTTTTACTACACGTAGTACATTTGTAGCTCCGATGTTACCACTACCTTCATTTTTGATGTCAACTCCTGCAAATTTTTTTGCTAAAAGATAGCCAAATGGAATACCTGATAAGAGATACGCGCTAAGGTAAAGTATGATGTTCTGGTGAAATAAAAAGTCCATGTATTGTTCCATAATTAAAATTTATACTGCAATTTTAACTGAATTTTGATAAAATTACTCACTTATTAGCGTAAAAATACGTTCTAGCCATAGAAGGATGAAGATGAATATAGATTATAAAGCTGAAATAAACAGAATGAAGCAAGCATTAGATGTGACAGTTGTAGCACACTTTTATCAAAGAGATGAAGTTTTTGAAATGGCAGATATTACAGGTGATAGTCTGGAACTTGCACGTAAATGTAAAGCTGATAAAAATCCTTGGGTTGTTTTCTGTGGAGTTGGATTCATGGGACAGAGTGTTAAAGTGATAGCACCTAAGAAGCGTGTACTTATGCCAAAAGTTGCATGTTGTGCGATGGCACGTATGATAGATGGCTCTTATTTTGATGACTCCGTTAACTACATGGTTGAGCGTGGTATTGCCAAAAATGATATATTACCTATTACATACATAAATTCTGATGCGACGGTTAAGGCAAAAGTAGGAGAGATGGGTGGACTTGTCTGTACCTCTTCAAATGCATTTAAGATTATAGAAAAAGGTTTAGAGAGTGGTAAAAAGATTCTCTTTGTTCCCGATAGATGTTTAGGACAAAACTTTGCGATACAGATGGGCTTAAAGTCTTGTGTTATCGGTTTAGAAGAGGAGGGTAAGGAGTGTGACCCTAAAGAGGCAGATATTATCTGTTTTAACGGATTTTGTTCAGTTCACCAACTTTTTACTCTTGATGATATAGCTTTTTACCGTAACAAATACCCTGGCATTAAAATAGCAGTACACCCAGAGTGTGACCCTAAAATAGTTGCTGCATCAGATTTTTCAGGTTCTACTTCACAACTTATTAAGTACGTAGCAGAACTTGACCCTCAAGAGAAAGTAGCTGTGGGAACAGAGTATAACTTAGTAAACCGTATGAGAAAAGGAAACACGTATGTACTCTCCTCAACCAAACCTGAGTGTCCTACGATGAATGAGACAACACTTGAAGACCTTTATCTCACTCTAAAGTCTATAGAAGATAAAAAACCTATCAATGAGATAGTAGTTGCCCCACACACAGCAAAATATGCAAATCTTGCACTTGAACGTATGTTAGCAGTAAAGTAGAGAGAAGTAAATTACTCAAGAAATCTTGAATAAAAGGATTAAAATGAGAGAACAAAAAATAAAAAAGACTCTAAAAGAGAAACTAATAAATAAGACTTTAAATGATAAATTTAATCACCTTCCTTATAAAATTAGTACAGAATTAGAGATAGATAATTTAGAAAAAGATATTCCTATTATGGCAAAAGAGATTTTTAAAAAAGCTTATACTAACTCTGTTGCACATGGTAATAGCGTTATAACGGTTATTGATAATACTATTTATGAAATATGTACAAATGGTGATAGAAAAAAAATTAAAGAAATAGAACCCTTGATAAAGCTAAATATGAGTAAAAAGATAATTTTAGAATGATTACCCCTCGATTAAGAATGTTTGCAGGACCAAATGGTAGTGGAAAGAGTACCTTAAATGGAAGTATAGATAAAAAACTTTTAGGTATTTATATCAATGCAGATGAAATAGAAAAAAGTATTTGTGAAAATCAATATTTAGATATGTCAAAATACAATATTCAAACAACAACTGACGAGATAAAAACTTTTTTTACTTCTCATGGGTTAGTACAAAAAGCCAATTTAGCAGAAGAAATTACTCTTTTAGAATTTGAGTACCAAAAGATTAGCTTTAAAAATATTGAGATAAACTCTTATTATGCTTCGCTATGTGCAGACTTTATAAGGCATAAATTACTTGAATTAAAAGTATCTTTTACTTTTGAAACAGTGATGTCTTCTCCTGATAAAGTTTTGTTTCTAAAAAAAGCTCAAGAATTAGGATATAGAACTTATTTATATTTTATTGCTACACAAGATCCTTATATTAATATATTACGTGTAGAAAATAGAGTCAAGATGGGTGGTCATCCTGTACCAAAGGAAAAAATAAAGAGTCGTTATTATCGTTCTCTTGAGTTATTACATCAAGCTGTTAAAAACTCTTCAAGAGCTTATATCTTTGATAATTCTAATGAAGATAAAGTATGGTTAGCTGAAATTGTAGATGGAAGAGAAGTAACATTACAAACAGAAGATGTTCCAAAATGGTTTGACACATATATACTTAAAAAGTCAGAAGGATAAACCGTGCAAAAAGAACAATTTATAAAAGATTTAATCACAGAAGATGTAGGTAGAGGGGATCTCTTTTCTCGGATTAGCGAGAGTAAGGAGATACGTGCGTATATTATTGCTAAAAGTGATGGTATCTTTGCTGGGCGTGAGTATGTAGAGGTATTGGCTCAAATGTATGGGCTTTGCCTTGTGTGGGAAGTAAGAGATGGTGAATCTTTTGCAAAAGGTAAAAAACTCCTATTTGTAAGTGGAGACTCTAAGATTATACTCTCTTTGGAACGCTCTATTTTAGATATGGTACTTCATGCCTCTTCTATTGCTACTTTAACTGCAGAGTATGTGGAGGCTATTGTTGATACGGGGGTAAAGTTACTAGATACACGTAAGACACGTCCACTGTTAAGAGTTTTTGAAAAGTACGCTGTACGTTGTGGTGGTGGTATAAACCATCGTATGGGCTTAGATGACTCCTTAATGCTTAAAGATACACACCTTAAAACCATAGATGATTTAGATGCTTTTATGAAAGAGGTTCGTCAAAAGATACCTTTTACTTCTAAAGTTGAGATAGAGTGTGAAGATTTAGAGATGGTAAAACGTGCTATGCATGCAGGGGCAGATATTGTGATGTGTGACAATATGAGCTTAGAGATGACAAGTGAAGTGGTAAGATACCGTGATGAACATTATCCTCATATCTTACTAGAAGCTAGTGGAAACGTAACACTTGATACGATTAAGCAAATAGCTAAAACAGGGGTAGATGCTATCTCTTCAGGATCAATTATTCATCAATCTGCATGGATTGACTTGTCCATGAAAGTAGAGTAGTGTGCTAGATAAATCATCTTCCATTATAGAAGTCGAGAGGCTACTTAGTCAATTTCAGAATATTACAATACTTACTCATCTTAACCCTGATGCCGATACACTTGGCACAGGCTTAGGAATCTATAATTTACTTAAAAAAGATAAAAGTAAAAGAATTGAGATAGTTAATGCTTCAAAAACTTTGCCTAAATATTTGGATTTTTTACCCTCTTATGCAAACATAAAACATAAAATAGATTTTGAAGAGAGTTTAATTATCACTTGTGATGCAGGGAGTATAGACAGATTAGGTTTTGATTTAAGCAGTAGAGTCATACTTAACATAGACCATCATAAAAGTAATCACTATTATGGGGAAGTTAATGTAGTCGATGAGCTGGCAGCATCAGCTTCAGAAGTGGCGTATATACTTTTTAAACAAATTTATACTATAGATAGCTCTGTAGCAACATGCTTCTATGCTGGACTACTCTCTGATACCCAATATTTTACGACAAGTTTGGTAGATAAATCCGTATTTAAAATAGCCAACTCTTTAGTTGAAGAAGGTGCTAATCCTTCTAAAATAGCTTTTCATTTTAGACAAAGATGCTCTTTAAGTTCATTAAGAATTTTAGAGAAAGCACTGCACTCTTTAACTCTATATCATGAAGCAAAAATTGCAGTAATAAGTATCACTCAAGAAGATATAGTAGAAACTGGAGCTATCATGTCTGATATGGAAGGTATTGTAGATTATGCTAACTCTTTAGTGACCGTAGAGATAGCACTCTGTGCTGTTGAGGTAGAACAAGGGAATATTCGTATCTCATTGCGTAGTAAAGGCATAGATATTGAGAAGGTTGCTTCTGTTTTTGGAGGTGGTGGACATAAAGTTGCGGCAGGTTTTACACTAAAAGAAAGTCAATTACAAGAAAGTATAGATACAATTTTAAAAAAGATACATAATTTAGGAGTATTGAATGGGAAGAAGTAGGAGAAAAAAGAGTGGAAGTAAAATAGTCAATACCCTTTTATTATTGGGATTCTTAGCAGGTGCAGGATACATATATACAGCACCTGAATTTGAGAGAGTAAGCCCAATACTTGAGAGTAGTGATAGTATAACTTGGAATAGAAAAGATCCTTTAAAACTTAAGCTTTCTGATAATATAGGGTTAAAAGATTATGAGTTGGTTTTAAGTGATGGACTCAATAGCCTAATTGTAGGACGTGGAAATTTTGATACAGGGACAAAAGAGAAGACACTTTTAGTAAAATATCCACAAAGTAAAACTTTAGATGCAAAGAGTAAAAACTTTACACTTAAAGTTATTGTCAATGATAGCAGTATGTGGAACTTCTTACAGGGTAATAGATTACAAAAAACACTTAATATTAAAATAGACTATAAACGCCCCAATGTAAATATATTGGCTAACTCTTATAGTATTACACAAGGGGGAAGTGCTTTAGTCGTTTTTCAAGCAGAAGATGAAAATTTAGACAAGCTATACATTCAAGTAGCTGGTAAAAAATTTAAAGTACAACCGTATAAAAAAGAGGGGTATTATGCTGCACTGTTAGCATGGCCATTTAATGAGAGTGATTTTAGTGCAAAAATTATTGCAACAGATACTGCTGAAAATAAGCGTGTTACAGTTATTCCACTGTTTTTAAAAAATCATAATTATAAAATTTCATGGATTAGAGTTAAAGATAAATTTATAGATGGTAAAATTTCTGATTTGGCTACGAGTAATCCAGAATACTCTGATATAGATAACAAACTTGAAAAGCTAAGAGCTGTAAATGAAAGTATGAGACTAAATAATGAAAACTTAATTCATAGTTTATCTGAAAATGTCTCTACAAAAATGTTAGATACATGGAAGGTAAAAAAGTTTTACCCTCTTAAAAGTGGTGCAAAGGTTGCTAGTTATGGTGACCATAGACATTACTACTACAAGACAAAAGATAATGAAGTTTCAGAATCTTATCATGTAGGGTATGACTTAGCTAGTACTAAAATGGCAATAATAAAATCATCAAATGCAGGTAAAGTTGTCTATGCAAACGACAATGGAATTTATGGAAATATGCCTATGATAGACCATGGCTTAGGATTATACACGTTGTATGGACACTGTTCTCAACTTTTAGTAAAAGAGGGTGATGATGTTAGTGTAGGTCAAGCTATAGCAAAAACAGGCACATCTGGTTTGGCTTTAGGTGACCATTTACATTTTGGTATCTTAATTCAAGGGATAGAAGTGAGACCTATAGAGTGGTTTGATGGGAAGTGGATTAAAACAAATATAGATAACATATTCGAAGAAGCAGATAAGATTATAGACGCTAAATGATTTATCGATAGTTAATATTTAAATGTTATACTATCAATATTTAATGATAAAGGAGAAAGTATGCAACAAAGAACAATTAAAAAATCTGTTGAAGTAGTTGGTATCGGTTTACATAAAGGTGAACCTATTAAGCTACGACTTGAGCCACTATCTGCAGATGCTGGACTTGTATTTTATCGTGAAGATTTAGCGATTAGCATTCCCCTTTCTCCTGCCAATGTAATTGATACTCGTATGGCTACTGTCATAGGAAATGATAAAGGTTATATCTCAACTATAGAGCATTTTCTCTCTGCACTTTATGCCTATGGAATAGACAATCTTCGTATTAGTGTTGATGGAAATGAGATGCCTATTATGGATGGTTCTTCTATCTCTTTTTGTCTGTTACTTGATGAAGCAGGGGTAAGAGAGTTAGATAAACCTAAACAAATTATACGTGTTAAAAAAATTGTTGAGGTAAAAGATGGTGATAAATTTGTACGCCTTCTCCCAAGTAGTACTGCTTCGTTTGATTTTAAAATTAAATTTGACCACCCTGCAATAGGTGAGCAGAATGAAAAATTTGATTTTAGTACACATAACTTTATAGAAGAGATAGCAAGAGCTAGAACATTTGGTTTTGTAAAAGATATACAGTATCTTCAAAGTCAAAATCTAGCACTTGGCGCTACACTTCAAAATGCTATAGGTTTAGATGATAATAAGATTTTAAATCCAGAGGGACTTCGTTTTGAAAATGAGTTTGCAAGACATAAAATTTTAGATGCTATGGGTGATATGATGGTATCTGGACACAATATTTTAGCTAAATATGAGTCTTTTGCAGGAAGCCATAGTCTCAATTATAAGCTTACTAAAAAATTACTTTCAGATAGTAAAAATTTTGAATTTATAACAGTTGAAGCCTTAGAAAGTAGTGCTTTTGCAAAATCATTCGCCTAACTATCAGCTCCTTATTATCTCTATCTCTACTCCTTTACTTGTAGGGATATATAAAGATAGCATACTTATTGATTCTTTTGAAAGTGAAAAAAAAACTTCAGAAATTTTACTCCCACTTTTAGATAAATGTATAGAGAAATATCCACTATCGAATATTATTTATACTCGTGGACCTGGTTCATATATGGCAATAAAACTTACTTATATTATGTTGAAATCTATAGAAATTATACGTGGTATTAAGTGTCTTGGATGTAGTGGTTTTGCATTAAATGGAGGTCAACCTATTAAAGCAATAGGAAACCTCTATTTTATCAAGGAAAAAGAGACTATAATTACAAAAAAATATGAACAGCCCATACTTGTAAAGTTTACATTACCTCAGAGTATTCATGATCTTGAATTAGATGAAGAATCTACACCAGAGTATCTGTTACCAGCTGTTTAAGGGAAAAAAGATGCTAATAAGCGTACCTGCCACTTCGGCAAACTTAGGACCAGGATTTGATACTCTTGGTCTTGCAGTTAATTTAAGAAATGAAATTATTATTAAACCTTCAAAGTTTTTGAGTATCTCTACTCATGGTGAAGGTGCAGAGAACTCTAAAATTAAAAAGAACTCTCTGTTTTTAAGTATATTTAATGAAAATTATAGAAGACTTCAAGGAAGAAATGATAACTTTAGGTTTGAATTTCATAATAGTATTCCTATCTCAAGAGGGCTAGGTAGCTCTTCTGCTGTGATAGTAGCAGCTCTTGCAGCTGCATATACAGCAGCCGATAGGAAGTACAATAAAAGAGAAATTTTAAACAGAGCTCTTGCCTATGAACATCACCCTGATAATATAACCCCCGCAGTTATGGGTGGGTTTAATGTAGCTTGTGTAGAGGGAGATAGAGTATATAGCAAAAAAAGACGCATGCCTGAGTATTTGAAAGCTGTAGTTGTTGTACCTAATCGTACTATCTCTACTGTAAAGTCACGAAATATACTTCCCAAAGTGTATAAAAAAGAGGAGACTGTTTATTCTCTTTCTCGTGCAGCATATATGACAGGACTTTTTATGAGTGAATCTTGGGATTTACTACGGATTGCATCTAAAGATAAATTACATCAATCAAGACGTATGAAGATGATGCCAGAGCTTTTTGATGTTCAAAAACTAGCACTTAAGCATGGTGCGTTGATGAGTACTCTCTCTGGTTCAGGTTCTACATTTTTTAATTTAGTGTATGATAAAGATGCAGAAATAATGGCAAAAGCACTACAGTTACGTTTTCCTCAATTTAGAGTTTTTACCTTAGCATTAGATAACAATGGAGTTATGACTAAAAAGTAGCCTTTGGGCTTAATCTCTTTTTAGATATAATACGCGATGAAAAAATCACAGCCTATACGAATGTGCATCGCTTGTCGTAATAGATACCCACAAAATAGTTTAATACGATTAAGACAAGTAGAGAGCGATGTAGTTATCTCTGATGGAAAAGGAAGAAGTTTCTACCTTTGTGATACATGCAGTACAAATGAAAAAAAAATCAAAGGCTTAGTGAAACGTTTTAAGCAAGACAAGGAACGGTTTATTAAGCTTTTAAAGGAGTTAGTCAATAATGGATAAAGTTAAAATCCAAGAAATAGCGGATGAAGCAGGATTGTCAAATGGAGATTTACTAGAGAAAGCTAAGGAATTAGGTTTCAATGTAAAAGCAGCAAATAGTACTATTAGTATGGAAGATGCTGGTGTTCTCGTAGATTACGCTATCAAAGGTACGTTACCAAAAGGTTTTCAAAAACCAGGTATTAAAAGAAAAATTACTATGGTAAGAAAGAAAATTGAAATAGTGGAGAAAAAAGTGGTTGCTGAAGATACAGCTAAAGAAGTTACAGAGACTAAAGAAGTTGTTGAAGCTAAAGAAGTTCCAGTAGAGACTAAAGAGGTTGTAGAGATTAAAGTAGAAGCGACTGAAGAAGTAAAAGAAGAGACAACAACTCCTGTAGAGACAGCAGAAAAAACAGAAGCAGTTGAAGTAACCCAAGTAGTAACTAAAGAAGAAATTGTTGATGAGAAAATTGTTGATGAAAAAAATAGTGATGAAAAAGTTGCTAACGAGGAAGAATCTAAAACGGAAATAGTTGAAACTGTAGAAGTTGAAGAAGAAAAACCTGTTGTTAAAGAAGTAAAGAAACGTAAAGGTATCTCTGTTGTTAGTAAAAATGTAGAGTCTAGTATTAAAGTAGTAAGTGCTAACAACAATGATGCAGATAAACCAAAAAGAAGAGTCCTTTCTCGTACAGGTATCAAAATTGTTAGAAAAGCAAAACCTGCACCAATAAGAGCTGGACGTAGAATATCTATGGGTGATCAAACACCATATATCTCTAAAAAGAAACCAAAGAAAATAGCAGAAGCTAGAGAGAGTGGTGAAAAGTTAGATATCTTAAATCACAGTAGTATGGGTGGTGAGATAAGTTCTGGTTTTGGTGAAGAAGAAGTAGTACTTTTAGACTTTTCTGATAAAAATATTTATGAAGAGATGATGCGTCAAGAGCAGAAACGTAAAGAAGAGATGAAGAAAAGAGAAGCTGCAAATGGTGGACCAAATAAAGGAAGACAACCTTTCCGTCCTCAACAAAGACGTTCATTGAAGCGTGGTGGTAAACGTAAGAAGTATGTAAGAGAAGAGAGTACAGAAGTAGTAACATCTGTAGAGATACCAGAAAATGTAAGAGTTTATGAGTTTGCTGAAAAAGTAAACCGTTCTGTAGGTGAAGTTGTTGGTTGCCTATTTGCTCTTGGTATGATGGTAACTAAAAATGACTTCCTCAATAAAGATGAAATAGAAATTCTTGCAGAAGAGTTTGAAGTAGAAGTAACAACAGTTAACCCACTTGATGAGCTTGACTACTCTGATGCTTATGATGCTATCGAAGATATAAACAGTGAAGAGAGACCACCAGTTATTACTATTATGGGTCATGTTGACCATGGTAAAACTTCACTTCTTGACAAAATTCGTACAGCTAAAGTAGCAGCAAAAGAAGCAGGTGGAATCACGCAACACGTTGGTGCTTACCAAGTAGAAAAAAATGGTAAGAAAATCACTTTTGTAGATACACCAGGTCACGAAGCCTTTACAGAGATGCGTGCTAGGGGTGCTCAAGCAACAGATATCGTTATTATCGTTGTTGCAGCAGATGATGGAGTAATGCCACAGACAAAAGAGGCTATTGCACATACAAAAGCAGCAGGAGTACCTCTTATTGTTGCTATCAATAAAATGGATAAAGAGTCTGCAAATCCAGATAATGTTAAGTCACAACTAGCAGAGATAGGTGTGATGGCTACTGATTGGGGTGGAGAGTATGAGTTTGTTCAAGTATCTGCACATTCAGGTATGGGTATTGATGATTTGCTTGAAACTATTCTTTTACAAGCAGAAGTGATGGAGCTTAAAGCTGATGCTTCTAGAACTGCCAAAGCAGTAGTAGTAGAAGCATCTCTTGAAAAAGGTTTTGGACCAGTTGCAAATGTTATTATTAAGAATGGTACATTAAATGTTGGTGATAATGTTATCGTAGGTAAGACTTATGGTCGTATTAAAGCTATCAAGCTTGATGATGGTAGAAGTGTGAAAGCTATTGGACCAAGTACACCAGCTGCTATAGTAGGACTTAATGAAGTACCAGGTGCAGGTGAAGAGCTTGTAGTTATGGGTACAGACAGAGAAGTACGTGAATTGGCTGAAAAAAGAGCAGAGTATGACAGAGCAAAACAACTCTCTCGTAGTACAAAAGCTTCTCTTGATGATCTATCTGCACTTATTGCAGAGGGACAACTTAAATCGTTACCTATTATTATTAAAGCAGATGTTCAAGGTTCACTTGAAGCGATTAAAGGTTCTTTAGAAAAACTAAGAAATGAAGAAGTTAAAGTAAACATTATCCACGAAGGTGTGGGTGGTGTTACAGAAAGTGATCTTACTCTAGCTGATGCATCAGAACACGCTGTAGTTCTTGGATTTAATGTTAGACCAACAGGTGCAGTGAAGAAGAAGTCAAAAGAGTTAGGTATTGAGATCCGTTCTTATGCTATTATCTATGATCTTCTTGATGATGTTAAAGCGATACTTGGTGGTATGATGAGTCCTATTATTACTGAAGAGGTTACAGGTCAAGCTGAAGTACGTGAAACATTTGTTGTAGCTAAAGTCGGTACGATTGCTGGTTGTAAAGTGAGTGATGGTAGTATCACAAGAAACTCTAAAGCAAGACTTATCCGTGATGGTGTGGTTGTATATGAGAGTAAAATCTCATCTCTTAAACGTTTCAATGAAGATGCTAAAGAGGTTAAAAATGGTTACGAGTGTGGTATCATGCTTGAGAACTTTAATGACATTAAAGATGGTGATGTTATAGAGACATTTAAAGATGTTGAAGAACAAGTGGTAATGGACTAAATGACACACGAAGAGATAAAACGTCATAGGGTAGAGTCTGTACTTAAAGAGCTTCTACCTGAGGCTTTTTCAACTTTAAACGATGAACGTATCAACAGTTTAACCGTTACAGATGTAAAGTGTTCTAAAGGACGCTCAAATGCTAAAGTTTATTTAGATAAATCATTTTTAAATGCTAAAGAGCAAGGTGAAGCACTTAGACAACTGCGTAAAGTTGGAGCTCATCTTCAGAACCACTGTAAACAGAGTGAAGGGTGGTTTAAAGCACCTATTTTTACTTTTGAGTTTGATGAACAGCTTGAAGAGGTAAGTCGTATAGAAGACCTTTTTAAGCAGATAGCAGGGCGTAACAGTAAAAAAGAGGCAAGTGAGATAAAGGATAGTACAGATGAATCTTGATGTGCAAATAGCAAAAATTATAGAAGCCAATGGTGCCGCGTTATATGATACTGAGGTAGTAACTGAGTTTGATGAAACTATCTACCGTGTACTTATTACAAAAGTAGGTGGCATAACTCTTGACCTTTGTGCGACTATCTCTCATGAACTCTCTCCTTTTTTAGATGTTCATCCTCCTATGAGTGAAAGATACCGTTTAGAGGTAAGCTCTCCAGGGATAGAGAGAAAACTTAGTAAACCTGTACATTTTCAAAATGCTGTGGGTGAAAAAGTTAAAATCAAACTAGGTGAAGGTGACAAACTCAAAGGTCTACTTAAAAGTGCAGACACTAAAGGGATTGTTGTTGAAACTAAACAAGGTGATGAGAGTTTCAGCTATGGAGAACTCAACACTTGTAAAACATACTTTGATTGGAATTAAACAAATTTAAAACTTGTAGGTGAAATAATATAAATGACAAATGAATTTTACATACAACTAGCACTAAACAAAGCTTGGGAGTACCAAGGGTTAACATACCCTAACCCTGCTGTTGCTGCAGTGGTAACGCTTGATGGCAAAATCTTGGCTATTGAAGCACACAAAAAGGCAGGAACTTCACACGCTGAAGTTTTAGCACTTATCTCTGCTTATGAGACGCTCTCTGGTTCTAAAGTAGATTTTGACCCTTTAAATGCTGAACTTTCTCACAACTTTCTTTTAACCTTACCTAAAAACTTCTTTTCCAAATGTAGTATTTATGTTACGCTTGAACCATGTTCTCATAAAGGTAAAACACCATCTTGTGCTACTTTGTTATCTAAATTACAGTTAACGAATGTAATTATAGGTATAAAAGACCCTATAGTGGGACATGATGGTGGTATCAGTATTGTAGCCAAAGGTCTTCTCCCTCCAACTATTACAATTGGCGTACTTGAAGAGGAGTGTCAAGCCCTCCTAGAACCTTTTATGATATGGCAAAATAGGGCTTTTGTGTTGTTTAAGTTGGCACAAACTTCAAATGGTCGTATAGGTGGTGGGTACTTAAGCTCTAAAAGTTCTTTGAGACATGTTCACAAGTTAAGAGACGCTTGTTCAAGCATGCTTATAGGTGGCAATACCGTAAGAGTAGATAGACCTACTTTAGATTGTCGTTTTATAGAAGCAGATGCACCCAAGATTATTATCTATTCTAAAGAAGATAATTTTGATAGAGATATACCTCTGTTTAAAGTTGAAAATAGGGAAGTAGAGGTGGTAGATAATTTAGATTTTTTAGATAAACCATCACTAATTTTAGTAGAAGGGGGAGAAGGAATGCTCAAAGCATTACAAAAAAAGATAGATTGGATGTTAATTTATCAGATACCTAAGCTCTCTACACATCAATTATCCTATAATACTACAATGAATTTAGCATTTTTACATACAGCTAAAAAAGATATAGACTTAATGATATGGAGCAGACAAATTGGGCATTGAAAAACTAGTAAATAAAGAAGAGAAACAAGAGAAAATCGTAACGATGTTTGATGACATTGCTTCAACCTATGATAGAGCTAACAGAGTTTTAAGCATGGGTATAGATATACAGTGGCGTAAAAAAGGGTGTGATAAAGCTTTTGAAATACTAAATAAAAAAGCCTTAGGTCAAGTAACAGACGTTGCTACAGGTACAGGAGATTTACTTGTCTACTGGAGAGAACAAGCTGCTAAAAATGGTGTAACTATAGAAAAATACGTTGGTGTTGACCCTTCAGTAGGGATGCTAGATGTAGCACGAGGAAAAGTGGATTTTGCAGAGTTTATAGAGGGTAAAGCACAAACCTTGCCTATTGATGATGAGAGTACAGATGTTATCTCTATCTCTTATGGTATTCGTAATGTAGTTGACCGTGTAGAGGCACTACAGGAGTTTCATAGAGCTTTAAAATCTAATGGTATCGTAATGATACTAGAGTTTACTAAGCAAGAGAGAAGTGGCATAATAGATAAAGTAGTAGATTTTGGGATGAAAAATATACTTCCACGTGTTGGAGGCTTTATCTCTAAGAATTATGAAGCGTATAAGTATCTTCCTGAGTCTATAGAGGAGTTTCTTACTACTGAAATGTTAGCAAAAGAGCTTGAAGAAGCAGGCTTTGAGATGAAATATACAAAATCGTTCTCTATGGGAATTAGTACACTTTTAGTTGCACAAAAAAAATAGTAAGAATTAAAATTTATAAAAGGTGTTGTCAGGAGATAAACACCTTACAAGGGTTAGTATGTCTCAAACCATGATAAGTGTCTCCTCACTCAATACAAAAATCAAATCACTTCTTGAAGCTACATTTATGCATATTTTAGTGGAGGGTGAAGTCGCTTCTGTTACTTACGCTACATCAGGGCATGTTTACTTTTCAGTAAAAGATAAAGAGAGTTCTATCAAGTGTGTAATGTGGCGTTCTGCTGTCTCTAAACTAAAGTTTCTCATAGAAAAAGGAATGCATATTGTCATAGAAGGTTCAGTAGGTGTTTATACCCCTAGAGGTGAGTATCAATTTCATGTAGTCAATGTAGAACCTTATGGTAAGGGTGCTTTAGCGTTAGCCTATGAGCAACTTAAAGAACGACTTAAAGCTAAAGGCTATTTTGATAGTAGTCAAAAAAAAGTTATCCCTAAACATATAAAAAAGATAGCTCTTGTCACAGCTAAAGATAGTGCAGCACTTCATGATATGCTAAAGATTATAGAGAAACGCTGGGCATTAGTGGAAGTGACTATCGTTGATACTTTAGTACAAGGAGAACAAGCAACTTCTCAGATAGTAAGAGGTTTAAAGTATGCAGATAGTTTAAATGTTGATGTCATCGTTGTAGGAAGAGGGGGAGGTTCTACAGAGGACTTATGGTGTTTCAATGAAGAATCAGTAGCTGATACACTTTTTAATCTTACTACACCTGTTGTTAGTGCTGTTGGTCATGAAGTAGATGTATTGATAAGTGATTTTGTGGCAGATTTAAGAGCCCCAACCCCTAGTGCAGCCATAGAGATGATACTTCCTGATGTTAAAGAGATACTCTATACATTAGATGAAAGTATAGATAGATTTAAACAACACATAAATCAGAAGTTATACCATAGCATAAAAGAGGTGCAACGTCTTGAAGAGGTACTTTTACGTACTTCTCCTTCAAGACAACTCCATGAGTCTAAGCTAGAGTTTCAACGTCTTGAAGAGGAGTTTGGTCGTCTTATAGATTATAAACTAGAGCGTTTTTCCTCTTTACTTCCTGAACTTCAAAAGAACTTTAAACAAAATATACATTTTATCTTACAACAAAAGTCACAGTATGCAAGCCATAGTATGCAGAAGATAGAGATAAATAACCCTCAGTTACAGTGTCGAAAAGGCTGGGCAAAAGTTTCACAAAATGGTGAGTCTATAGAGTTAAATAAAATAAAAATAGAAGAAAAATTTATATTGGAAAATGCTTCTATAAAATTAGAGGCTCTTTGCTTAAGTATAAAAACAGTATAGTACAAGATTAAATACCAAACTACTTTAAAAAGTAGTACGGAAATTATATACTTGGATTTAAGATATGGAATTTCTTCAGATAATAGACACCGATACTCAATTTAACAATATTTTCATTTATCTCTCTATAATACTGTTTTTTTTAACATTTTATCTTATAAGGCGTAAAAATAAGATAGAACAAGAAGTAAACAAAAAAGTAGAAGTATTAAAAAAAGCTTTTGATATTTCTGAAGAATCAATTTTTATATTATCTGATAAATATAAAATTATTTATGCCAATAAAACAATGAAAAATTTACTTAATCTAAATAAAAAAACTACTTTTGATATTATGCCTAAAATAAAAGTTAAAAAAGAGTGGGAATCATTAGATACTTTTGTATCAAATATTACAAAAAGTAGTAAAGAGAAAAGTTTTACATTTCCTAGATCTAAATTACGAATAAATAATACAAAAAAAGAGATACCTATTAACCTTTTTATTAACAGTTCAACTGATTATAATGTTGTTACTGTTCAAAATTTAACAAAAGAGTATGAGCAAAAACTCAACAAGTATAGACATAAACTTACCCTGCTACCAAATAAATTTCAAGCACTTATGGATTTAAATGCTATTTACTCTAAAATGCATTTAGGTCAAACAAAACTAGCTGTAGTGATGATTAGTATAGATAACTTTTCTCAACTTAGAGCTATTATAGGATACGAACAGGCTAATGTTATTCTTGTCAAATTTGCACGGTATTTAGAAACATTTGTAGATAAAACCTCTATTAATGCGTATCATACTTGCCACAATAACTATCTGCTTACTATTTTAAATGAAGATTCGCAGAAAAATATTTTACTCTTGTGTCAAAATATTCAAAAAGAGTTAGGACTTTTTTACAAACTAGATAGTATCAAGTTACATTTGAGTGCATCTATTGGTGTGAGTATTTATGCTCAAACAGGATCATCGCAACAACTTTTAGACAATGCTTATAAAGCATTAGCAGAATCAGAAAAAAAAGGTTTTGGTCGTTTAACTATTTATGAAACTAAAAAACTTAACAGTAAATATACAGAATTAGAACTTTACAATAGTGTACATGAAGCCATAGATAAAAATGAATTTATCGTCTATTATCAGCCTATTATAGATGTAAAAGCAAAAAAGATAGTAGCAGCAGAAGCACTCATTCGATGGATACATCCAGAGTATGGGTTTATCCCTCCTGATGTGTTTATCCCTATTTTAGAGAAAACGGGTTTTATTGTAGACTTGGGAAGATATGTTTTAGAAGAGGTATTTACTCAGCAAAAACGTTGGGAATCATTTGGATTTAAAGAAGTCCAAGTAGCTATCAATATGTCACTCTTTGAGATAGAGACAGAGGGCTTTGTAAAGAATGTAGAGCATAAACTCAAAGAGCATAAACTTAACCCTAAACTTATAAAGTTTGAAATCACAGAGGGTGCAGCGATGAAGAGTGAAAAAGTAGTACTTAAACAACTCATGGCACTAAAGAGTTTAGGTCTTTCCATCTCTCTTGATGATTTTGGAACAGGATATACCTCTTTCTCTTACTTAAAAAAATTCCCTGCAGATATTTTAAAAATTGACAAATCCTTTATTGACCATATTATAAAAAATGAAGAGGATCAGAGGATTGTAAAAGCGATGATAGAACTTGGTCATAATTTAGGTATGAAAATCATAGTTGAAGGAATAGAGACAAAAGAGATGGTAGAGATGATAGCCTCATACGGCTGTGACTACATGCAAGGATACTTCTTCTCAAAACCTCTACCAGTGTTTGAGTTTCAAGAGTTGTTGAGAAAGCGTTAGTAGGTATAGTTGTAAGAAGTAAAGAGGTTACAAAAGTTTTATTTTAGAGTGCAACACGTTCAACTTTAAGTAGAGGGACTGTAATAAATTCTGTGTCAGCACCTCTTGACCTATGACATTATAGCAAATCTAAAGCATCTTTCAATCTCTCCTTAAAATGAATATTTAGTTGGGAGATTGTAAGGCTCCAATTTCTAATA
>Ga0256837_1000369_pt1 | contig 39212 bp, 41 predicted proteins | sample 4562384metaG_FD_185976 | JGI IMG/M metagenome (GOLD analysis project Ga0256837, IMG submission 185976) | Hydrothermal vent microbial communities from Guaymas Basin, Mexico - 4561-384 | ecosystem: Environmental > Aquatic > Marine > Hydrothermal vents | place: Mexico: Guaymas Basin | collected... | reverse complement strand
CATAAACTTTATTTAAAATACTAAATAATAATGATATTTGTTCTTTTAGATTATCTTGAATATGTTTTTGATCACCTCTTTGTTTAATATATTTTACATTTGCTAGTGCTATAGAAACTATAGATTTTAATTCTTTTTGTTTATTTGAATATGCTTCTTGCTTATAATTTAAAATATCTTTATTTGAGATTGTTTTAATAGTATTTATAGAATCTAATGCCATAAAAAAGGTATACATAACTATTACAAAAATTGATATAGACATTATTTTAAACTGTATAGATAAGTTTTTCATACTATTTGTAAACCTTTTGTAAATTTTTAAAATTGATTTTATCAAAAAATTAATTAAAACTTAAAAATTTATACAAATTAGCACTCTATCTTGACAAGTGCTAATATAATTAGGTACTATTTTGGTATTATATTTTTTAGATACAATATAATAAATTTAAAATACAAGGAAATGTATGTTAATAAACAATATAAAAAAAGAAATAAAAAAAGTAATTGTAGGTCAAGAAGAACTTATAAATGGTATGTTAATAGCACTTTTAAGTGATGGACATATTTTAGTAGAGGGAGTTCCAGGACTTGCAAAAACTACAGCAATTAATGCTTTAGCTCAAACTTTAGGATTTGATTTTAAAAGAATCCAATTTACACCAGATCTATTGCCTAGTGATATAACAGGTAGTGAGATACTTGATTTAAAAAATAACGATTTTAAAATCAAACATGGTCCAATATTTACAAATCTTCTTTTAGCAGATGAAATAAACAGAGCTGGAGCAAAAGTTCAATCAGCTTTACTTGAAGCTATGGCAGAAAAACAAGTAACAATAGCAGAAGAGACCTTTAAACTACAATCACCTTTTATGGTTTTAGCTACAGCTAATCCAGTTGAACAAGAAGGAACTTATGAACTTCCTGAAGCTTCACTTGATAGATTTATGTTAAAAGTTAAAGTTGGTTACAACACTATTGATGAAGAGTTTGAAATAGTTCAAAGAGTTGCAAAAAAAGGTTTTGAAACAATCAATAAGCTTGGAAATATTGATGAGTTCAATGAACTTAAACAAAAAGTAAAAGATATACATATAGATGATGAATTATCAAAATATATTCTAAAAATTATTTTTGCTTCAAGAGATCCTAAAGCTTATGACTTAGAAGAATTAGAACAATATATAGACTTTGGGGCAAGTCCTAGAGGAAGTATAGATCTTTATAAAGCATCTAAAGCTTATGCATTTTTAAATGGAGCCGATTTTGTTACACCTGCAGATATTGCAAAGGTATCATATCTAGTACTTAGACATAGAATCATATTAAATTATGAAGCTATTACTGATGGTATTACTACTGATGATATTATATTTAAAATACTTCAAAAAGTAGCCACTCCGTAATGATAAAAGCTATAAAAGCCAATGTCAATATAAAATCAAAAAAGAAGTTATTTTTAACAACTGCAGGTGAACACACTTCACTTTTTAGTGGAGATGGTCTTGATTTTAAAGAGATACGGCAATATGTAAGTGGAGATGATATACGCCATATCAACTGGAAAGTAACTGCTAGAAAAAGAGATACAAATGTAAATGTCTTCAATGAAGATAAGCAACTAAATATCGTACTTGTATATCTAAATAGCGGTAGTATATATTTTGGTAGCCACAAAAGTAAACAAGAAACAATGATCGAAGTTTTAAGTATTTTAGGAAATAGTGCATTAAAAAAGAATGATCTACTTAGTAGTTTGTTTTTTTCAAATAAAGAGGATAAATATCTAAAACCAAGTAAACATAAAAAGATGCTTGATATAAATATCGATACAGCTTTAAGTCTTGATCCCTTAGGATCTAATATTGACTATGATAAACTAAGCCACTATTTATTATCAAAGTTAAAACAAAAATCTTTGATATTTATAATTGGGGATTTTTTAAAAATTCCTAATTTTTTAGCATTGGGTAGAAAACATGAAGTTTACTGTGCAATTGTAAGGGATAAGTTAGAAGAAAATCTTAGTCTAAGTGGTGAATTTAATTTTATAGATACAAATAGTGGTGAAAATAAAGAGATATATCTTGATGAAAACTCTATTAAAAAATACAATACTCTTATGAAAGAGCATGATAAAAAGTTATTTACAATATTAAAAAAAGCAAATATTAAATTTCAAAAAATATATACACATGAGAATAGTTTTAAACAACTCAGTAAATTAGTAAGGGGGTAAATATGAATGATCTAAATATAACTGATAAATTAAAAGATATTAAAGCATCACAAATCATTCAAATAGATTTTACACCTTATATATTTGTAGCCTTAGCTATTGTCATAATTGGATTTATAATTATTATTGCTTTTATGTTTTTAAATAAAAAACGAAGAAAAAAGCTAACAAAAGAACAAATAGCAAAACAAAATCTAAAAAATATAGATTTTAATGCAAATACAAAAGATATTGTTTATAGTTTTACAGTTAATGGATATGATTGTTTAGATGAAAAAAATAAAGATGAATTTCTCCATATTGTAAAAAAACTAGAACCACATAAATATAAAAAAGATGTTAAAAAAATAAGTAAAGATCTAATAGATGATATGAAAGAGTACATAAAGGTAAGAGTATGATAGATATATTTAATAATATTGAGTTTTTATTCCCTTATTCTTTTGCTATACCTTTTGTTTTTTTGTTATGTCAATATATTTGTAAAGAGAAAAAACAAAGTATATATTTTTCAAATTTTGCAATGCTTCAAAAAGCTAGTAAAAATCAAGCTTTACTTGTAAAAACATTAAAGTTTTTATTAATAGTATTTATAAGTATAGCCTTAGCTAATCCTGTAAAAAAAGATGAACTTGTAATAAATGATAATAAAGGTTACGAGATATCTTTAATACTTGATGCTAGTGGATCTATGCTTGAAGCAAATAAATTTAAACATACAAAAGATATTTTAATAGATTTTATTAAAAAAAGAAAAAATGATAGATTAGCACTTAGTATATTTGCAGATTTTGCATATGTAGCAGTACCTCTTACTTATGATAAAAAGTCTATTTTAGAGTTACTAAAATATGTTGAAGTGGGAATAGCAGGACAAAGACAAACTGCACTTTATGAAGCTTTGTTTTTATCTTCAAATTTATTTAAAAATAGTAAAGCAAAAGAAAAAATAGCAATACTTCTTACAGATGGATATGATAATGCAAATACTATTCCACTTGATGTTGCAATTGCAAAAGCAAAAAAATATGGTATAAAGGTTTATACAATAGGAATAGGTAAAATTGGAGATTATGATCCAAATGTATTACAAACAATTGCTAATAAAACTGGTGGAGAGTTTTTCCAAGCTAATAGTGTAGAGAAACTAAAACAGATCTATGAGCATATAAATAAACTTGAAAAAAGTGAAATAAAAGCACAAAAATATGTAAAAAAAGATTACTACTACGCATATCCACTTGATATTGCTATTGGATTATTATTGATGCTAATTGTTCTAAATAGGAGATACTCATGAGTTTTGAGAATTTAAGTTTTGAAAATATTCACGCTTTTTGGATTTTAGGATTATTATTAGCCACATTTTTAGTTAAAAGTATCACTCAAAACTATGATAGTTTATTTAGTAAAGAGATGTTACACAAAATAATAATTGGTAAAAATGTAAAAAATGTAAACTTTACATTATTTAGTATAGCATTTGTATTATTAGTAATATCTCTTACTCGTCCTGTTATTAAAAATGAGCCAGTTAAAGTACCTCAAGCTAGTCTTAGTTTAATGGTTGCTTTTGATATATCATCATCAATGACTTCTAATGATGTATATCCAACAAGGTTTAAATTTGCAAAAAATAAATTTAATTCATTATTAGATAATCTAAATGATGGAAAAGTTGGAGCTATTGCATTTTCATCAAGAGCATTTTTAATTGCACCTATTACAAATGATTATTTATCTTTAAAATATTTAGTTAAAAATATGAATACTAACTATATAAGTGCCAAGGGTTCAAGTGTATTAGAAGCTTTAAAAAGTACAAATAAAATGATTGAAGGTTCTAAACAAAAAGCTTTAATTGTCTTTACAGATGGTACAGATAATGAAGATTTTACAAAAGAGATAGAATATGCAAAAAAACATAATATATCGGTATTTGTATATGCTATTGCTACAAAAAAAGGTGGCATAATAAAAACTAAAAATGGTGTTGTAAAAGATAAAAATGGCAATATTGTGGTTACTAGATTAAATAGTAAGATAAAAGAGTTGGCATTTGCTACAAATGGTGCTTATTTAGAGTACTCATCATCAAAAAATGATATAAAAGAGTTTATAAATATAATAAAAGATAAATTTAAACAAAAAAATAAAAAAGCGATAATAATAAATACAAATCAAGAGTTGTTTTTCTATCCATTAGCTCTTGGATTAATATTTATATTTATAGCTTTAAGTGGATTTAGAAGGAGAGCTATATGAAAAAATATATAATAATTATTGCATCATTATTTTCAATTTTAAATGGTGATATTATTGATGATTACAATACATATAAAGCTCAAGATTCATATGTAAAAAAAGATCTTGCTAAGAGTATTGACTATTATAAAAAAATAGACAATAAAACTGATGAGATAAAATACAATCTTGCAAATGATCTATATAAACAAAAAAAATATGATGAAGCTATATCTTGGTACAGCGAAATAGCTTCTAAAGATCTATTGTTTAAAAAATATCATAATCTAGGAAATGCTTATGCTATGTTAAATAAAATAGATACTGCTATTAAAAACTATGAAGAAGCTCTAAAAATAAAAAATGATAAAGATACAAAATTTAATCTAGATTTATTAAAAAAGAAAAAGAAAGAGCAAGAGAAAAAAGATAAGAAGAATAAAGACAAAGAAAAAAACAAAGATAAGAAAAAACAAAATAGTAAAGAAAAAGATCAAAAAGATGATATGGATAAAGAGGATCAAAAAGATAAAAGAACATCTTCAAATCCTAAAAAAGAGCAAATAAACGAGAAAAAAGATAATGTATCAAATAACCAAGATAAAGCTAAAAAAGCAAAACAAGAAGAGTTAAAAAAACAAGATGCAAAGAAAACAAAAGAGGAAAATATAAACAATACTGATCTTTCACAATTAGAAGAGAGAAAATGGTCAAAAATGTTAAACAATAAAGAGTTAAATACTCTTATGATACCACTAAAAAATAAAGGAGAAAAAGATGAACAAAATATCAAGCCTTGGTAAAATACTGTTTTTTATCTTTATACCTATAATGATATTTGCAAATGTAACTGCAAATGTAGATAAAATAGCTGTAATAAAAGGTGATAGTGCAACATATACTATAACTGCAAGTGGAGATGATATAGAGTTTCCAAAACTATCAAATATAGAGGGTCATCCAGTAATTGGAACTTCCACTTCTACATCTATTAGTATAATAAATGGAAATATGCAAAAAGTTAAAAAAGTAAGTTATACATTTACACCAAAATATACTTTTACTATTCCAAACTATTCTATAATAGTAGATGGTAAAGAACAGCAGACAGAACCTATTAAAATAGTAGTAAAACAACCAACAGCTTCTACACCAAACGATGATGTACAACTTATTTTAAAAGTTGATAAAAACGAAGCTTATGTAGGTGAGGCTATAAAAACAACAATACTATTTAAATATAAAGTTGGATTAAATATTATAGATATAAATCTTGAAGATTTTAAGATAAATCACTTTTGGATAAAATCTTTAGAACAAAGTAAACCTTATGAAGAAAATGAATTTGTTGTAATAAAACAAGATTATTTATTGTTCCCACAATTAGCTGGAGATTATACAATTGATAAACAACTAATAAATGTTGCAACAAGAGAATATAGAACAAACCTTACTAGATGGCAAAAAGTATTTTCAAAAGAGTTAAAATTAAAAATAAAACCTCTACCTCAAAATCTAAGTATTCAAGGTGATTATACTATAAGTGCTAGTGTAGATAAACTACAAACAAAAGCAAATGAGCCTGTTAATCTTACTATTACTATAAAAGGTAGTGGAAATATTGATGATATTGAAGAGTTTAAACTAGATATGCAAAATGAAGTTGTATATAGTACAAAACCAAAAATAGACACATATATAAAAGATGGTAAATATTCAGGTAAATTTATTCAAAAAATATCAATCATAGGTGATAAAGATTTTACAATACCTAGTATAGAGTTTAAATATTTTGATATAAAAAATAAAAAAGTAAAAACTATAAAAACAAAACCATTTGATATAAAAGTAAAAGGTGGTGCAAAAACTATAACACCAAATATACAAACAAATCAAAATAACACTGAAGTAAAAACTATTCAAGTTGCTCCAAAAATAGTATATAAATATAAAACAGAAGATTCGTATATTAAATATATATTTGGACTTATTGGATTAATTATAGGTATATTAGTAACATATTTTGCCCTTAAAAAAAGTTCAAAAAAAGAAGATACAAGAGAGCTATATATAAAAATAAAAAAAGCAAAAAATGATAAAGAGTTATACAATATTCTTTTACCATATAGTCACAATAATAAAATAGTAAATATTATAAAAAAATTACAAGAGAATATCTATAACAAAGGTTCAAATAAAGTAAACAAAGAAGAGCTTTACGATATCATTGAAGATTACGATTTAAAATAATCAAAAAGCGATAAAGTTTTCACTTTATCGCTTTAATTTGCTATAATATGTTTATGAAACATTACTTACTAAAAGCACTTTGCACACACCTTAATAGTTACCAAAATATACGTCATATAAAAAGAGTCGATAATAATATAATCAAAATAGAATTTAGTAAAGAAGATGCAATATTTTTTGATATGACAAAAGGTAATGCTACAGCTTTTATAAAACCAAATTCACAAAATAGTAAAAAAGATTTTAAAGCTCCTTTTGATATAACATTACAAAAAAAATTTACAAACTGCAATATAAATAAAGTTTATTTAAAAAACAATGACAAAATTTTAAATATAGAAGTATACGCAAAATCAAAATATAAAAAAGAATTACTAACTCTTAGCTTAGAATTTACTGGTAAAAATACAAATATCATAATTTTAGACGAAAATAATATTATACTAGAAGCACTACGACATATAGATGAGTATACTTCAACAAGAGTTATAAAAGTGGGTATAAAACTTGAAGATTTACCAAAACCTAGTTTTGAGTTTGAACAAAAAGAGTGTAAAGATATAGTTCAGTACCTAAAAGATACTTATAATAAAAAAGAGCAAAAAGAGTTAGAAAATCTAAAAAAACAAAAAATAACTCAACTAAATAAACAAAAAAAGAAGATAGAAAAAATTTTAGATCATCTTGATAATATAGAAGTGTTAAAAGAGAAATCAAAAACTCTTTATAATAAAGCAAATTTAATATTAAGTAATATACACAACATAAAATCTTATGAAAAAACTGTAAAACTGTTAGATTTTGATGGAAACGAGCTTGAAATAGAATTAAATACAAAATATCCAACTCCTAGTGTTTATGCAAATCAACTATTCAAAGAGGCTAAAAAATTAAAACAAAAAGTATCTTTTCAATACTTAGAAGAGAAAAACTTAAAACAAAAAGTAGAATTTTATGATCGTATGATAAAAACTATACAAGAACAAACATCTATAGATGATATAGAGTTTTATATCCCTAAAAAAGATAAAAAACAAACAAAGACAAAAAAAGCGCAACCATATCAAAGCTTTTTTATAGATGGTTTTAAAATTATGCTTGGTCGTGATGAAAGAGAAAATATATATTTACTTCATAATAGCAAGGCAAGTGATTTTTGGTTTCACTTGCAAGGTGAAGTTTCATCTCATGTAATAGTAGTAAATACAAAAAAAACTATTCCTGATCATATTATTGAAGAAGCTGCTAAAATTTGTGCTAGATTTTCAAAAGATAGTGGCGGAGTTTATTATGTAGATTACACACAAAGAAGAAATGTTAAAATTCAATCAAAAGCAAATGTTTTGTATAATCCATATAATACAATAACAATTAAGATTTAAAGGTAAACAATGGGTAACATACTAAGTGAAAGTAGCACTAGGATAAAAACAGGACTTGCATTAATTAGTGCATTTTTAATTATGGGATATATAGATAACTTATATCTTACATGGTTTATGTTAGGACTTGTTATGTTTTTTGCGGTAAAAGAATCTATGGATCTATTTAATATCCAAGATGATAGAATGGAGATAGTAGCATTAGCAGCTTGGTTTTTAGCCCTATACTATCCTCAACCACAAGATATTATATTTGTAGTTGGAGTTGTATTTGCATCATATTTAGCTTATACTAAAAACTTAGATAAAAAATTATTCTTACCACTTCTTTATCCACTAGCTCCTATGTTATTTTTGTTTGCTTTATATACAAACTACGGTATAGAATACCTTTTATGGCTAGTAATAGTAGTATCGGGAGCTGATATTGGAGCATATTTTGTAGGTAAAAGTATAGGTAAAACATCATTTTGTGCTACAAGTCCAAATAAAACATTAGAAGGTGTTATGGGTGGACTATTTGTTGCAGCAATTGCAGGAACTATTATAGCTCCATCTTCTATTGATATAATTTTTGCTTTTATTATCTCATTTGTAGTAGCTTGTGCATCTGTATTTGGAGATCTTTTTGAATCATATCTAAAAAGAGAAGCCGATGTAAAAGATAGTGGAGATATACTTCCTGGACATGGTGGTATGTTAGATAGAAGTGACGGATTTTTATTTGCTGGTATTATTATGTATATTGCTTTAAATTTTTTAAATTTAGTTTAGGTATATCATGATAGTCTTAGGAAGTACTGGTTCAATAGGTGTTAATACATTAGCTATTGCAAAAAGATTTAATCTTAATATTGAAGTACTTGTAGCAGGAACAAATATAACACTTTTAAATAAACAACTAAAAAAGTTTGATGTAAAACAAGTTATTATTGCAAATAAAGATGATTTACATAAAGTAGATCATAAAAATGTAAAATATGGGCAAGAAGCAATTCTTGAAGCTATAAGAGATTCAGATAGTAAATTAGTTGTCAATGCTCTTGTTGGTTATTTTGGACTACTTCCTACAATTGAAGCTATAAAATGTAAGAAAAAAGTAGCCTTAGCAAATAAAGAAAGCTTAGTAGTAGCTGGTGCATTTATAGATACTTCATATATAACTCCAATAGATAGTGAACACTTTGGACTATGGTATTTAATGGATAAAACTAAAAAAATAGATTCATTAACAGTAACTGCAAGTGGTGGTAGCTTTAGAGATACTCCACTTAGTGAGCTAAAAAATGTAACTATTAAACAAGCACTAAACCATCCAAATTGGTCTATGGGAAATAAAATAACAATAGATAGTGCAACTATGACAAATAAACTATTTGAATTAATAGAAGCTAGATGGTTATTTAATACAAGAAAATGTGATGCAATTATAGAATCAAAATCGATAATTCACGCAATGGTAAACTTCACAGATGGAAGTACAACTGCACATCTAGCAAACGCTTCTATGCAACTTCCTATATCATATGCAATTTTACCAACAGTACAAGAACAAATACTAAAACCAGTAGATCTACTAGAGTTACAAAATTTAGAGTTTAAAAAGATTTGTGAAAAAAGATACCCAATATGGCAAATAAAAGATGAACTACTTAATAACGATAACTTAGGTGTAGTTTTAAATGCAGTAAATGAAGTAGCTGTAAAGAAGTTTTTAGATGGAAAAATTGGCTTTTTAGATATTTCAAAAATGTCTTTAGATGCTATAAATAGATTTCATAATACAAAAATAAAAACTATAGATGATATCTATAGTATAAATAAAGAAGTTGCCAAATGTTATGAATAAGTTATATTTGATTTTTATTATCCCTATATTTTTAAATGCCTCTTTAACAAGAAGTACCAACTTTGTATACGATACAAAAAATGGAAAAATATGGCAAGATTCTAATGAAAATATTACATTAAGATTATCACATAAAGAGGCAATTGAATATTGCGAAGATTTACAAATAGCAGGTAAATCAAACTGGCACTTAGCTAGTAAAGATGAATATAATTTAATAATCGATAAAAATAGAAAAGATGAACATCAAATTAATAAAGCTTTTCACTACTCAATGCCAGTTGATTATTGGACAAGTGATACTACATGGCGTAATTTTGGAAGATATGCTTATTATGTATTTTTCAAAAGTGGTGCTATATACTACGATAATAAAACATATAAAAAATTTGTGAGGTGTGTAAAATAATGCAAACAATAGAGATTGAAGGTATAAAAATAGAACAACCTAGTTTTCTAATAAAAAAAAGGGTCCTAATACTTCATGGTTGGGGTGGAAGTGCTTATCCACATTGGCAAGCTCATTTAGAAAAAGATCTTTTAAATCATGGCGCATATGAGGTTCATTTTCCATCTTTACCAAAAAAAGATAATCCAAACTTAGATTCATGGTTACTAGCACTTGATTTTGAGATAAATACATTTAAACCAGAAATTATAGTATGTCATTCATTGGCAAATATTTTATGGTTTCACTATGTAAATCAAAAAAAGATGAACTATAACTTAGAAAAACTAATGTTAGTTTCACCTGTTAGTATAAATTGTAAAATACCCGAATTAGAAAGTTTTTTTCCTTATAAATTACCAATAGATTTAAAATCAGATCTATCTATTATGGCTTCTAGTGATAATGATCCATATATTAGTGTTGATGAACTTTATGAGATATCAAATAAACTAGGTATTGGTTTAAAGATACTTGAAAATGCAGGACATATAAATACTGAATCTGGATATGGGAAACTCTCTTGTGCTTACGATTGGATAGTTTCATAAAATATGAAAAAATATATCTTATTTGATAATGATGGAGTACTAGTACATACAGAACCTTGGTACTTAAAAGCTAGCCAAAGAGCTTTAAAAGAGCTTTTTGATTTTGACTTTACTAAAGATGATTATATGAAACTAATGATAAATGGTGGTTCTGTTTGGCAAGGTGTTGAGGCACTAGGAGCTAGTATTCAAGAAGTAAATAATGCAAGAGATAAAAGAAATAAATACTATCAAGAGTATTTATCAAATGAAGATATAGCTATAAATGATGTACAAAATATCCTTAAAAGATTAAGTGCAAAATATAAAATGGCTATAGTAACCACTTCAAGGCGAGTTGATTTTGAAATCATTCATAAAAATAGAGGTATAGTTCAATATATGGACTTTATACTTTGTGAAGAGGATTATGATTTTGCTAAACCACACCCTATGCCATATCTTAAAGCTATGGAAAAATTTAAAGCAAAAAAAGAGGAGTGTATAGTAATTGAAGATTCAAGAAGAGGTCTAAGATCAGCTATTGATGCTTGTATTGATTGTGCAATAGTGTACAATGAATTTACAACAACCCAAGACTTTAGTGATGCAACATTTAAAATAAATAGCCTAAATGAATTAGAAAAACTATTAGAAGATATGGAGAGATAGATGATATTAAGTATAGAAAGCTCATGTGATGATAGCTCAATAGCTATTACAAAAATAGATACACTAGAGTTAGTGTATCATAAAAAAATATCTCAAGAAGTAGATCATAGTGCATATGGAGGAGTGGTTCCAGAATTAGCGGCAAGACTTCATATAGAAGCTTTACCAAAAATTCTTAAAGAGTGCGAAAAATATTTTAAAGATTTAAAAGCAATAGCAGTTACAACTGCACCAGGATTAAGTGTAACACTAATGGAAGGTGTAACTATGGCAAAAGCTTTATCAATATCACTTGATATTCCACTAATATCTGTAAACCATCTAAAAGGTCATATATATTCAACTTGGATTGAAAAAAAAGATGAATTACCATCAACAATTTTACTTGTTTCTGGTGGACACACTCAAATAATAGAAGCCTCAAGTTTAAACGATATGAAAATAGTAGGACAAACTAGTGATGATAGTTTTGGAGAAAGCTTTGATAAAGTAGCAAAGATGTTAGATTTGGGTTATCCAGGAGGGCCAACTATTCAAAAGTATGCTTTAAATGGAGATGAAAATGCCTATACTTTACCAATACCTCTTAGACAATCTCCTAAAATAGAGTTCTCTTATTCAGGTCTTAAAAATGCTGTAAGGCTAATAATCTTAGATGAACAAGAAAAAGCTAATAGCAAAAAACTATCACCTGAAGTGATTAGCAATATTTGTGCAAGTTTTCAAAAAACAGCAGTAGATCACATTATGATGAAATTAAAAAAATATTTTAAATCAGCTCCACTAAAAAGATTAGCAATAGTAGGAGGAGCAAGTGCTAATATCTACCTAAGACAAAATGTCCAAGAGCTTTGCAATAAACACAATGCAAAACTGATTTTAGCACCACTTGAATTTTGTAGCGATAATGCAGCAATGATAGGAAGAGTTGCTGTTGAACAATACAAAAATAACGATTTTTCAAATATAAATAATATGGAAGTTAAAAGTAGATTAAAATCATTTTAGACTATATTTATAATAATTTTGTTTTATAATTAAATTTTTAGTATAATACTAAAAATTTAAGGTAGCTTTATGAAAATATTATTTTTAGTTATTACTCTTTTATCATCTTTGTTTTCTGATATGAAATTTACAGAAACAAAATACCTAAGTGCACTTGATATGGAAACAACAAAACAAGGTTCTATGAAAATAGATGATAATAGCTTTACAATTACATATATAAAACCAACTAAAGAGATAATAACTTATCTTGAGGATAAATTAACACTTCAAAATGATAAAGAAGAACTTAAAGAATACACTTATGAAAAACACCCAAAACTAGAATATTTTGGATTATTACTAAGATCTATTGTAAATGATTCATATGAAAACCTTGATAATATGTTTAATATAAAAGATGAATTAAACAAAAAAATATTAACAGCAAAATCTAGTATCTCAGGAACTATTGACTATATTGAAGTATTAAAAAAAGACAATAAACTATCTTCAATAATTTTATACATGATAAATAAAGATATAATTACAATTGAAACAATTAATTAAACTATCAAACTTTTTTATCTTTGCAATAGCTTTAGTATTATTTCTTATAATACAACCACAACAAAAGTTTTCACTAAAATTATCTTCAATGTTGACAGGAGAAGATAAAAAATTTTACAAATTAACAGAACAATTTACATATGTAAAAACTTTTTTAGTTGCAACAAATAAAGTAAGTAAAGAGGATCTACAAAAATTAGTAAAAATAAAAAAAGAACTTCTAAAAAATCCACTAATCAAAGAAAATAATAAATTAAATAATAAATTTTTCAAAGAATATAAAGATAAATATAAATTTTATCTAAATGATTTCAATTATGAAAATGCAAATCAAATTGATACGAAAAAGAAACTTCAAGATATTTATACACAACTTACTAGCTCATCATTTTATGTAAACATAAATAAACAAGATCCATTAGGTATTATAAAACAAAATAAACATTTAAAAATAAAAACAAAAAATGGTCATTTAGTTTTAAAAGATTCTGGATATTTAAGTATCTTTACAATTGAAGCTAAAGCTGATGAAAAATCAAGAATCAAAATATATAATGAGATCCATAAAATACTTGATAAATATGAAGATATACAATTCTTTACACCTATTTTTTATTATGTAGAAAACTCAAAAGTAATTCAAGGAGATGTACATAATATAATTGCTGCTTCTATGATACTTCTGGGTATTTTATATATACTTATTTTAAGAAATATATACCTATTTATAAATGTTGCAACTACACTTGCAACTTCTGTTATTGTAGGACAAATTATTGTTACATACATATATACAGATGTATCTATAATCGCATTAGCTTTTAGTACTGCTATTACATCTGTATCTATTGATTATATGTTCCATCATTACTTACATAATCATTACAATAAAAAAAGAAAATTTAATGCTAGTGTATTTTATGGATTTTTAACAACAATTAGTGCATTTACTATTATCTCATTTATAGATTTTCCTTTAATTAGACAAATATCTATCTTTACTATAGCTTCTCTTGCTATTGCTTATTTGCATTTTGCATTTTTATATCCATATTTAGGGATTAAACATAAAGAGCCTTATGTAAAAGAGAACTATAAAACACCTTTTTCATTTTCATCAACAAAAATAATTTTATTCTCAACAATAGTAATTATTATATCTATTTTTAGTCTTAAGTTTGATTTTAACATAAAAAATCTAGATTATAAAAATACAAAACTTATAAATACTGAAGCATTTTTTAAATCAAGATTATCAAAAAAGAAAAAAGCAGCCATTTTAATAAAATCAAACAATATAAATACACTAATAGAAAATGCTAAATTAGTAAAAAAAATAGATCCCTACTCAAATGTAGCAATAGCAAAATTATTAAGTGCTAACGAATATATAAAAAGGCAAAACTTTATACATAGATTTGGATTTGAACAATTAAAAAAAGATATAAATAAATACGCTCTAGAAGTTGGCTTCAAAGATAAATATTTTAAAGAAGCTTATGCAAATGATCTTTTATATCCACTTTATGTAAACTACACTTTAGATGAGATAAAAAACTTTGGAATAGATATAATAAAAGACAATAATCAATATATAACATATGCATTAGTTAGTTATGATAAAATTGATGAAGTATTAGCTTTAGATTTTACAAGCTCTGCCCAAGCAAAAGTATTATTTGAAAACTCATTAAAAAGAGTAAGTACAGATCTAATTCTATATGGTTCATTAACTCTTATTTTGATTATTATTATTTTAGCTTTAGTAACTAAAAAAAGATTTTTAAAAGCCTTTACATATATAGTGTTTCCAGCTTCATTAATTATATTATATGGTATTTTTGTACCTTTAAATATTATGCATATATTTATGGCATTTGTTATTATGGCAATTGGTATTGACTATGGTATATATATGAATGAACCAAATTTATCACATAATACAACATTAGCTATTATATACTCACTCATTAGTACATTTGCTGGATTTGGTGTACTTATTATTAGTAATATAAACTCTTTATACTCTATTGCAATTACTGCTATTATAGGGATACTTGGTATTTTATTTTTACTATTATTTCAAAAAAGACCTAAAAAAAGAGCTTCTAAATAATGGAAAACTTTTACAATGAAACAATAAGTTTTTCTATTATTACTATTGTTGTTATTGCTTTAGGATTATTTAGTAATTATCTTACAAAAAGAAACAACAACTAACACTTAAGTTGATTTAGGTATTATACTTTTATGATAGATATTAAAAATAAAAAAATATACTTTTGTGGCAGAGGTGACCAGCTAGACTACAAAGAACTTGAAAAGTTTTTACTACAAAACAATGTAATCTTTGTACCTAGTATAGATCAAGCCCAACTTATAATAGAGGGTGGATTAACACCACTTCATATTCAAGATAAAATATTTCAAGCATCAAAAGATGGTATAGAAGTTATAAGTATTGAAGAGTTTGAAAAATTTTACTCTAATAACTTTAGTGTAAACTCAACACTAATGGCAGCAAAACTTACAAAAGATAATGAAAGATTAGTAAAACTACTTCAAAATAAATACTTCAATGATGAAACTTTTATAAAAATTTTAAAACAATATAATTTTAAAAATATTGCTTTGTATGATACAGATGAGAGTCGTGATGTATGTAGAGCCATAGTAAATAGATTTTGTACTTTAGTAAATAGAAATCACAATATCCAATATGCACCAATAGGTATTTACTACACAGCACTTGAAACATATAATAGTGATCTTCTTGATATCATATACAATATGCCAGACTATAGTATCTCAGATCGTACTGCAAAAGATGATCAACCACTTAGCCTAAAAGAAGTAGTAGCACTTAATCCAAACTCTTATAAATCTATTCAAATAGAGATACTAAAAAATAATAATATAGATGAACTAATATTTCTAGCAAGAAATACAAATATAAGTAATGATATAAAACAAGCTCTAAAAGATAAAAACAATAAAGATATAACAATAGCTCTAATAAAAGAGCAAAACTATATTTTAGATAATTTAGATGATGTTTTAGAAGATGAAACTATAAAAGAGATATTTTTAAAATATTACAACTTCGATACTGATACTTTTAATAATCTTATAAAAAAAGATTTAAATGATATAGATATAGTTCATCTTTCATATAATCAAAGTTTAGATTCTTCTATGATAAATATTTTAGAAAAATACAATATAGACAACTCTATAATAGCCCTACTAAAACATGATAATATATCAAATGAACTGATAAAAAAATATCTTAAAATAGATGATAAAATCTATAATATTGCAATAGCTCATAATACAAAACTAACAAAAGAGCAATATCAAGAGCTTTATGATAAAAATGATCTAGATGTTGATATATCACTAGCTTCAAATACAAGTGTAGATGCTAAAATTTTAGAAGATCTTTATAACAAAAAAAACGATATGATAAATAAAGCACTTTGTTTAAATATATCAACGCCTATAAATATACTAATGCAACTACAACTTGATAACGAACTAAAACTTTTAGTAAAAGAAAATATCACATATCAAAAGTTCGCCGAAAAAATGTTAGGTTTCCAAGGATAATATATGAAAGCAACAAAACTAAAAACTACTCTAGAATCACTAGTTGATTCAAAAATACCATGTTTTATCTGGGGAAGTCCAGGTGTTGGGAAGTCATCTTTAGTAGCACAAATAGCAAAAGAGAAAAATATGAACTTTATAGACCTAAGATTATCTTTGCTTGATCCTACAGATTTAAGAGGAATACCTTTTTTTAATAGTGAAGATAAAAGTGCAGTTTGGGCAAAGCCTGAATTTTTTCCACCTAGTGATTCTAAAGAGTATGGAATATTATTTTTAGATGAGATAAACTCAGCACCTCCTACTATACAAGCAGCAGCATATCAACTAATATTAGATAGAAAAATAGGTGAATATACGCTTCCTGTAAACTATGCAATAATAGCAGCAGGAAATAAAGAAACAGATAGAGGTGTAACATATCGTATGCCAACACCATTAGCAAATAGATTTGTACATTTAGATTTTGATTTAGATTTTGATTCTTGGAAAACTTGGGCATATAAAGCAAATATAGATTATAGAATTATCTCTTATCTAAACTATAAAAAAGAGGATCTTTTTGTATTTGATCCAAGTAGTTCTAAAAAAGCTTTTGCCACACCTAGAAGCTGGAGCTTTGTTAATGATATATTAAAATCACCACTTCCAAAAGATCTATACTTAGAAGTTATAAGTGGTACAATTGGAGATGACACTGCAAATGAATTTTTAAGTTATCTAAATATTATGAAAGAGTTACCAAATATTGATGATATATTAAATAAAAAAGATATAAATATCCCTACAAATAACTCTGTTTTATATGCATTGTGTTCTGGTATTATATATAAACTAATCCAAGATAACAGTATAGAAAATATTGATACTATTTTAGAATTCTCTTTTAAATTACCTGCAGAATTTTCTGTACTTCTAATTCAAGATATGCAAAAAAATAATATAAACTTAGAACATAGTACACTATGGGGAAAATGGGTAGAGAAATATAGTTATCTACTGTAAAAGTAGTTTTTTATATAAATTTCAATATTATAATAATATAAATAATTTAAGGTTAATCATATCTAAAAATAAAACTAACATAATATTAAAAGTGCTACTTTTATGTACTATTTTTAGTGAAACTATCACTCACAATGGCTTTACCTATGAAACTGTAACTTCAGTGGTAGTGCGAAAATAACACAATAATAGTTTATTTATAAAAATTATTGTGTTATTATTACACTATGATAAATAAAAGAATAGAAAAATTAAAAGCAAGACTACTATTAGAACAACCCTATTTTGGTCAAATTGCTTTAAGCTTAAAACCAAAATTAAATGAGAATATACAAGCATTTAGCACATCTAATAATACCTTTGAATACAATGATGACTTCATAAATACCCTAAGTGATGATGAACTTATATTTACACTAACTAATACCTCTATGCACTATGCCTTAGATTATGAAAAAAGACAAGGCAATAGAATATCTTGGCTTTGGAAATTAGCTCAAGATTACGCTATAAACTCACTATTAGTCAAAAATAATCTAACGGCGCCACTTGTAGTAAACCATAATATAAGATTTGATAATCTAAATGCCGAATCAATATATGAGATACTAAAAGATGAAATAGATAATCAAGAAGATCTAAAAGATAATCTTAAACATATAAATAAAGATGCCAAAGATCAAAAAACTAATATAGATGAAAATAGTGATCTACAAAATACAAATATTTTAAAAAAAGCAAAAAAATATGGAGATTTACCTTTAGATATTGAAATAGTTGTTCCAAATATTAACAAAGGAAAAATAAATTGGCAAGATGAATTAAATGAACTAATCCAACATACTATGAAGTTTGATTATACTTTAATACCTCCAAACAAAAGATATATGCAATATGGTATAGCAATGCCAAGTCTTAGTGCAAATATAGTTAAAATAGCAATTGCAATAGATAGTAGTGGTTCTATTAATGATAATACTTTAGATAGATTTTTAAGTGAAGTTGATTTGATAATGGCAACTTTTTCTAACTATGAAATAGATCTAATTATTGCTGATGCTAAAATACAAAGTCATACTACTTTATATCCAACTGATATACTAAAAAGAAAAATAACAGGTGGTGGTGGTACTAATTTTAAAGTTGTATTTGAATATATAGATCAAAATCTATTTGATATTGATCTTTTATTATATTTCACAGATGGGCAAGGTAAGATGCCAAAAGATATTTATAACTTTAATACCACATGGGTCCTAACATCAAAAGAGATATTAGTTCCATTTGGTAATATTATCACTATAGATTAAAAGCTTTCCCATTCAGAGTTATCTTTATCTTCCTCTTTTACTACATTTAATATTTTAGTCTTTGTTGTTTTTTTTGCTTTAGAAGTAGGTATAGCTTTAGATATAGCACTAAGATCTAAGCTAGTTGTTTTATTTTTAGTTTCTTGATCTACAATATTAATACTCTTTTGCACTTTTACATTATTTTTACCAATAAACTCTTTTTGTTCAACATCATTTAATATACGAGAAGATATATCTTCTGTTTGTATTGCAATATTTTTTGTATCACCTGCTATTTTAGCATTTTGTTGCACTTGTTGATCTAGTTGCATTATTGCATTATTAATTTGCTCTATACCATTTTGTTGATCTTTACTTGCTACTTCAACATTTTTAATAAGTTGTGTAGTTTTAGATATATTATCATTTAAACTTACATAACCTTCAATCATATCAGAAGCGATACCTTTTCCTTCATTTGCTTTTGATGTTGCTTGTTCAACAAGTTTTTTAATCTCATTTGCAGCTTCAGCTGATCTACTTGCTAGGTTTCTTACCTCTTGTGCAACAACAGCAAACCCTTTTCCAGCTTCACCAGCAGTTGCTGCTTCAACTGCAGCATTTAATGATAAAATATTTGTTTGGAATGCTATTTGATCAATTACACTAATAGCATCACTAATTGCAGTTACTTCATTATTGATATTATCCATGGCCTCAGTTGTTTGAGAAGCTAATTTTTGTCCTTTTTCTGCAGACATTGTTACCTCTTGAGCAAACTCAGACATCTGCATTACATTTTGAGTATTTGATGAAATTGTAGAAGTTATCTCTTCTAATGCTGATGTTGTTTCCTCTAATGCACTTGCTGCACTATTTGAAGAATTATCAAGTGTTTGTACATTAGATAATAATAACTTCGCATTAGCACTTAAATTTATACCACTTTGTTGACTTTTTAATAATAATTCAGTTATAGAATTTCTTACATCATTGATATTATTTGCTAATGTTTCGAATACTCCACCTCTTTGGATATTATCTAATTTTAATTCTTCTGTATAATTATAGTTTACATATTTTTCTAAAATTTTGTTCATATCTACAAAGTGATCTTTTGTAGCATCAATCATATCATTTACATTATTTTTAAATGATTCTAAAATTTCATTACTTGTGTTTCCAGTAATTTTATCACTATACCAACCTCTTTTAACTTTTTCAATTGTCTCAAGAGCATTTTTTGTTAATATACGGTCTTCTTCTTGAGTTTTCTTATATTTATCATTTCTTTCATGAATAATATCTTTAATTTTTTCATATTCACTTGAAAAATTTGTACTTATATCAAATGCATGTTCAACATTATCTATATCTTTTAGATACTCCGTAAACTTTCTAGCTAAAACTCTACCATGTGTATATTCATCAATTTCATGAATAACAATTACTGCTGCAACTACTAGTTGTACTATTATAGAGATAGTATTCTCAGTAAATACTAAAGCATTTACTATTAATAAAAATGTACCTAAATAATGAACAAAACTCATTCTGTTGTAAAGTGATTTATAAAACATAATCAATCCTTATATTTTGATAAACTATTATAACAAGCTAGACTAAAAAAGATTCTTAAGTGATTTTTAATAATAATTAATGATTATTTAATCTTTACTTAGATATAATTGCATCGCTTTACTTAGACCTTTACAATCAACTTTAAAGGCAACTCCCCAGGGTAGGAATACAGCAAGGAACCTTTATCTTTGGTGTGTTTAGGTATCTGGGTAAAGTACTTTTTAACTATCTTTTAAAATATTCAGCTCATTACAAGTTTTAATACCCCATCTATTTAATTGATCTAATATTACAATTAATTCATTACCATATTTTGTTAAGGTATATTCAACTTTTGGTGGAACTACTGAATATACTTTTCTATTTACTATATGATTTCTTTCGAGCTCTCTTAAACTTTGTGTTAACATCTTCTGAGTGATATTTGGAATTAATTTTTTTAATTCACCATATCTTTTAGTTTCGCTACTTAAATGCCATAAAATCATCCCTTTCCATTTTCCACTTATACAATCAATTGCATAAGAGAATGAACAGCTATATATTTTTTCCATTAGTATCCTTTTAGTATGTATAATACATTATAGTATATACTTGATATAATATCATATATGTGTTAAAATAACAAATAAAAAGGATATTTAATGCAATCTCATGAAGAATTAAAAATAACTCAACTTGATGTAATCAATCAAGGTCATATAAAAATTGATAAAATTCAATTAAAAAATTTACTTTTAAATAAAACAGTAACAGGCACATATGAATACAATGGACATAGAATATTTAAAAGTTATTTAAATCCAAATGGTAACGTAAATGGTCAAAATGATTTAGGATCATATGAAGAGGGTAAGTTTATAATAAATGAAGACGATACATTTAGTATTGAATGGGATGGATATTGGGAAAACTGGACAGCTAATGTTTATAAAATAGATAATAAAATAAAATTTTACGATATAGCTACAAATATGTGGAGAACAACATTTTTTGATATCCAAGATGCAGAACAAACTTTAGAGGTTTAATTCATCAATGAATTATAAACCTCTTTAATATTTTGTCCTGTTAGTTTAGCTATAAGTTTAGCTTTTTGTTTTGGTGGAAGTTTTAAAGAATTTAGATCATCAAGAGTAATTTGTTCACCCCCATTTGATTTAACACAATCAACAACTACGACCCACTCACCTCGTATATCAATATTTTTAAAATCTTCTAATATTGATTTTATTGTACCTTTAAAAGTTGTTTGGTGCATTTTTGTTAACTCTTTTACTAAAAATACCTCTTTATTACTATCAATAGCATTTATCTCTTTTAGTAACTGTTCAATTCTATGAGTTGATTCATACATAATAGTTAAAAATTGGCTATTCATAATCTTATTTAAGGGATCTTTTCTATTTATAGCTTTATGTGGTAAAAAACCAAAAAATGTAAACTCTTTATGATTGAATCCACTCATAGCATACGCAGTAAGAAGTGCATTTGCTCCAGGAAGAACATCATATGGTATATTGTTTTTTATACAACATTGAACTAATATAGCACCAGGATCACTCACACATGGCATACCTGCATCACTTACATAAGCTACATTTTTATTTTTATACATATCAATAAAACTATCACTTGTATATTTCTCTTCATTATGAGAATGTACAGAGTAATACTCTTTATTCATATCTATAGTAAAATTTAATTTTTGATTGATTAGGTTGATTAGTTTTTTAGTAACTCGTGTATCTTCACACAAGATAATTTCACATCTACTTAGAGCTTCAATAGCTCTAAGCGATATGTCTGCTAAGTTTCCAATAGGTGTTGGAATAAAACTTAACAAAGTTTATACTATTTGTTTTTTGCGTATCTAGCGTTGAATTTTTCAATTCTACCAGCAGCATCAACGATTTTTTGTTCACCTGTAAAGAATGGGTGACAAGCATTACAAATATCTATTCTCATAGTTTCAACATTTGATCTAGTTTCAAATGAGTTACCACAAGCACATGATACTTGACATGTTTTATAATCTGGATGTATATCTTTTCTCATTGGTTGTCCTTTATAATTTTCTACAGAAAGGTCAAGCTCTATATCGCCCTTCAAAATAAGTTTGAAATTATATTTAAAATAAGCTTAAAATCAGTTTAGTTTAATTTTTTCAATTTTAAGCTTACAAAATACTTAATTTAAGTATCTTATAAGTTTAACTCACTATAATTCGCCCCACAATTGTTAAGAGAAATATTATATAATATAAAAGCTTACCAAGATATAAAAATTTAAAGGAGAATCATCAAATGAAATTTACAAAAATTATAAATAAAAATGATGTTCAAAAAGATTGGATTGTTTTAGATGCAAAAGGTCAAACTTTTGGTAGACTAGTAACACAAATTGCTACAATTTTAAGAGGTAAAAATAAACCTACTTTTACACCAAATGTTGATTGTGGAGATTATGTAGTTGTAATCAATGCTAAAGAAGCTACTTTTACAGGTAACAAGTTAAATGTTAAAAATTATTATACTCACTCAGGATACTTTGGATCTACTAAGACTCATAAAATGTCTGATATGTTAGAAAATAACCCTGAAAAATTATTCAAATTAGCAACAAGAGGAATGTTACCTAAAACTAAATTAGGTGCTCAAATGCTTAAAAATTTAAAAGTATATGCAGGGTCTGAACACCCACATACAGCACAAGTTAAAGGAGCTTAATAATGGCAAAAGTTTACGCAACAGGAAGAAGAAAAACAGCAATCGCTAAAGTTTGGTTAGAAGTTGGAAAAGGTGAAATGACTATTAATGGTCAAACTCTTGATCAATGGCTAGGTGGACACGAAGCAATTAAAAAAAGAGTTAAACAACCTTTAGAAGTTTCTAAACAATTAGAATCAGTTAACATCGTAGCTCAAACATTAGGTGGTGGTTACTCTGCACAAGCTGATGCTTTAAGACATGGTATTACTAGAGCTTTAGTTGCATATGATGAGCAATTTAGAGCTATTCTTAAACCTTATGGTTTATTAACTAGAGATTCAAGAAAAGTTGAAAGAAAGAAGCCAGGAAGAAGAAAAGCAAGAAGAAGCAGACAGTTCTCAAAAAGATAGTCTACACTTCAAGGATTTCGATTCTTACAAAAAAGCCAAGGATTTTATCCTTGGCTTTTTTTATATATTTTATTTATACTCTTTTATAAATTTACAAAGTTTTATCAAATCATCTTCTCTTATATCAAGTTTTAATATTATTCTTAAAATTGCTTTATCAACTGTTGGTTGTCTTATTGCACCTATTAAAATATTTTTATCTAATAATTTTTTTTGAATATCAAGTACTTTTTTATTATCATTTATAACTATTGGTAAAATCAATGAATCAACTTTAATATCTAAATACTCTTTTACTACATTTTTAAATAGTTCTATCTTATTTTTTAATTTTTCTTTATTTTTCATAATATATTTAAAGTTCGTATGAGCTAAGGCTATATCAAATAAAGATGGTGCTGTTGTATAAATAATAGCTTTTGCCCTATTTTGTAAATACTCTATGATATGTTCTGAAGCTAATATATAAGCACCATAACTACCATAAGCTTTTCCAAGTGTTCCCATTTTTATATGATTTTTTTCTTTTTTAATATTATGATAATCATACCATCCTAATAAGTTATCTCCAATAACTCCACTACTATGAGCCTCATCTACTATTAAAATACAATCATATTTACAAGCTAGTTCATTTATTTGCATAGGTGCTATATCTCCATGCATAGAATATACACCCTCTATTGCAATTATTATTCTATTTGCACCTTTATTTTCTTTGATTATTTTTTCTAAATCATTATAATCATTATGTTTAAAAGTATATACATTTGATACAAGTTGTGAAGCTAAAATTCCACTTGCATGATAATATTCATCCATAATTAAAATATCTTTTTTACGAACTAAACTCTCTATTAGTGATATATTTGCTAAAAAACCACTTCCTACTACAAGAGCTGCTTCAAAGTTATTATATTTACATAATTGATCTTCAAAGTTTTTGTGTATTTTACTATATCCATTTACAAGTAAAGAGGATTTTGAAGAGTTAAATTTATTTTCTTTTACAATAGTATAAGCATCTTCAAATAACTCTTTATTACTTGATAATCCTAAATAATCATTTGATGCAAAATCAATTAAATCTTCATCAAAAAGCTTAACTTCTCTATATCTATTTGATTTTTTTATAGCTTCTAATTCTTTTTTATAGTACATTATATCCCTATATTGTTATATTTTCTAAATACTCTAATTCTTCATTAGCAAAAATAATTGCATCTATACAATAAGATACATCTAGTTTTTTAATTTGAATATAATACTCAACACTTCTTTTTAGTTTTGATAATTTACTAGGAGTTATATTATATATTGCTTCAAAGTTTTCTCCACTTTTAACTTCTACAAAATGATAAGTTCCATCTTTTATAGCAATTATATCTATTTCACCAATCTTTTTAGCAAAAAAGTTTTGTTCTATTATTTTAAAGTTATTTTCCTTTAAATACTCACAAGCTTTTTCTTCAAAATATTTTCCTTTGGAAGTGCTAATAATTATCTCCTATTTGTTTAAGTTATTATATTATATAATATTTTATCAATATATAGGATAAATATGACATTTATAGATTTCAAAAAATTATTATTAGATGCAGATATAACTCTGCCTAAATTTGCAAAGCTTATAAAAGTTAGTGAAAAAAATATTCAATCTTACAAACAAAAAGAAAAAGTACCAAATACTATTGCAGTCATTGCAAAATCTTTTGCATTGATGAATGCTAAGAATATCTCATACAAAGACCATATAAAAGCCTTAAACCTTAAAAAGAAAAGTAAAGATGGGTGTGGTTTTTCTAAAAATAAAAACAATATTCAAAAGAATTCTAAAAAAGAAGAAAAAAAATAGTAATAATTTATTACTATACTTTATAAAAACATACTTTTAGCTATTTTTACACCCCTTATTTTTAACATACTATTAACATATTAAATAATATAATTACACATATTAAAAAAAGGACATATCTTAATGGATATTAAAACAATTAATGAGATGGAAAAAGTTACTAAAAAAACTATGGGTGGATTTACTAAAGTAGCAATATCTTTTGTATTTATTGCTATTGTATTTATATGGGTTTCATTCACACATAGTGAAGTTCCACATAATGAATTCTTAATTATAGGTGCTGTATTTGGTGCTTATATGGCTATGAATATTGGAGCAAATGATGTTGCAAACAATGTTGGACCTGCCGTTGGATCAAAAGCACTTACAATGTTTTGGGCTATTATACTAGCAGCTGTATTTGAAGCAAGTGGTGCTTTAATTGCTGGTGGAGAAGTTGTAAAAACTATCAAAAAAGGCATTATCGATCCTGGTATGATTGAAAATCCTGAGATATTTATATGGGCTATGAGTGCTGCACTATTAAGTGCTGCTATATGGTTAAACCTTGCTACTAGTGTGGGAGCTCCTGTTTCTACAACTCACTCAATTGTTGGTGGTGTTATGGGTGCTGGTATTGCTGCTGCTGGATTTAGTATTGTTTCATGGGGAACTATGGGTAAAATTGCTGCTTCTTGGGTAATATCTCCTGTTTTAGGTGGAGTAATTGCTGCATCCTTCTTGTACTTTATAAAAACAAAAATAACATACAAAGAAGATATGATCACAAATGCGAAAAAAATCGTACCATTACTAGTATCACTTATGGCTATGGCATTTATGACTTACCTTATGTTAAAAGGTGTTAAAAAGATAATTAAAGTTGACTTTGTAACAGCTCTTACTATTGGAACTGTATTTGCTTTTGTTACATTCTTTGTTGTTAAGCCTTTGATTGCAAAAGCTGCATCAAAACTTGAAAATAGTAAAGATAGTGTAAATAGTTTATTTACTATTCCACTTATTTTTGCAGCTGCTTTATTATCATTTGCTCATGGAGCTAATGATGTTGCAAATGCTATTGGACCATTAGCTGCTATTAATGATGCAGTTAACTCTGGAGGGATCAACTCTAAAGTTGGTATTCCATTGTGGATTATGGGAGTAGGAGCAATTGGTATTGCTGTTGGACTTGCATTATTTGGACCAAAACTAATCAAAACTGTAGGTAGTGAGATAACTGAACTTGATCAAATGAGAGCATTCTCTATTGCTATGGCTGCTGCTATTACTGTTATTATAGCTTCTCAACTTGGTCTTCCTGTATCTTCAACTCATATTGCAGTTGGTGGGGTATTTGGTGTTGGATTCTTAAGAGAATATCTTGATAGAAGTGATACAAAAATGTTAGAAGCTGTAAGAAGTAAATTTAAACAAGATAAAAAAGATTTAGAAAACTTAGAAAAAGAGTTCAAAAAACTTGATAAAAAAGATGATAAATCAAAAGCAGATTATGAAAGAATTGTTGAACTTTACAAAATTATTGATGAAAAACAATCTTTAGTAAAAACAGAGAAAAAAGAGTTTAAAGAAGTTAAGAAAATTAAATATGTAAAAAGAGATGCTGTTAAAAAGATTATTGCAGCATGGATTATTACTGTACCTGCAGCTGCTACTTTAAGTGCTGTTGTATTCTTTACTATTAAAGGTATTATGACTCCATAATATCTTTTTATAGATATAAAAAAAGGCTAGATGATATTTCATCTAACCTTTTTTAGTTTATAGTAAAATATTAAACATCTTTGTGTAAAGTATTTCCTAATATCTTTTCATACTTAGCAGTTGTATCTATTATATTTTTAATATGATCAGATATATCTACTTTTTTGATTTTTGATGTTTTAGGATAATCTGTAATTATTTTTTCAAAATTATCAACTAATTCATTTAGATCTTTCCCTTGAACTGCTGGAATATTATATTTTTCAAGTAAATCAATATCCCCTTTAAATCCTTTTATTTTTCTTTCAAAAAATACAGGAGAATTCCCACTTGCAAGAGATTGTAATGCAGCATAAACACTAGATGTTAAAAGGTATTTTGTCTCTTTAATAGTTTTAGCATACTCTTCATCTTCTATTACTTCTTTAAAAAATGGAACAAGTTTTTTATCATGTCCCATAAAAAAGTAGTGTCCAAGAAGTATATCCATATCATGTTTTTTAGAATCTATACAAAGTATATTCATCATCTCATCTTCATAATCATCATCGGCAAAGAAAAAACATTTTTCTCTTGTAACTTTTGATTCTTCAAAAAATTCATTATCTATAATATCTTTTGGTATATCAACTCCAACTTCCAATAATATTGTACAAAAATCTTTCATATGCTTTTTTGTAAGATCACTTGGTTCTTGAGAATCATATATTAAAATATCTCTTCTTGTCATAAGATGTGGTAAAGCAGTGATTATATCAACTCCCACACCTTTTTTAATACCAAGTTCATCTTTAGCAAAAGATGCTGCTCTATAATCGCTAGTTGCCAATATTGGATCAACTTTTTCAAGTTGATGATATATTGCAGCACATCTTCTTATTGCTTCTAATCCAAAGTTATGCCCACTTTGAGCATATAAATATGTTTGTATCATTTTATACCTTTTATTTATCCATTTTTCCAACTGCACAAGATACGAAACTCTTTGCTGTTATTGTTATTTTTTGTATTGTATCTAACTTTTCATCACTCATTGGATACCCTAATGAAATTAGTTTTTCTCTTAAAGATTCAATTTTAGATTGATCTATATCTAAAGTGATTTGTCTTGGTTCAACTTCAAGATTAACTTCTACTTCTCCAAACTCATCTTTTAGTGATTTTTTAAGTGTTCCAGCACATCCACCACATTTTACATTTAACACTTCAAAAGTTGTTTTCATTATTTTTCCTTTTGTTTTTTATTTATATTCAAGTGTAGTATATCTACAGCACTTGGAGTTATTCCACTTATTTGAGATGCATTAAATAGTGTTGGTGGATTATAAGCTTTTAGTTTTTCAATAATCTCAGTTGATAATCCTGGAAGATCATCATATACAAAATCAGCAGGTATTTTTAGATTTAACATCTTTTGCATTTTATCTATTTGTCTTTGTTGTTTTAATACGTATCTATAATATTTTGCTTCAGTTATAACCTGATCTTTTAAATAAGGATCAAGATAAGAATATTTAGGTACAAGTGCATCAAATTTATCTGAGGTTATAGTATTTCTACCAACTACATCAATAAGCAATGTTCTATCACTTATTTTATCTTCACCTAAATCACTAAGTAATTGCAAGTTTTCTTTTTTAGGGGTAAACCACTCACTCTCCATAAACAATACTGCTTCTTTAATTGTAGATTCTTTTTCTTTCATTTTATTATAAGTATCTTCAGAAATAAGTTCTAATTCATACCCATAAGGCATCAATCTTATATCAGCACTCTCTTCTCTTAAAAGAAGTCTATATTCTGCTCGTGAAGTAAACATTCTATATGGTTCAGATGTACCTTTTGTTACTAAATCATCTATTAAAACACCAATATAACTCTCATGACGACCTAGTATAAATGGCTCTTTATTTTGTAAATTAAGTACAGCATTAATACCAGCAATTAGTCCTTGAGATGCTGCTTCTTCATAACCAGTAGTTGCATTTATTTGCCCTGCTAAATATAAGTTCTTTATCTTTTTAGTTTCAAGGGTATGTAATAATTCAGTTGGATTTATATAATCATACTCAATAGCATATCCATACCTTACTATTTTTGCATTTTGTAAACCTGGTATTGAATGGATCATCGTTTTTTGTACATCTATAGGTAAAGATGAACTAAGACCATTTATATAATACTCTCTAGCACTTGCAGTTTGTGGTTCTAAAAATAACTGATGTCTATCACGCTCAGCAAATCTATTTACTTTATCTTCAATACTTGGACAATACCTAGGACCCGTACCTTCTATTTGACCTGTAAATAATGGAGCTCTTGAAAAATTCGCTCTAATATTATCATGTGTATTAGTATTTGTATATGTAATATAACAAGGTAGTTGAGTTGGATTAAATTCATCTTTAGGTGTTCTAAATGAAAATGGTGTAGGAGTTTCATCTCCACCATGAGCTTCCATTTGTGAAAAATCAATTGATTTTGCATCTAGTCTAGCTGGTGTTCCTGTTTTTAGTCTTCCTACTTCTAAACCTAACTCTTTTAATTGTGTAGAAAGTGTAGATGATGGTAGCTCCCAAGCACGTCCTGCTTCATAAGTATTTGAGCCTATATGGATAAGTCCTTTCATAAAAGTTCCAGTTGTAAGGATTACTTTTTTTGCCTTAAATTCTTCACCTAATTTAGTAGCTACACCACAAACTTCCCCATCTTGTAAAATAAGTTTACTTACCTCATCTTGATATACTTCAAGATTTGGTGTATTTAGACAAATATTTTGCATATAGACTCTATATTCATCCATATCTATTTGAGCTCGGCTTCCTTGAACAGCGGCACCTTTACTAGAGTTTAACACTCTAAACTGGATACCAGTTGCATCTGTACATAATCCCATCTGACCACCAAGTGCATCTAGCTCTCTAACTAAATGTCCTTTTGCAAGTCCCCCAATAGCAGGATTACAAGAAGCTGCTCCAATTTGTTCAACAAGCATAGTAATAAGTAAAGTTTTTGCACCCATTCTAGCACTTGCAAGTGATGCTTCAATACCAGCATGACCACCACCAACAACTATAATATCATATTGCATTTTAAACCTTTTTGTTTATATATTCGCGATTATACCATAATTTATATTTTACATACACAAAACTATCAAAAGGTGACCTATTTTAATATCTCTTTATATCTATCTCTAATATCTATAAATTCATCTAAATTATCTAAAAATATATCAACAAGTTTTGGTTCAAAATGTTTACCTCTTTCATCTTTTAGAAGTTGTACTATTCTATCTAGTTCCCATGCTTTTTTATAACATCTATCACTACCTAAGGCATCAAATACATCTGCTATTGCAGTTATTCTTCCAAATATATGAATATCAGTATTTGCTTTTTTATTTGGATAACCTGTTCCATCCCATTTTTCATGGTGTTCATACGATATAATTGCTGCACTTTTTAAAATAGCTCTAGGTGAACTTTTTAACATCTCATAACCTAATTTAGCATGAGTTTTCATAATCTCAAACTCTTCAGGTGTATGTTTTCCTGGTTTATTTAATATATTATCAGGTATTCCTACTTTTCCAATATCATGCATAGGTGAAGCACTGTACAATAACTCACAGTCATCATCACTCAAACCATATTTTTTTGCAAATAATTTTGAATATTCAGCAACCCTTTTTACATGATTACCAGTTTCTTTACTTCTTGTTTCACTAATAGCTCCCATTCTTGAAACAACGTCTTTTTGTGTTGATATTATTTCATCAGAAAGTTCTCTTAATTCTTTTGTTTGTTTTTCAACTTCTATTTGCAATGACTCTTTAAATTTTCTCTCATTTTTAATTAAAAACTCCACTTTATGAAGGTTTTCATTTATATGTTGAGCTATTTCACCTAACTCATCATGATATATTATTTTTATATCATCTACTATATCTTTTTTATGTGATAGAAAATCAAAAAAAAAATGAAAAAACTTGGTATTGATAAATTAAGTGATAAAGATAAACTTATTTTACTAGAATATTTAAAAAATCATGCTGCAGATTCTGATGCACCTGAAGCAGCTGGTATATAATGAGGAAATACAATGAAAAATAAAATATTATTAAATTTAGCAACTATAGCTTTATTATCAACTCAAACTTTTGCTAATAATACAGAAGAAATAAAATTATTAAAAGCTCAAGTTAATGAGTTACAAAAGTATATAGAAGAGGTTGAAGAAAATTTAGAATCTACAGAAACAAAAATACTTGTAGATAAAATTAAATTAGGTTTAGGTATGAGAGTAGAAGCTAATAACTTCCAAACTACCTACGCCAATGGTTCACATCCTTTAAATAAAGGTACTATTTATAGAACAAAATTAAATATAAATATGAAATCTAAAATTGCAAACAATTTAAAATTTTCTGGAAGATTATCTTCATATAAAAATTGGGGGGATTCAAATACAGATACAAATGCTGGTGCATCAATGGATTCTAGACAAGGGAGAACTCCAGATAGTGATAGTTCATTATTTGTAGAAAGAGCTTATTTAGATTGGTCATTAAATACAAATAGTGATTACCCTATGGTACTTACCGTTGGAAGACATCCATCTAGTGATGGTCCCTCTTACCAAATAAAAGAGGGTACTACTAGAAAAGGTACTTATGATGCATTAGCATTTGATGGTGCAACAGATGGTATTTTATTCACATCAAATTTAGATAAAGCATTACCTGGTACAACATCACTTAGAATTGGATATGCTATTCCAAATAATGGTTCAACATACAATGATAATATGAAAGATACTAAAGTACGGGTACTATTTATAGATAAAACATGTGAAAAGATTTCTTATAAACATCTATTTCAATTTTATACTGTAAAATCAAAAGATCTTGTGGCAAATCCAGATTTAGAAACTGAAGACAAAAATGTTGGGGACTTAGATATTTCAGGAGCAATGTTTGAGATTAATGATATCTCAGGATTTGATCTATTTGCACACTACTCTTATTCTATTGCAAAACCAAATGGAGAACTTGTTGATTTAGGAACACTTGGTAGTCAAGGATTACTTACTTCTACACAAGGTGATACTGAGGAAAAATCTGGTCATGCAATTTGGCTTGGAGCAAAATATAATATGAATAAAGTTTGGTCAATTGGAGCTGAATATAATAAAGGTAGTAAAAATTGGTTTAGTTACACATTATCTCCTAATGATTCTATTAATAAATTAGCTACAAGAGGAACAGCTATTGAACTTTATATTTCTAAAAAGATCAATAAACATGCAAATGTAAGATTAGGTTATATTGATATTGACTATGATTATACAGGTAGTGGAAACTGGATTGGTGAACCTGAAAAAATTACAAGTGCATTAGGTACAGATAATATAAAAGAAAAAACAAATTTATATTTAACTCTTAATGTTTTATTCTAATATTTGATAAAAAACTATAAAATGAATTAATATTTTATAATTTTGCTATAATTATAGTTATAAAAATATTAGGAATTTTAAACATGGATTTATTAAGTATCATAGTAATTGCTTTAGCAACAGCTCTTTTATTAAACTTGCTATTGCGAAAGTTACATATATCTACAATTGTGGGTTATATATTTACAGGTATGATATTATCTTATTTTATTGGTTTTTCAAAAATTACAACAGAAGAGTTAGAGCATATATCTGAATTTGGTATAGTCTTTTTAATGTTTACTATTGGCTTAGAGTTCTCTATTCGTCACCTAAAACAGATGAAAAAAGAGGTATTTGTATATGGAACACTGCAAGTTATTGTAACTTCTATGTTCTTTGGTTTTGTATCTCATCATCTATTTGGTATAGATGTTAAAACATCAATTATTATTGGAGCTGCTTTATCTTTATCTTCAACTGCTATTGTACTTAAAAGTTTAAATGAAAATGGAGATATACATAGACCTTATGGTAGATATAGTGTAGGTATACTTATATTTCAAGATTTAGCAGTTATTCCAATACTAATTATGATAACTCTATTTACAAATGAAACAGCAAGTTTAGGTGATATGGTTACAAAAACACTAATTTCTGGTGTAATTGTAATCGTTACTTTATATATCTTTGGTAAATATATTTTACAGTGGTTACTAGCTTTTGTTGTAGATAGTAAAACTGAAGAGTTATTTATATCTACTATTATTCTTATTGTATTATCTTCTGCACTTTTAGCTCATATATTTGGATTTTCATATTCACTTGGTGCATTTATTGCGGGAATGTTAATTGCTGAAACAAAATATAAATACCAAATAGAAGCTGACCTTGTACCATTTAGAGATCTTTTACTTGGATTATTTTTTATAACTGTAGGTATTCAAGTAAATATTGAATTTGTTATTGAAAATATGTTTACTATTATTAGCTTAGCTGTAGTTATATTAACATTTAAAGCTATTATGATTTTTGGAATTATTAGTATATTTTCACTTAAAAAAAGAGCCTTTAAAACAGCTCTTGCTTTAGCACAAGTTGGAGAGTTTTCATTTGCTGTATTTGCATTAGCAAATGCAAATTCACTAATAGATTCTCAACTACATCAAACTATGTTAAGTGTTGTTATTTTATCTTTAATCTTTACTTCTATTGCTATTAAGTATGTAAGGGCATTTACTGATTATTTCTTTGTAAATAAAACAGAAGTTTTAGATGATCCAATAGTAACTGCAGATATTAAAAACCATATTGTAGTGTGTGGGTATTCAAATTTAGGTAAAAAAGTTGTAAAAAAACTTATCAAAGAAGATATACCATACATGGCTGTTGAGCATGATAGAGATCATGTAAAAGAAGGACATGATGCAGGTCATGCAGTATTTTTTGGAAATGCAGCATCAAAAACTATGCTTCATTTTTTAAGAGTTAAAAATGCAAGTGCAGTTATTATTGCTATAAACAATGATGAAAAAGCAAGATTAATTGCTGAATCAATTAAAAATATTGATAAAAATATTAAAGTTGTAATAAAAATTTCACACCATTCACAAATAGTAGATTTGGTTCAAATAGGTGTAAAAAGTTTTATCAATGAAAATGAGATAATAGCAACAAAACTAATAAGTAAAGCTACTACGTGTAATCTTAAATAAGATTACAAGCTAATAAGTTTTTCACTTAACTCTTTTGCTAATATCTTATAGTTTCTTTTTATACTTAATAATTTTTTTTGAGCTTTATTTCCAACTAAACTTATATCATCATGCGTAAAATTTATAATATCTTCTAATTTATTTGCTATATCATTCGTATTAAATTCACTAAAATATGCTTCATCGTTATCAAAAATAGAACTATTTTTATTATTTTTTGTTAATAAGCTAGGTAAGGAACAAGAACTATAATCTATAACTTTATCACTTAAAACTGTATCATAAAATCTATTTCTAGGCATTAGTGCAATTCCTATATCGTGTTGATTTATTTGATATCTTAGCTCTTTTAAACTCATGGCACTTATTAGATTGATATTATTTCTAATATGTGAATAATGTTTAAGTAGATCAATAATAAACATCTTTTTAGTTGTAGATATAGTTAATTGCCAGTTAGTATCTTTTAGTTTGGAAAAAGCATCTAATATAACATCAAATTGTCTTACTGAATCTATACTACCTACATATATAAATTTTTTAATATTTTTATCATTTGAGAGAATATGTTCATTTAGATTATTTGGATCTAATCCTGTAAAAATTGGAAATGTTTCTATATTTATATTAGAATAAAATTCATTTTTTACTTCTATAGAAGCTGGAGAAAAAAGATCACATTTATTTACAAGAGTATCTCTTTTGTTTATTTTCTTTTTATACTGATATTTTTTTACTAATGAATATGGGAAAAAACTATCTATATACTCTAACTTATGATGTTTTATAGGATATGAAACTCTATATATTATTTTATAATTATACTTACTTTTAAATCTTAATACATTTTCTAACACAGTTTTTTTATTTCTTACAAATACAAAATCATAAGAAGATATATCTATATCTCGTCTAATTAGGTATTCTATTATATGTTTTTGTTTAGAAAGTGGTACTATTAAGTGGTTACCTTTTTTTGAAAAAGAGAATTTATATTTTGTCATATAAACTATATCTATATCAAAATATTCTTTTAAATATATATCAAATAATGATGATATTGTACCATTTTCACTATACTCTTCTTGATCAGTTATATAAAGTATCTTTTTCATTTTATATCCCCTTCTTCTAGATCATTTTCAAAGCTTTTTATATCAAAACTTTTATTTAAATATTCACATATCAATATTACGTCTCTTTTTGCATTTCCAAGACATGAAGTAGCTCCAGGAGATGGTGTCATATTAAATATAATCCCATCATTTGTATTAATAGAAGCTTCCCCTAACATTAGTTTTTGATTTTCTTTATCTAATATTTGAGCTCTTACCCCTCCAAATCCATGTGCATATTGTATATCTTCCATTTGTAACGATGGTACAATTTTTCTAGCATCTTTTAAAAATGCAATTTTCCCAAAATATGGTACTTCAAATAAAAAGTTTCTAAGTATATATGATCTTATATCTTTATCTTTTAAAAGTCCATAAAATATTTTTATAACATTTAGATCAAGTTGTAAAGTAGATACAAAGTCAAAAAATGTACCACTTTTAAATCTCTCTAGTTTAGGTAAAACTAATGCAGTTGGTCCAAACCTTGTATTTTCATTTAAAGTTAAATCAGGATCTCCATGAAGTGCTGCAAAAGGTAGCTTTGGATTTTGTACCATATAAACTTTACCTTTTAGTATCCTCTTATTACTTTTATAAAAACTTCCTGCCATTGGTATTTGTCCATAATATTTACCATATCCCATCTTATGTGCAAGATGTAAACTATGAGCTCCTGAATTTACAATTATCATTTTTGCTTTATACATTTTATTAGAAGATGTTTTTACAGTAAAAATACCATCTTTTTTAGATATATCTTCAACTTTTGTATTAAAAAACACATCTGTTTTTATATCTTTATTCTCTTTTGCATTTTTTATAAAGGTATCACTTAACATTTTAAAATTTACTGTTGTATATTCATTTGATGTTCCTACACCAATTATCTCTTCAACTCTTGGATTTCCATTTTCATCAAATACTAAAGCTGGTTCAATCTGTTTTAATCTCTCTTTATCATATACTTCAAGATATGGATAGAGTTTTTTAAACTCTTCATATCTTTTTACTATATATCTGCATTCCTCATAACCTATTCCTATTGCCATTTTTTGGTGTTTGAACATTATTTTATTTTCATATTTATATTGTAAACAATACTTTTCAACCATTTTTGCTGTTCGTTTTACCTTTTTGGCTTTTTCTAAAGTATAATTTGTTTCAATATCCCCACAATGAATTGTTTGAGAGTTTGCTCTTGCATTTGAGTTTAATAATGAGATATCTTCATATTTTTCAAGTAAACAAACCGATTTTATATTAGTATACTTACTAATCTCATAAAATAAAGCAGACCCTGAAACTCCACCACCTATAATTAATAATTCATATACATTATCATTATCCATATTATTTACCTATATATAATTGTCTCGGTCTTGCTATTTTAGATTCATTATCTTTTTTAAATTCAATCCATTGTGCAATCCAACCAACTGTTCTTCCTATTACAAATATTGCAGTAAACATCTGTTTTGGAATACGAAGTGCTGTTAATATAATACCTGAATAAAAATCAATATTAGGATATAAATTTCTTTTTATAAAATATTCATCATTTAATGCAACTTCTTCAATTTTTGAAGCTATTTTCATAAGGTTTGAATCAAGATTTAACTCATCTTTTAATTGATCTTGTAATTTTTTAAGTATCCTTGCTCTTGGATCAAAGTTTTTATAAACTCTATGTCCAAACCCCATAAGTTTAAAATTATCATTTGGATCTTTAGCTTTTTTTATAAACTCATCAACTCTACTTACATCACCTATCATTTCAAGTTGGGCTATTACTGATTCATTAGCACCACCATGTGCTCTTCCCCATAGTGCATTGATTCCAGATGATATTGCAACATAAGGATGAGCTCCTGTTGAAGCTACCCCTCTTACAACTGTAGTTGATGCATTTTGTTCATGATCAGCATGTAGAGTAAATATAGTATCAAGTGCTTCTATTTCTAAATCAGTTATAATCTCTTGTCCAGACGGTGTAATTTTTAGTTGTTCATGAGGATAAGCTCTTAACATAAATAAAAAGTTTTTTGTAAAACTATACTCAATGTTTGGCTGAATAAAAGGAGCTCCAATACTGTGCCTATATGCAAAAGCTGCTATTGTAGGAATTTTAGCTATTAATCTATATGCCATCTCATTGTATTCTTCTTGGTTACTTATATCTAAATGATCAAAATAAAATGACGCAAGTGATGTTACTCCTGCGCTAAGTGTTGCCATTGGATGAGCATTATCAGGAAAAGCATTAAATATAGTTTTTAAACCTTCATGTAAAAAACTTCTATGTCTTAATTCTAAATCAAACTCTTCTAGTTGTTTTTTTGTTGGTATTGTTTCATGTAGTAGTAAATAACAAGTTTCTAAATAGCTATGATTTGAAGCTAAATCTTCAATATTTATACCTCTATATTTTAGTTCACCTTTTGCCCCATCTATAAATGTAATTTTTGAAGAACATGATGCTGTTGATGTAAATCCTACATCATAAGTAAATAATCCAGTTTGTGAATAAAATTTTCGTAAATCAAGAGTATTTGGTCCTCTTGTACTTTTTAAAATATCAAAAGTAAAAGCTTTTTCTTTTCCATCTATATTTAAAGTTACTGTAGCTGTATCTAAAGTTTTCATATCAAACTCCTTGTTACAATAACAAGTATATTCCTATTGAGCTTTATTTAAAATTCTATAAACAAACTAATTTATATTATTTAAAATTAATATATATAAAATTATTAGTTTATTAAATTTATATTTAATTTATAGTAAAATATTTTATAAGAAGGATATAATACCCCAAGAAGTCAAGACAACATTTTGTAAAGTTTAATTCTCAAAAAGGTAGAATTAAACAATAAAAAGAGGGTAAAGATATGAGTAGAAAAATGACAAAATATTCAACACAATTTAAAACAAAAATTGTACTTGAAGTTTTACGTGAAGAAAAAACACTAAATGAGATAGCAAGTGAATATAATATCATTCCTAAGAATATAATGAACTGGAAAAAGATATTTCTTGAAAATGCAGAAGTTGCAATGGAACCAGCCAAAGCAGTAAAAGAGTACAAGGATGAGATTAATAATCTAAATAAAAAAGTGGATGAATATGCTAAGAAAGTTGGTCAGTTAACTTTAGAGAAGGACTGGGCAGTGGGGAAAGTTAAAGAGCTTGGACTCTAAAACTAAACAAGAGATTGTAGAGTTCGAGCATAAACTATCAATAAATAAACAATGTGAACTATTATCACTTAATAGATCTAATTTATATTATATTCCAAAGTTAAATAAAACTAAACAGACTATAAAAAAAGAGATAGTTAATATCTTTGAAGAGATACCATGTTATGGGTATCTAAAAGTACATCAAGAGCTATTAGATAGAGGTCATAGTATATGTATCAATACAGTACGAGAATATCGTAAACAATTAGGTTTAAAGGCTGTATTGGCTGTACGTCCACCAAATACATCTTGGGCAAATAAACAACACCCTAAATATTCATATAAATTAAAAGGTGTAGATATAATCAGAGCTAATCAAGTATGGTCAACTGATATTACTTATATTAAAATTAAAGG
>Ga0256837_1000368_pt1 | contig 39284 bp, 43 predicted proteins | sample 4562384metaG_FD_185976 | JGI IMG/M metagenome (GOLD analysis project Ga0256837, IMG submission 185976) | Hydrothermal vent microbial communities from Guaymas Basin, Mexico - 4561-384 | ecosystem: Environmental > Aquatic > Marine > Hydrothermal vents | place: Mexico: Guaymas Basin | collected... | reverse complement strand
ACTCCCACCAATGTTACGATTTTATTACTGTTTAACGGAATGTTTATATCTCTTTTTCTGACATTTAAATCTTTTTCAAAAAAATCGTTAATTATGAGCTTAAATACTTCTTTCATTTTTTATCCTTCTTAATAAGGATAATTATAGCATATTTTATACTTGTTTATAAGAAACATCCATTCGATACACAGGGCTGTTTCACGCTGAAGATATTTAAATAACGAAAAAGTAAAAATATGACAGCGTTGCGGATTTTAACGAAAATTTTGCGTTAGAAAAAGTGCGTCTACCCGTTAGGGCGCTTGCCGTTCGCACTTTTTAGCAAAATTTGAGTGGTGCGTAAGCAAAAAGGAGCACGAAGCTGTCATATTTTTATCTTTGGAGTTTAGCATGAAACAACCCTGATTCGATACATATTGTAATATTAAATCTTTTTAGTAGAATTAAAAGAAATTAACAATACCTAAGTTTTTCAAAACTTTCAATAAAATCCATTTAATACAAATTGCCAAAGCTCTTGATGCCGACATTTGCGATTTTTTTGAAGGAATTTCATCTAAAATTTAAACCATTTCGGCAGGTGTAAGAATTTTCACTTTTGAAGTTTTAAATACTTTAAATCTTTCAAATATCTGATCTCTAAATATTTTTTATAATCTTTTACATCTTTTAAAATTCCTGCTAAAAAATTGGTAATCGAATGATTTTGTTTTTTATTTTTCTCAAAAGCAATATTTACTTTCATTTCAAACCTTGCACTATAATTATTAGTTATTTTACACTATTTTGTATAATTTCAACAAAAAAGGAAAATCTTGTATCTTGTAAGCGAAGAGCGTCTTGAAAAAATGAAAAAAATTTTAAACACACGCCAAAACACACTGAGGGTGTTTATGGATTATGTGTTTTCATCCCACAATCTCTCTGCAATTGTAAGAACATGTGATGCGGTAAATGTCGGAAAGCTCTATTACAGACACCAAAGAAAAGTCAAACTCAATAACGAAATAACAATGGGTGCTCATAAATGGATATTTCACGAATATATTGAAGATATTGAAGAATTTTACAAAAACATCAAAAAAGAAGGCTATCAGGTGGTTGTTACTCTGCTTGACGATGAAACGGTGGATTTCAGGGAAGTGGATTATACAAAACCGACGCTCATAGTCCTTGGCAACGAAGTGGACGGGGCGAGTGACATAAGCATAAAATACGCTGATAAAAAGGTAATAATTCCGATGTATGGAATGAGCCAGAGCTTAAATGTATCAGTTGCAAATTCTGTAATGCTTTATGAGGCACAACGTCAAAGGGCGGCAAAAAATATGTATGATTTACCCTCCCTGCCGGAAGAAACAATAAACAAAACACTCAGGCAGTGGACACACGACGATATAATAGAAAAAGAATTAAGGCGTGTCAGGCATAAACCCAAAAACCAGATTTAATCACTTAATCATCAGTGTAATATTCCTTTTTTTGGTTGTTATTTTCAGTTTCTGGTTTTTTGAACCGGAAATATTCAGATATATTGTGTTGGCATCTTTGTAACCTATTTTATTTATCTGCAACCCCCTGTAAAATTCATACCTGAGTTTGGAAAGTTTATCATTTTCATCAAGCGGTTTAAAATAAATCAGATACGTTATGTTCGGTCTGATTTTATAAATCCCTTTACGTCCCGTCACGGTTATTACGGGCTGTGATTTTTCCTCTACGGAAAACTTCCATTCATAGCTTTTCATTCTTCCGCTGATTATAAAATCCGCTTTTGCCTCATACTCACTGCCGTATTCAAGCCTTTCGAGCGGAAAAAGCACAAACTGTGTTTTTGTCAGTTTATGATTGACATCGTTTTTGTAGGTAATTATTTTGGTTTTATTTACTTTTTCGCCGTTTTTATAAAGCTCAAAGGATATAAGTTTGATTTTTTTATTTTGATAATAAAAAGGATTAAAACTGATACTTACAGGATATCCGCATACGCCGTAATCGGGAAGCGGATCGGGCACTTCCTCATAAAACACCGCCGGGGTGTTTTTCATTCCGTCATACGGCCAGAAAACGGCCTGAGGGTTTGTTTTCATCTGGGCATAAAAGTCGCTTTTGGAAATAATTTTATTTTTATCCTTACATATGGCTGTAAATCCGCTTTGGACGGAATTTCTTTCAGCACATGCCCGGTTTATGTAATAATTGCCCATATCGTAAACAAATATTTTATTAAGTTTGTAAAAACCTATTTCATTTATATTGAAATTTAAAAAACCGAGCCTGTGGTAAATGGCACTGAACAGATCTTTGACGGATTCATTGTAACTTTCCTCGCCTTTGGAGATATTTTCTATTACAAACCGGCTTTTATATCCGCTCTCAACAGCTCTCCGGGAAGGGGTTTTACCTATAAAACGTTTGGAATAATATTTTTCATAATGGGAAAACTCGTTATTTATAAACAGATATTTTGCATGCCCTTTTGCCGCAAGGGTTAAAGAAGGGTTTTCTTCAAGCACATTAAGCCCCACAGCTTCCCTGTATTCATTTATGGTAAAAAGAGGATTCGCAAAAAGAAAAACGGCTAAAAACAATATTAGTTTTTTCAAAACTCAATCACCCTTCCGACACCTCCCGGGATATAATTTTCCCCGTAAACGTCTTTAAACATTTCTATCGCCCTGTCGCCCGTGCAGTGCGTAGGTGTTACATACTCCACTCCTAAATTTTTAAGAGAATTTATTGTTTCTGTTATTTCGTTTGCGGAGCTTCTCATCAGATGAAAACCGCCTATTGCATATAAAACCGGTTTGCCGAGCATATCAATTGCTGTTTGAACTATCTGCACCACACCCGGATGTGCACATCCCGTTAAAACTATACTGAATTCGCCCCCGTCTATTACAAGGCTCTGCTCCCCTATCGGCTCCATTACCCCTGTGGTATAAAAATTTCCAAAAAGTTTTTGCGCCTCTTTACCGGCTACAATTGTTTCACGTGAAAGCGTTTTTAAATCCCTGATATAAAGTTTGGAAAGAGACTCCGGCAGTATAAGGCTCATTTGTCTGTTTACATCCACAATACTGTCAATTCCACCTATGTGATCCCAGTGGGGATGGGATATAAAGAGATATTTAAACTCATTAATATCAAAGCCCATTTTTGCTATATTTCTTACAAGTGCCCTGCCGTTGCTTCCCGTATCAAATAAAAAATAATCATTAATTACACACGAAAACCCCCAGAAGCTCTCCAATTTTTCGTTTGCTTTGTAATTGTCAAAAACTATTGAAAATTTCATATTGTAAACCTCGTTAAGATTTCTGTAACTTCATCTATTAAATTAAAAATATTATCAAGTTCTTTACTTAAACTTAAAAGTTTTTCATTTAACTCTTTAATATTTTTTTGTGTTTTTTCAACATCATTATATACGATAATGGTTTGTTTATCTGCATTATTTACAGTTAATTCTATCTCTTTGGTAAATTCATTAGATTTTTCAGCCAAATTTCTAATTTCATCCGCCACAACAGCAAATCCTCTTCCATGTTCTCCCGCTCTTGCGGCTTCAATAGCAGCATTCAAAGCAAGCAAATTCGTTTGATCCGCAATTTCAAAAATATGAACGGTATTTTGTTTTACCTTTGTCATTATTTCTTTTAACTCCTCAATTTTCTGAGCAATATCTTTTTGAGAAGGAATAATTTCATTTTTATTTAACTCTATTATTTCTTTTAAAGTTATATTTACATCATTAGTTGTTTTTTTTACTTCTTCTAATAACCTTTTAGTATTTTTAAGTAACGTTTTGAAATTTTCAATTATATTTTTAATCGGCTCTTCTAAAAATTTTAATTCATTTTTTTCATCTAATGAAATATCTACATTTAAATTTCCTTTTGAGATTTCCATTAAAACTTCCACTATTTTTTCGCTCTCTTTTCTTAAAAATTCCCTTTTCTCTTTTTCTTCTTTTAATCTATTTCTTAACAGAACATAAGTTTTAATTAATTTCCCATTAACAATTACAGGATAAATTATAGCTTCAACAGGTATAATATCACCATCTTTTCTTTGAATATAAGCATTAAAGATTTTCATTTCTCCAATCTTTTCCGCTTTAACAACACTTCCACATACTTTACACTCTTTTGGATTCTTAGGCCAAAGAAGTCCGGAAGCCTTTGTAGCAGAAATTTCCGTAGGTGTAATTTTTAAAAGTTCTGAAAATTTTTGGTTAAACTCTAAAACTTTTCTCTCAGGTGCCGGAGACACACAAAAAAAAGCAAAATTATCTTTAAATTTATCTAAAATTTCATATTTTTTTTGTATTTTTTTATACCCATCTATAACTTTTTTCAAAATTTCATTAATATCTTCACCCTCAATACCAAACTCTTTTTTTATTTGAAACAAAATTTCTTTATTTATTGTCGGTTGTTGCTTACAAAAAAACATTTTTTACCCCTTATTACTTTAAACGCCCCGCCGTTACAGTCGTTTATTTTAAATTTTAAATTATCCAAAGTGTCGCCATAAAGGCTTTCTTTGCATTCAAACTCACTAAATCCCGCTTTTTTCATTAAATTAATTATATCATCTTTTGTAAAAAACGTAGCGGGAGCGTAGAATTTTGATTTGTGCTTGTTTTTTTCATACATCCTGCCAAGAGGAGAATTTAAATCCACAAATGCAACTAAAAGATATCCGTCTTTTTTCAAAGCCCTGTAACAGTTTTGAATGGTTTTAAACGCATCTTTTACAAAACATATTGTCGTAACCATCAGTATAAAATCAAATTCATTATCAAAATCCATCTTTTCAGCTGTCGTTTCAACAACTTCAATGCCTCTTTTTCTTGCAATTTCAGCCATTTTACGGCTTGGTTCTATCCCGAATTTGATATCCAGAGGTGCTGCAAACCTTCCGCTTCCAACCCCTACTTCCATTCCCCTGCCTTTTGGCAAAATAGTTTTTATCGTTTTAAGTTCTTCTTCATAAATTTCAGGATGTTTTTCAAACCACTCTTCATAATCTTCATAGTATAAATCAAACATATTCATTTTCTTCACCTCTTACAATGGAATTAAAACATTCAGATAATTCTTTCACAACATCCATATTGGGTTCTAAAAAAATCCTGTTTCCCTCTTTATACATATTGATTAATTTTGCTTCTTTCAATTCTTTGATATGTCTTGAAATAGTCGGCAGGGAATAATTAAACCTCTCAGCTATTACACCAACACAGGTAGCCTGAGCAATAATATCATCTTTTTTTACTTTATTATTTATTCCGCACACATAAGGCGCTTTTAAAATATTTATAAATATATCAAACCTAGTTTTATGACCTAAAGCTTTAAACGCCCTGACTTTATCTTCAATTGTTAACATAACAATCCTTCCTTGACAATTATTTTAATAAATTATACTATATCATTCGTATTTAGCAAAATAGCTAAATACCTAAATATTAAACAAGAAGGGGTTTTTATGAAAATTCTTTTTATTTTTAATCATGAACCATATGACGGAAGCGATATTGCGTGGAACGGACTAAGACTTGCAAAAACATTATTTGAAAACGGAAATGATGTAAAAATCTTTTTAATGAATGATTCGGTTGATATGGCACGAGAATGTTATAAAAAACCTGAAAGCTATGATACCGATTTGGTAGCAATGCTTAAAGAAATGTACCAAAACGGTGTAAAATTAAAAGTTTGCGGAACTTGTCAGGCAAGATGCGGAATTTACAAAAACCAGCCTTATTTTTCAGACAATATAAAAGCCACAATGAAAGAACTGGCCGAGTGGGTAGAAGAATGCGATAAAGTAATCACTTTCTAATCTCTTCTACCTTTCAAAAATTCCTAAATTCCACAGGTATTAAATCAATAATTTTAGAAGTGTCGAGTTTTCTTTTTTGAGGGCCTATATTTCCTATTGTTTCTTTATCGGTTTCGAAGAAGTTTTGAAGGTAGTAGGTGCCTTTGTAGCCTTTTTGATGAAGGATTTTAATAATTTCGTTTATGTCGTCTTCGTCCAGCAAATCGGTATGCACTGTTGTTCGCACTTCAAATTCAACATCCGAATCAATTAAAAAATCAAGTGTTTTTTCATATTTGTCAAAATGCTTGTTTTTAGTAACAAGCTCAAATTTTTCAGGCGGAGCTTTGAAATCAAGCGCAATGTAATCAACAAGTTTTTTATCAACCAATTCTTTTACTACATCGTAATTGACACCGTTGGTATCGAGCTTGATTTCAAAACCCGAATCTTTAATCTTTCGACTGAACGGCACCAGATTTTTATACAGCGTGGCTTCCCCGCCTGTAAAACTTACCCCGTCGAGCAAACCTTCACGTGTTTTTAAAAATTTCAGCACCTCTTCTTCCTCTATCTGCTTTTCCCCGAATACCACATCTTTATTATAGCAGTAAGGGCATCTCATATTGCATCCGCTAAACCATAAAATCGCACACAGACGCCCCGGAAAATCGAGTGTTGAAAATTTCTGTATCGAAAAAATACCTAACATTCTTTGAAATATGTTCTTTCTTTATGCTCGGCTTTTTTACCTATGTTAAAGCTTTCAACAGGTCTGTGATACCCCATAACCCTTGTATAAACCATACATTTTTGTCTTTTTTCTTTTAATTTATTCAAAACTTCTTCTCTTGACATTTCTTTTACTTCCATTTCTTTCTCCTTAATTAATTTTTGTTTTCTTTTTCAATCTGTTCCAACAGCTCTGCGTCACAGTAAGGGCAAAACTCATATTCGCCGGGAATATATCCGTGTTTAGGACATACGGAAAATACCGGTGTAATGGAAATATAAGGAAGCCTGAAATTGCTTATGGCTTTTTTTACAAGCCTTTTTGCGGCTTCAGTGGAGCTTAGTTTTTCGCTCATATATAAATGCAGAACCGTTCCGCCGGTATACATTGTCTGCAAATCGTCCTGAAGCTGTAACGCTTCAAAAGGATCATCCGTATGATCAGCCGGAAGCTGTGAAGAATTTGTATAATAAGGCGCATCGTCATATCCCGCCTGAATAATTCCCGGAAATCTTTTTCTGTCCTCTTTTGCAAACCTATATGTTGTCCCCTCTGCCGGTGTTGCTTCAAGATTGTAAAGATTTCCCGTTTCTTCCTGGTAAACTTTCAGTTTTTCCCTCATAAAATCAAGAATTTCTTTTGCAAATTCAACACCCTCTTTGCTTGTTATATTGTCTTTGTCTCCGGTAAAGTTTCTTATCATTTCATTCATACCGTTTACGCCGATTGTAGAAAAATGGCTGTTAAAACCGGGCAGATATCTTTTGGTGTATGGATAAAGACCTCTTTCATACATTTCCGTAACAAATTTTCTTTTTTTCTCCAATGTCGATTTTGCAAGGTCCATAAGTTCTTCGAGTCTTTCATACAAAGCTTCTTTGTCGCCTTTGTATAAATATCCAAGCCTTGCCATATTGATTGTAACAACACCTATACTTCCTGTCATTTCAGCACTTCCGAACAGCCCTCCCCCCCTTTTTAAAAGTTCTCTCAGATCAAGCTGAAGCCGGCAGCACATACTTCTGACAGCTCCCGGTTCGTAAGCGTTGGGGTTTCTTACTTTATTGCCGTTTTCATCGACAATATACTGGCTTCCTATAAAATTCTGAAAATAACTGCTTCCTATTTTTGCCGTATTATCCCACAAAGCGAGAGCCGCTTCCGTATCCCAGTCAAAATCTTCTGTGATATTTACAGTCGGAATAGGGAACGTAAAAGGCTGACCTATGGCATCGCCTTTTGTCATTACTTCATAAAACGCTTTTATAATTTCCTGCATTTCAGGTTCAAAATCCTTATATGTTGCATCTGTCAGTTTTTTTATTTTTGGATTTCTTTTTTGAAGCCTTTTTAAAAGTTCCTCATCTTCCACATCCGCAAGAAGATGTTTATCATTACGAGTCGGAATCTGATCTTTTAAATCGTCCGGAACGGTAAAATCTATTGTAATATTTGTAAACGGACTCTGTCCCCAACGTGCGGGAACATTAAGATTATATACAAAACTCTCGATTGCCTCTTTTATTTCATCATATTTCATTTTGTCTTTAAAAACATACGGCGCAAGATAAGTGTCAAAACTGCTGAACGCCTGAGCTCCCGCCCACTCACTCTGTAAAATACCGAGAAAATTAGCCATCTGTCCCAATGCGCTTCTAAAATGATTAGGGGCATATGATTCAACCCTGCCTCTAACGCCGTTAAAACCTTCATTAAGCAGGTTTCTGAGACTCCATCCGGCACAGTAAGGCGCCAGACAGTCAAGATCATGAATGTGATAATCACCGTCCCTGTGTGCTTTGCCTTCCGCCGGAGTATAAACTTTATCCAGCCAGTAGTTTGCAATTACTTTTCCTGCGGTGTTGTTAATAAGGCCCGCATGGGAATATCCGGTGTTTGAATTGGCATTAATTCTCCAGTCCTGTTTTGAGATATATTCTCCGATTGTAGTGTTGCAGTTAATATAAGTCGCTTCTTTATCAAGCAGATTTTCTCTTTGAAGTTTATGAAGGTGTCTGTAAAGCATAAAATTTTTCATAACGTCAAAATATCCGTGTTTATACAGTGAATGTTCGATTAAATCCTGTATATATTCAACTTCGGGCATTTCAATTTTTTGAATATTTTTAATAACTTCTTCAAATACCTGAGGATCATATTTGACATTTGTTGCGTCAAAAGCCTTTTTTATAGCATCTTCAATTTTATATGGAAAATAGTTTTGAGGAGTGCCGTCGCGTTTAATTACTTTTTTCATTTTTACTCCTGAATTCGTGTTCAATAATAGTAATTATATATACTTTTTTTTATAAATTCAATGGACATTATAGACTCTTTTTATCCCAATAAGACTTGTTTATCCTATTTAAGGGGAATGGGGGAGCGTAAAAAATTTTATAAATTTTTTACGCTATAAGAAAATCTTTTACCTGCAAACAAAGGTTTGATTTCACCGACTGTCTGAGGAGCCGTCCAGACTTCTTCTTCCAGGATAACTTCTTTTTGAGGTATATCAAGACTGAAATTTTCTATTGCATTGGTGCTGATATATTTTTGGAATATTTTTACATCACCGTCAAAAAATTCAGCAAGTGCGGGAAGTATTACAGGTGTGCTGAAAATTCCGGCCGCGCCTTTAAGTTTGTTCTCAATAGAATGGGGGGCGCTGTCGCTTCCGAACATTACTTTTCTGTGTCCCGAGCGGACAAGTTCTTGCAATGCGTCTCTGTCTTTTGGTGTTTTTACAACAGGCTTACAGAAATTATGAGGATTTAAATTTCCGCCTATAAGATCATCAAGCGTTAAAAGAAGATGGTGCAGCGTCACCGTTGCATACAGATTTTTATATCTGTCCAGAATTTCAGCCAGATTGTAGGTTGAAATATGCTCCATTATAATTTTCAGATCAGGAAAATCACATGCAAGTTTTTCATAAACCGCCGCAAACTCCCTTTCCCTGTCCAGCACAAACCCGTTAGTTTCCCCGTGAACGGAAAGGGGAATACCAAGTTCCTGCATTATTTCAAGCACAGGATAAACATTTTCTATCGACTTTACACCGCCTTCGCTGTTTGTGGTAATTCCGGCCGGATACAGTTTAACTGCAAAGATGTTTTTTTTTAAATCCGTAAGCTCATCTTTTGTGTATTCTCTCATAAAAACATTCATCAGAGGCTTAAAATCCCTGCTGTTTTGTAAAATCTCATTTTTATAATTTTCCAGTTTTTCCATGTTATCAACCGGCGGAACAAGATTCGGCATTATCACAGCCGCCGCAAACTGATTTGCGGTATAGGAAATAACTTCTTTTAACATTTTTCCTTCTCTCAGGTGCAGATGCATATCTATGGGTGTGTTTAGTTTAATCATTTTATTCCTTTACAATACAAACTTGATATGTTCGTGTTCTTGAAGTCTTTTAAAAAATTCGTTTCTTTCTTCTTCACTTGCTACAAACGCTTCAAATTTCTGCGAATGAAATTTTCCGTTTGATTTACTGTCTTCCACTTTGCATTCCTGATTATGAATACACTCTTTTATGGCTTGTCTGATTTTTTCCTTGTCTTCTCCTATAACTCTGAATCCCCACATTCTCGGATATGTTATTTTTTTTTCTTTTTTTTCCATAATATCCTCCTTAACGTTTATATCTATATAACTATTATATCAGATTTTGATAGATTGTTAAAATTATTGAGTTTAATCGGGTAGCGTATATAAAAAGTTGAATCGAATTCTCTGAAAATATTATATTTTCAAAGAATTCAACCGTAAAAAATCCGCAGGATTTACATAAAATAAACCACAGGAACTATTGTAGGGTATTTTTTTGTTTTTCTAAAAATATGTTTTCTTATAACATTTCTCAGTTCGTTTTCAAAAATTCTGGTTTTTTCGTAAACATAATCTTTGGCATGATCAATATAATTTACGAGGATGTCTTCAATCTCTTTTGCAAAATATTTATCTTCTTTGTCCGCGATTATTCCGTATGTTGTTACACGAGGACGTGAAATAAGTTTCTTCTTCTGTTTGTCAATCTGTGCCACCACCAGAATAATACCTTCGTTGGCCAGTTTCTGTCTATCAAGAACAATATCCGTTTCTATTTTTTCATTAATCTGATTGTCAATATAAATTTTACCTACTTTGACACTTTTGGCTTTTCTGACTCTTTTAGGTGTAATTTCCCACTGCTCGCCGTCTTCCATAACAAAAATATTATTTTCTTCAATTCCTGTTGAAATAGCTGTCTGTCTGTGCTTCATAAGGTGATTATATTCACCGTGAACAGGGAAGAAATATTTAGGTTTTACAAGTCTCAATATAAGTTTCTGCTCTTCCTGGGCGGCATGCCCCGAAACATGAATTTCACTGAAATCCTGATATGCGACTTTTGCGCCTTTTTTCATTAAAAAGTTAATAAGCTGTGAAACCGTAGGCTCATTACCAGGAATAGCCTTGGCGCTTATCACTATCTGATCGCCCTCTTTTATTTTAACATGTCTGTGCTCATCAATAGCCATTCTGTATAATGCACTCATACTCTCGCCCTGGGAACCGGTTGTAACAATAAGAACTTCGCTATCGTCATATTTTCCTATTTCATAAGGGTCGATAAAAATATCCCTCGGAAGTTTAATGTATCCCAAATCCATTGCCACATTCAGATTTTGCTCCATACTTCTTCCAATAATACAAACTTTTCTCCCATACTTTATACCTCTTTCTATCGCCTGGTAAACCCTGTGTATGTTTGATGAAAACGTTGACATAATAACTCTGCCTTTTGATCTCATAAACAGATCGTCAAACGTATTTCCTACTATGCTTTCGCTCGGAGTAACACCCGGTTTATGTGAATTTGTAGAATCACTGAAAAGTGCCAAAACACCTTTTTCACCGTAGTATGCAAATCTGTGCAGGTCCGGTGCATATCCGTCAATAGGCGTATGGTCTATTTTGAAATCCCCTGTATGAATAATCGTTCCCACCGGAGTTTGAATTGCAAGGGAAGAACTGTCGATAATGGAATGCGTCATATGCATCCACTCTATCCTGAAATCGCCTATTTGAATAGGGTGGCGTTTTTTAACACTTCTGAAATAACTTCTATACTGCAACAGTTTGTGCTCTTTAAATTTGTTTTCTATCATTGCAAGAGGAAGACTTGTTCCGTAAATAGGAAACTGCATTTCTTTAAAAAGATAAGGCACGGCTCCTATATGATCCTCATGTCCGTGAGTAATAATCAAACCTTTGATTTTATGTCTTATTTCTCTTAAATAACTGAAATCCGGTATTAATATATCAACTCCGTGCATATCTTCATTCGGAAAGCTCATTCCACAGTCAATAATAATTGCACTGTTTTCCGTTTCAAGCACCGCACAGTTTCCTCCTATTTCATCCAATCCTCCAAGAGGAGTAAATCTCACCCATCCTTTTGCCCCGTTGTCTATTTTAGTATGTGAATTCAGTCTTGCGTGCTGAATTTTTTCGTTTTCGTTAAACGCTTTATTTAAATCTTTAAACCATACAAAATTTTTCGGATCAGATTTTTTCTGTGTGTTTTTTTTAGGTTTAACAGTTGTTTTTTGATTTTTTTCTTCCATATATTCTCCTTTCTTTATGCTAGCGTAAAGCAGAAAAGAGCTGAAAGAAAGCCGAGCCTTCCACCTGGTGGGGTCTGATGTTTTTGGTCAGTCCGTATTGTTCCGGATCGAAGTTTTTATATTTTACGGATAAATTTTTTTTAAGTGTTTTTCTCGGACTTGCAAAAGCGACTTTTAAAAATTTTGCAAACTCCTCATCAAAAGAGTTTTCAAACTTTTCAAATAAAATTACACTGCTTGTTACCTTGGGTGCCGGTATAAACGCACCCGGAGGAACATCAAACAGCTTTTTCACCTTGGCGGTGCTTTGTGCAAGTATCGCCAAAGAAGAATAATTTTTATCCCCCGCTTTTGCAGAAAATTTATCCGCAACTTCTTTTTGAATCAATACCAGTATGTTTTTTGCATTTTTATCTTTTAAAGCTTTCAAAATAATATTAGTCGCAATATAATAAGGTAAATTTGCAATTAAATCATACTCTTCCGTTTCAAGAGTTTTTTGCCAAAACTCTAATACATCACCGCATTTTAAATTAAGTCCGGGAAATTTATTTTTTAACACTTTACACAAATCCCGGTCTATTTCATATGCCGTAACTCTGCTTCTTTTCAGCAGCTTTTCCGTTAAATCGCCTAAGCCAGGCCCGATTTCTACCGTTAAATTCCCGGAATCGGGCATCGCTTGGACGATCTTTTCCAAATAATGTTTATCTTTTAAGAAATTTTGTCCGAAATGTTTCTTTGCTTTGATTATACCATATCCTTTTACTAAATGTCCATAGTTTGATAAAATTATAACAGAAAACGGGTGAGAAAAGATAAAGAGAAGGAAAAGAGGAGGTAAAGACGTGGATTAGAAAGGTATTTTCATCCTTTTCTTTTCCCTATCTTTTCCTTTTGAAGCTCATATAAAAAGGAAACTAATGGAATATTTTGCTAAAAGAATAATACCTTGTCTTGATGTAAAAGACGGAAGGGTTGTAAAAGGGATTAATTTTGTAGGATTACGCGATGCGGGGGATCCGGTCGAAGCCGCTGTAAGATATAATGAAGAAGGTGCGGATGAACTTACATTTCTTGATATAACCGCCAGTCATGAAAAAAGAAAACCTATTGTCGATATTGTCAAAGAAGTAGCAAAAGAAGTTTTTATACCGTTGACGGTAGGAGGTGGTATAAGTGAACTTAATGATATTTATCATTTATTAAATGTCGGATGCGATAAAGTCTCAGTTAATTCAGCCGCAGTTAAAAATCCTCAATTTATTAACGAAGCCAGTAAAAGATTCGGAAGTCAGTGTATTGTAGTAGCCATAGATGTTAAAAAAATATCAAATGGAAAATGGCACGTATTTATTAAAGGCGGACGTGAAGATACAGGCCTTGATGCAATTGAATGGGCAAAAGAAGTAGTAGATAGAGGAGCAGGGGAAATTCTTCTTACGTCTATGAATACCGACGGAACAAAAGCGGGATTTGATATAGAAATAACGGAAATTATTTCTAATTTAGTCCATGTCCCTGTAATTGCCAGCGGAGGTGCCGGAACAATGAAACATTTTAAAGAAGTTTTTGAGCATTCGGCAGATGCTGCACTTGCGGCAAGTATTTTTCATTTTAAAGAAATAGATATTATGGATTTAAAACAGTATTTACATAACAATAATATCAGTGTCAGAATAAATTAAGAATGGAGAAATGAAATTGAAAATTTTTTTATTGATAATCTCATTTATAATTCTTAACGCATTTGAAGTAGAATATATTAAAATTTATACACAGTATATCGTCCCTAAACAGGAAGCAATAAAAATAACAACAAAAAAAGAGGGGTTAAGTTTTCCGTTCCCTTTTATTAAAACAAAAGACGGTTATATCTTATACGGGGACATCGACAACATAAATATGTGGTTGGATAACAATTTTTATACATCGGATGATACGTTATTTAAAAGAGTTAAATTTAATAAAATCAATTATGATTTAATTCAATATAAAATCATAAACGATACAAAACGTATATATAAAACATGTAATATAAAAAAAATTGTTTTTTTAACGCCCAATAAAAATAAAATTATTACAAAACCTTCAACTATAAGATTGAAATACAAAATAAAACTGGATTGTAAATGATTCACGTGAAACAAACTTATAAATGGAATAAAAAAGATGCAGAATAAAAAAATAAAAATAATCAGTTCAGGAAATGAAGAAATATTTAATTTTGCAACACCTATCGGTATCGGTTTGATCAACAGTTCAATAAACCTTACAAGATTATGTTTATTTGACAAGCCGGATTTTCTTATTTTTATCGGCACAGCAGGGAGTTACGGAAATAAACAAATATTTGATATAATTGAAACACACACATCTTCAAATATAGAAAACTGTTTTTTCGAAAAAAAATGTTATACTCCATTAGATAATATTATAAGTTTTTCAAGTGATGTTTCACGGGAAACAATTGTCAATTCATCAAATTATATTACAACAGATAAAAAAATTGCAAAAAAATATTTGAATATAAATATAGAAATCGAAAATATGGAATTTTACAGTGTAATGAGTGTGGCAAAAGAATTTGAAATACCGGCGGTCGGTATATTTGTAATAACCAATTACTGCAACGAAAATGCACATAAAGAATATTTAAAAAATATTAAAAAAGCAAAAAAACTGCTTATAAATAAACTTACAGAAAAAAATATTATAAAGGAAATAAATGAATAAAAAGATATTTATGGATTATACAAGAGAAGAGCTTTTAGAAAATATAGAGCCTAAATTCAGAATAAAACAACTGTTTAACTGGATATATAGAAAATATACTGATAATTTTGAAGATATGAAAAATATTCCGAAAAATTTAAAAAAAGAACTTGAAAATAAATATATAATAAATCCGTTGGAAATAATCAATCATGAAACAGCATCTGACGGAACTGAAAAGTTTTTATTTAAAATGAACGATTCCCATACTGTTGAAACAGTATTGATTAAAATGAAAGATGAAGAAATAGTTGACGGTATAAAAAAAGAAGCCAAATGGACCGTATGCGTATCGACTCAGGTAGGGTGTAAAGTAGGGTGTGCATTTTGCTTAACGGCAAAAGGCGGCTTTATGAGAAACTTAACAGCAGGGGAAATTGTCGCACAGGTTTGGTGGATGAAAAAATATAAAAATTTTGACGAAAATAAAGCAATTAATGTTGTTTATATGGGAATGGGGGAGCCTCTCGACAATTACACCAATCTTATAAAAGCAATAAAAATCCTGGCTGATCAGGACGGAATGAATATATCTCCAAAAAGACAGACCGTATCCACATCAGGAATTGCCCCGAAAATAAAAAAACTGGGAAATGAAAATCTCGGAGTTAATCTCGCAATTTCATTACATGCTGTTGATGACGAACTTAGAGAAAAACTTATACCGATGAACAAAGCTTATAATATTCAAAGCGTAATTGATGCAATAAAAGAATTTCCGATTGATAAAAGAAAAAAAGTAATGTTTGAATATCTTGTAATCAAAGATGTAAACGATGATATTGAATCGGCAAAAAAGCTTGTAAAACTTTTAAACGGTATTCCAAGTAAAGTAAACTTGATTTATTTTAATCCGTATCCGGGAACGAATTTTAAAAGACCGGATGAAAAAACTATGAAAAAATTTCAAGATTACCTTATTAACAAAGGAATTATGTGCACGGTCAGAAAAAGTAAAGGTATGGATATTTCAGCCGCCTGCGGACAGCTCAGAGAAAAAGAAATAAAAAACTGAGATAATATACTACTTAAATATTAATCAATTATAATATTTGATATAAGCTTTGTTTTTAAGCTTATTGAAATAATCTTTTAATATCATTTCCCTTTTTTGGGCAACTAATTTATTGGCAATACCGTTTTTTACCTTTTCATACGACAATATAACATTTCCGTTTTTACTGTTAATATAATACATACTGTAACCGAGTCCGTCGTGTAATATAGGTGTGAATTCGTTAACCGGTGTCTGTTTAAATAAAAAAATCAATCCAAGAGGCAAATCTTTATAACTGTATACTGATGTATCTGATTTTACATTTGAACCAAACAGAGGATTTTTTTGAATTTTTTGAAGTTCATCTTTTGTATTGGCACTATATTTAGTAACTTGTATTGTGTTGAATACGGTAAATTCATCTTTATGATTATCATAATATGTTTTAATTTCATCAGGTGAAACATGTAATTTTATCTGAACAATCTGGTTAAAAAGTTTTTGTTTTAATAAATCATCTTTAATTCTTTTTTTTAATTTATCAAATTGACCTTTTTGCATTAAAATATTTTTAAACTCAAAAAGACTAAGTCCATTTCGTTTGGCAATTTTTTCCATTGCATTTTCTATTTCAAAATCATCAACTTCAATTCCTCTTTTTTTTACTTCACTCTGTATGATTTTTTGATCCAAAAGATATTGAAGAGCTTTATCATTTGAAATTTTAAGATTTGATGCAAGTTTTTGCACTTCATAACTTGTAACAGGTATATTGTTTACCGTTGCTACTATCTTATCAACCACTTCCGCATTTAAGGTTATCATCATTAAACTTACTGCAAATAATACTTTTTTCATTTATACCCTTTAAAATATTTCTCTTATTTTTTTCAGCGTTTCAAGCATTTGCACTATTTTTTCTTCACCGATTTTATCCATAATTAGTTTATGGTATTTGATTGCAATTTTATCAGCTTTTTTAAGCATTTCATTACCGTTTTGAGTTAAAACAATATAAAAAGACCTGTTGTTTATACTTTTCTTTTCAATCAATTTCTTATTTGACAATGATTTAATAATTCTCGTAATAGTGGCCTTGTCTCTGTTTAGAAGTTCCGCTATCAGCGTGGGAGTAAGTTTTTCACACTCATTTACAAGTTTTAAAACCCCATACTGCTCTGAGCTTAAATCAAATTCTTTAATTTCCCTGTTAAATTTTTTTCTTAACAGATTTAATGTTGTTGTTAAAGCAAAACCGATAGATATTTCTTTACTATAATGCATAACAATCCTTTAAAATTGATTATGCAATTATTGCAAGTGTAACTAAATTTGTCAAATAATTACATTATTGACGGTTTATATCGCTGTCTGACACATAAGCTTCAAAAACTTTTTTAACTTTTCCCTTAAAATAAAGCCTGTTATTTTTTAAACTTATTTCAAGCTCTTCCGCACTTTTCGGATAGACTTTTACGCTGTTTCCTATAAGTCCCTCTTCTCTGGCTTTTAAAAAAGACGCACACATTCCTGTCCCGCAGGCAAGTGTTTCATCCTCAACACCTCTTTCATAAGTCCTTACATACAATGCACCGTTTTTTACCTCAGCAACATTCACATTGGCATTGTGTTCATATCTTAATTTTCTGCACTCTTCAATATTAAAATTATTTATATTGTCAATTTTCACTAAATGAGGAACGCCTGTATCAAACAGTTTCCACTCTCCTATTTCTTTTATTTCTTTATGGGCAGTCAGCTGAGATTCAACAACATCACCCTCAACTTCTGCTTCAATAACACCTGCTATTGTCAAAAATTTCATTTTTTCAGAAGCCAATTTATTAACATATGCATAATGAGCCGCGGCCCTGCTCCCGTTTCCGCACATTTCAGCCTCACTTCCGTCAGCATTGTAAAACTGCCATTCAAAATCGTATTTTTCATGGGGAAGTATGACAATTAACCCGTCAGCGCCTACTCCGTTTTGTCTATCACACAGCTTTTTTGCCAAATCGCTTCTGTCTTTTTTTAAAAAAGTATGAAATATAACAAAATCATTTCCGCTTGCACTGTATTTACTTACAACCATTTTTATCCTTTTTTCAAAAATTTTTCCTCAAATTCATCCGCCGGAATAGGTGGAGAATAATAATATCCCTGAATATAATCGCAACCGTTTGAAAATACAAATTCTTTTTGTTTATCAGTTTCCACACCTTCTGCGATAACCTTTAAATTCAAACTCCTGGCAAGCTCTATTATGATTTTGGTAATCACCATATCATCCGTGTCGTCCGGAATATCTTTTATAAACATTCTGTCTATTTTTATTTTCGAAACGGGAAGTTTTTTTAAATACGCCAAAGAAGAATAACCCGTTCCGAAATCGTCAATATTTACACAAACACCCAGTTTTCTGATTTTATTTAAAATATTTAAAGATTTATCCGGATTTTTCATAATACTCTCTTCCGTAACTTCCAAATTCAGATATTCAGGATTAAAGCTGTGTTTTTCAAGCAGAGATTTCAAATCTTCGGAAAAATCTTTTTTTTCCAATTGAAAAATCGTTACATTACAGGATATTACACCAGGATTGTAACCTTTCTCAAGCCATATTTTATATTGAATCATGGAATGTTCAATAACCCACAAATCAATTTTATCTATTATACCGATTTCTATTGCCAAAGGAATAAATTCCACAGGAGATATAAGTCCTTTTACGGGATGCTGCCATCTAATCAATACTTCCATTCCGGAAAGTTTATTGTTTTTATCAATCTGAGGCTGAAAAAATATCCTGAATTCATTTTTTTCCATCGCCCTATACAGACTGTTTTTTAAATTTATTCTTTTATTTGCCTCTTCACTCATACTTTTGGTATAAAATTCAAATCTGTCTTTTCCTGCACTTTTAGCCTTATACATTGCGGTATCGGCATTTTTAATCAGTGTTTCGGCTTCAGTCCCGTCATTGGGCGCTATAGTTACACCCAAACTGGCTGAAAGATAATATTTAACATCATTTAATATAACAGGTTTTTTTATTTTATTTAAAATTTTTTCCAAAATATTAATTATTTCAAAAGAATTGACATCATAAAATAAAATTACAAATTCATCACCGCCGAACCTCGAAACAATATCGCTTTTTCTAATAGATTTTTTCAGGCGTTTAGCAATAATTTTTAAAACCTTATCACCGCTTTGATGTCCCAGCGTATCGTTTATTTCCTTAAAACGGTCCAAATCAATAAAAACAACCGCCAGTTTTTTATTTTCTCTTTGAGTTATATGTAAAAGTTTTTTTAACTGATACATAAAATATTCTCTGTTATACAAACCTGTTAATAAATCAAAATTGGCTTTTTTAAATAAAATCTCTTTTTCTTTTTGTATCTCCTCGTTATAGGTATTAAATAAATTTCTAAGTATTGAGGCAAAATAGTAAATGACTGTAAGCATAAAAATTAAAATTATTAAAGTTCCGACCGCTATATTTTTAATTATACGGTTTAACATTTCTTTATATTGTTTTTGTTTTTTTAACAGTTTCTTATCAAGATAATCTAAATAAACACCGCTTCCTATTATTATTTTTAAAGGTTTGTATATTTTTACATATGAAACTTTTTGTTGCGATGAGCCTCCCGGATTGTATGCAAAATATTTTACATAAGTTCCTTCGGGATGTTTAAGCGCTGAGTTTATTAACAACCGGACAATTTTAACACCACGTCTTTGAATATTCCATCTGTTAGTCCCGATAAACTTCTTATTAATATGATAAACAACATTGCCTTTATAATCAAACACAAAAATATATCCTTTATTTTCCCACTTCATTTTATCCAAAACTTTTTGGATAATTTTTACTGTCTGATTATAATCTTTTTTATCTTTATATAAAGCGTCGATAATATTGTAGGCAAGCTCTACCCTTTGTTTTGTGATTTTTTGCAAACTATTGAAAAACTCTTTTGTAACTTTTAATTTTTCTTTTTCAAAGTTGTTTTTTACTGTATAAACAGATACAAAACTCAGTAAAAACGACGTAATAATAATTCCGCTCAAAGGTAGAATAACTATAAATTTAGATATATTTTTCGAGGATATAAATTTCAATTTTCCGGCCTTTATTCATTTGTAACAAAAATTATAGCAAATAAATTATCCATTATCTGATATAATTATAATAAAAAAGGTGTTATATGATATTAATAGCCGGACCTTGCGTTATAGAAAGCAAAGAACAGATTTTTAAAATAGCCGAATATCTAAAACCGTATAAAGAAAAATATGAATTTTATTTTAAAGCAAGTTTTGACAAGGCAAACAGAACATCTCTAAATAGCTATCGCGGTCCCGGGATTGAAAAAGGCCTAGAAATATTAGCCGAAGTTAAAGAAAAATACGGATACAGCCTTTTAACCGATATTCACGAAACATGGCAGGTTAAAAAAGCGGCCGAAGTTGTGGACGTATTACAAATACCTGCGTTTTTATGCCGTCAGACGGACCTGCTTGTGGAAGCGGCTAAAACCGATAAAGTGGTAAATATCAAAAAAGGGCAGTTTATGAATCCTGCGGATATGGAATATTCAATCCTAAAAGTTTTGGAAACGAGAGGATGTAAAAAAGCAACCTATGAAAATTCTAAAAAACACGGCGTGTGGCTTACCGAAAGGGGAACTACATTCGGATACGGAAATCTGGTAGTGGATATGAGAAGTCTATATATTATGAGAGAATTCGCACCTGTTGTGTTTGATGCGACCCACGCCGTTCAAATACCGGGAGGTGCCGGAGGGAAAAGCAGCGGAAAAAGGGAATACGTGCCTGTTTTGAGCCGTGCGGCGGCAGCTGTAGGAATTGACGGATTTTTCTATGAAACCCATTATAATCCGGATGAGGCGTTAAGCGACGGACCGAATATGATAACCCCTGACATTCTGGAAAAAACTCTAAAAGACATCAACTGTATAAATAATTGCAAGGAGAACAAATGAAAACAATAGAAGGTAATTTACAATTAAACGGCAATGAAAAAATTGCGGTAATTGCCAGCAGATTTAATCACTTAATAACCGACAGACTCATAGAGGGTGCAAAAGACGCGTTTTTAAGAAACGGCGGAAAAGAGGAAAATATAGAACTTATTCTTGTTCCCGGTGCATTTGAGCTTCCTTTCGGGCTTAAAAAAGCGATAAAAACCGGAAAATATGACGGAATCGTATGCGTAGGAGCTGTTATCAGAGGTGCGACTCCGCACTTTGATTATGTTGCGGCGGAAGCAACAAAAGGCATAGCAAACACAACACTTCAAAACGATATTCCCGTAACATTCGGCCTTTTAACTACGGACACTATCGAACAAGCGATAGAAAGAGCCGGAACAAAAGCCGGAAACAAAGGATTTGAGGCAATGCTCGGATTAATTGAGATGATTAATTTATACAAGGAACTTTAATGGCAACCATAACACACGCAAGAGAAGCGGTAATACAGACACTTTACGCACAGGAAATGGGAAATAATCAGGCAACAGAACAGTTTGAAGAAATTCTTAGAGATAAAAAAATAAAAGGCAAAAAGGCGGAATTTGCAAAAAAACTTCTTACAGGAATTTTGCAAAAAATTGACAAAATTGATACAATTATAGAAGATCATTTAATAGACTGGGATTTTGACAGACTTGATAAAGTGGACAAACAGATCCTGAGAGTCGGAATTTATGAGATTTTATATACTGATACCCCTTATCAGATAGTTATAGACGAAGCTATAAAAATAGCAAAAAATTTCTCGGAGGATAAAGCAAAAAACTTTATTAACGGAATACTTGATAAAGTAGCCAAGGAACAAATAAAAAAATGAGTAAAATAGAAACCCTGAAAAAAAAGATATTAAAATACAATGTTTTATCTATATATGTAGTAGTGATTTTTTTTACTCTTTCTTCATTTTTTATCGCATATTCTATAATTTATGAAAAATACCAGACAGATATAAACATCATCAAAAAAAACTATATTCAAAACCAAAAATCTTTAATGAAAAACCAGATAAACAACTTAATAAATTACATTAACCTCTCAAGAAAAGAACTCAAATTTAAAGAAACGGAAGAAATTGATAAATTATTGAAATTTTTTGCCGTTCAGATTAAAAACAACAATTCAAAAATTACATATAGTAAAGCAGCAACACTTTTTTCACTGTTTCCTCATCTTTCAGTAAAAATTACAAAAAATAAAAAAATTGTTTTTATAAAAAATTTCGATTCAGAAGATATGACGGCAAAAAAAATGAAATTAAAAAAATACAACATTATAATAGGTATAAAAAATTCCGTAATTAAACAGCTCGTTCAAAAAAAAGCAATAAAATATATATATACAATCAGATTCGGAGCAAAAAACAACGGTTATATATCCGTTGCCGAAATTTTAAATTATAAAGGCGGGAAAAATTTTGCAAAAGTTATAGCACTGCCTGTAAAACCGTCAATGGTCGGAAAAATTTTAAGTGACAATAAAAAAGACGCAAAAGGAAAGCTTTACAGAAAAGAATACTTAAAAATAGCAAACACAACAGGCGAAGGGTTTGTAAGCTACTGGTTTTATAAATATTCGGACAAAACAGTAAAACCTAAAATTTCATACGTAAAACTTTATAAACCATGGAACTGGCTGATCTTTACAAGTGTTTTCTTAGACGATATAGATAATGTCCTGCACAAAAAAGAACTTGTATTCAAAAACGAAATCAGAAATCTTGAAATTCTGTATATTATACTGTTTTTAATTATAGTCTTTATTGCAAGAATATTAATAGAAAAAGAAAACAATATTATTAGATCCATCATTGAAGAATATGAAGAAAAAATAAATGAAAAAAACGAAATTTTAAAACAAAACAATATATATTTACAAACAGAAGTTGATAAAAAAACAAAAGAACTTATAAACAGTATGTTTAAAGATAACCTTACAAATCTTCCAAATAGAGAAAAACTTATAAATGATATGGATAATAAATATGTGGCAATTATAAATATTGACGATTTTAAAGAAATAAACGATTTCTTCGGTATAAAAGTAGGGGATGAAATTATTAAGGAATTCGGAGAATTTTTAAATTCACTGCAAATAACATATAAACTTTCAGGAGATGAATTCGCAATAATAGCAGATAAACCAGCAAAATTAAAGCATATGGCAAATAATATAATCTATCAGTTAAAAAAGAAAAAATTTCAAACAGGGCAGGAAGAAATTAAACTTAATATTTCAGTAGGTATAGGACAAACTCTTTCCGAGGCGGATATAGCATTGAAACATTCTAAAAAAAGAAAAAAACAGATAATTGTTTACAATAAAAACCTTCCTATTCTGAAAGAATTCGAAGAAAACCTGAAATGGAAAAAAATAATTAACGAAGCAATAGAAAAAGATAATGTAATTCCTTATATACAGGCAATAATCAACAACAAAACAAAAAAAATTGAAAAATACGAATGTCTGATGAGAATAAAACATGAAAACAACATATACACCCCTTATTATTTCCTTGAAATTGCAAAAAAAACCCATCAGTATGAAACCCTGCAAAAAATAATGATAAAAAAATGCTTTGACAGATTTTCAAAGACAGATTATAATTTTTCTATTAATTTATCACTAAGAGATTTGAAAAACGAACAGTTTATCAGATTTTTAATAAAACAGATTGAAAAATACAATGTTCATTCCCAACTGACAATCGAACTTTTAGAAGATGAAGAACTTATATCAGATCAAAAAATTAATGAAGTTATTCATAAACTTTCCGGAATAGGGGTTAAAATCGCAATTGACGATTTTGGAAGCGGTTATTCAAATTTTGTGTATTTAATTAAAAATTTACCTATTGACACAATTAAAATTGACGGAACCCTTGTAAAAGATATTCTAAATGACGAAAAACAAAAAAAACTGCTTAAAAAAATTGTTGAAATAACAAAAGAATTTGATTTTGAAACAATTGCGGAATTTGTAGAAAATGAAGAACTTTATTTAGAACTTCTTAAACTTAACATAGATGCGTCACAAGGCTATCATTTCTCAAAACCTTTCAATATAAACGATTTAAATTAATGTAGGCAGTTTCCAGCCTCTTTTGTGTGCTATTATTCTTATAATTACCCCTGTTACAAGTATAAATATAATAATTTGATCCGAAATTCCGAAAATATATAAAAACACACTTACAAAAATACTTACACTGCCGTAAAAATTCTCTTTTAATATAAAAGGAATTTTATTAATCAAAACATCTCTTATCATTCCCCCTCCGACAGCCGTAATCAAAGCCAGAAAAATAACACCGTAAATATTAAAATTCGAATGCAAAGCAACAATACTTCCGGAAACAGAAAAAGAAACAAGCCCTATGGAATCCGTTATTAAAAAAAGATTTTTATTTTCAAAATCATATTCGTGAAGTTTAAAATATATTCCTATTACCAAAACGGCTAAAACTATGCTTCCGGGCATAATATCGTTAAATGAATATATTTCCCTTCCGGCAAGCACATCTCTTAATATACCGCCTCCGAGAGCCGTTAAAAATGCACTTATTGTAATTCCCAGCAAATCAAGTTTGTTTTTTACACCTATTATAAATCCGCTTATTGCAAAAGCTATAATTCCTATAATATCCGTAATTTCCAGCATTTCAGCCTCTTATTCTCTGAGAATGCGTTATGGCAACGGCAATGGCGTCTGTAATATCAAGAGGTTTTATTTCACCCTTAATACCGAGAATTCTTTTCACCATAAAAGCAACCTGTTCTTTTTTTGATTTTCCATTGCCGGTTACGGCTTTTTTTACCTGTAAAGGGGTATACTCGTTGAAATTACCATGAATTTGTAAAATTCTAAGACTCAAAGCCCCCCTGAACTGAGCCAGTTTTAAAACCGTCTGAGGATTATACGCATAAAATATATTTTCTATGGCAACAGCGTCAATATCATCACTGTATATCATATCAATACCTTCAATCAGCTGTGAAAGCTGATATTGAAGCTCTTTTTCAGTAATTTTAATAAAACCCGCATCTACAAGTGTAAGTTTGGGTTTTGTTTCAATAACAGCATACCCGCATTTAATGGTTCCTGGATCGATTCCGAGTATTTTCATATATTCCTTTCACATCATATTCAATAATTATTCACACTTTATTCACATTGTGAATGAAATTATTTTACATTTATTTCCGGTTATGATAAAATTTAATTCACATAATTTTTCACAGTTTATTCACATTGTGAAAAAAAAGTTATTCACAAAGGACTGTTTTGCATCTGTTTTATAAAATAAAAGAATCACTTAAAAGTGAAAACCTTGTGAATTATAATAAATTTATCAAAAATTTGGAATTTGACGAAAACAATTCAACATCAACTCATCTGATTATAAAAGCACCTAATATTTTTATTGCAAATTTTGTAAAAAGAAAATATCTTAGTAAAATTGACGAACTGTATGAAAAAGAAACCGGAATCAAAGCACACATTGATATAATTACAAAAGAAATAAAACACAACCCCGTCAAACTTGAAGAAATCATCCAGCATACAACACCTTCCGTGCTGATACCCGAATATACATTTGAAAGTTTTATCGTAGGACCTTCAAACCAGTTTGCGTATACCGCGGCAAAAAGCGTGGCAGAAAACCCGGGTAAAAATTATAACCCCTTATTTATCTACGGAGGAGTCGGACTAGGTAAAACACACCTTCTTCAAGCAATAGGAAATTATCTGAAAACATCGTTTAACGTATTATACGTAACAAGTGAACAGTTTATGAACGAATTTACCGAAAACATCAGAATGAAAACACCTGAAAGATTTCATGAAAAATACAGAAACTGTGATGTTTTACTTATAGACGACGTTCAATTTTTTGCAGGAAAAGAAAGAACACAGGAAGAATTTTTCCATACATTCAACGAACTTTATAACCAGAAAAAACAGATATGCCTTACAGCCGACAGACCTCCTAAAAGACTGTATGACCTCGTAGACAGACTCAGAAGCCGCTTTGAAGCCGGACTTATAGTGGATATTCAGCCACCTGAACTTGAAACAAAAATAGAAATCATAAGAAAAAAATGCGAACTCAACGGAATATACCTTCCAGATGAAATAATAGAATATATCGCCACAAAACTCGACAGCAATATCCGGGAAATCGAAGGTATGATTACCAAAATAAACGCGATGTCCAAAATCCTTGGAATTACGGAAATTACACTGGATTTTGCAAAACAAGCTCTGAGAGAACATATAAAAGATAAAAAAGAAATAATAACATTCGAGGACATAATCAAACTCATAGCAAAAGAATTTAATATAAAACCAAGCGAAATAATATCCAAAAGCAGAAACAGAAATATAGTTCAGGCAAGAAGATGCGCAATATACCTTGCAAGAGAATTTACAAAAGAATCGACTCCGATTATTGCAAAATATTTCGGTCTTAAAGATCACAGTGCGGTTAGCCACGCAATTAAAAACTTTAATAAAAAACTTAAAGAAGACAGTGAATTCAGAATTAAAATAGAAGAGCTGAAAAATAAAATACAAATCAAAAAAAGTGAATAAATGTGAATAAAAAAATTTTCACATTCACCGGACTTTTTTAGATATAATGGGGAAAAAGTTAAGTTTTTCACATATTAACGCTGCCTATTATTACTATTATAAAAATTATAATAAGGAGAAACAATGCATATCAAAATAGAAAAACCGGTTATTGAAAGCATATTGAATCAAATAATACCGTTTACAGAAAAAAAAGACAATACACAGATTACTTCTCACATCCTTATAAAAGCCGATGAAAACATAACACTCAAAGCAACAGACAAAGAAATAGGTATAAAAATAAATACACAAGCCGACATAATAAATCCGGGAACCATAACAATAAACGGAAGAAGATTTCTCGATATTATAAAAACACTTCAAAATAAAGATATAGAAATCAAAACGGAAGAAAATCAAATAACAATAACACAAGATACCTCCGTATATAAAATGACATCTTTCAATGCAAGCGAATTTCCTGAATTTCCGGATACGAAAGAAATGAATAAAATAAATCTTAGTATAGAAGAACTCAATAAAGCAATCAAAAAAATATATCCTGTGATAGATAACAACAATCCGAAATATGAATTAAACGGAGCACTTTTTGATCTAAAAGAAAATAGCAGTTTCGTATCAACCGATACAAGAAGACTTGCGATATATTATTCAAATGCAAAAGCAAACGAGTCAAAAATAATAATTCCAAAAAGAAGCATAGCGGAAATAAAAAGAGTGATAAGAGAAGATATGCAGATTTTCTATGACGAAGTTTATCTGATATTGAAAAATGAAGACACACTGTTTTTTACAAAACTTATAAACGGAAAATTTCCGGCTTATGAGAAAATAATACCTCAAAATCTGAAATATGAAATAGAATTTCCAAAAAACGAATTTCTTGCACATTTAAAACAGGTAAGTATTATATCAAACGAAATCAAAATTACAATAAACAGTGACAAAATTGTATTTTCAAGTATAAGCGACGAAACAATGCAGGCAAAAACAAGTTTTAAAATAAATACCCAGCTCGGCGAATTTACATTTGCTGTAAACAGCAGATACATTATGGATTTTCTAAATGTAATAGAAAACGATACATTTACAATCGGACTTAACGAACCGAATATACCTTTTGTATTGAAAGATGAAAACTTCATCACAATAGTAATGCCGCTTAATATTTGATATAATATTAAAAAACCTGGTTTAAAGGAATTTAATGAGCGATTACGGAGCGAAGAATATTAGAGTATTAAAAGGTCTTGAAGCTGTTAGGAAAAGACCTGGAATGTATATAGGCGATACTTCAGTAAAAGGTCTTCACCATTTAGTGTATGAGGTGGTTGACAACTCAATAGACGAAGCAATGGCTGGATTTGCAAATGAAATAAAAATAAAAATCAATAAAGACGGAAGTGCAACGATTTCAGATAACGGAAGGGGAATACCTGTTGATATACACCCGGAAGAAAAAATTCCTGCGGCAACCGTTGTTTTAACAGTTCTGCACGCCGGTGGAAAATTCGACAACAAAACATATAAAGTTTCAGGAGGACTGCACGGAGTAGGTGTTTCGGTTGTAAACGCCCTTGCCGAAAAACTTATTATGACTATTAAAAGAGACGGAAAAATATGGCAGCAGGAATTTCAAAAAGGCAAACCGGTAACCGACTTAGAAATTATAGGAAACACAAACAGAACCGGAACGTCAATTCAATTTTGGCCGGATGCAGAAATATTTGAAACTACAACTTTTAAAAGTGAAATACTTCAAAAAAGACTAAAAGAACTTGCATATTTAAACCCGAACATAACAATATATTTTGAAAATGAAAACGACGGTGTAAAAGAAAAATATCATTTCGAAGGCGGTATTAAAGATTTTGTTAAAACACTTACCAATAAAGAGTGTATCAGTGATATTATTTATCTTAACGACCATTACAGCGATGATGAAAAAGCACTCGATGTTGAGGTGGCACTCTGTTACGACAGCGGATATGACGAAAAAGTTCTGAGTTTTGTAAACAATATCAAAACACCCGAAGGCGGAACACACGAAAGCGGATTTAAAGCTGGACTCAGTAAAGCTGTAATAAATTATATAAACAAAAACATAAAACTTAAAGAAAACATAAAAGTAACCGGAGATGATGTAAAAGAAGGGCTCAATTCAATTGTAAGCGTAAAAATGAGCGAACCTCAGTTTGAAGGTCAGACAAAAGGAAAACTTGGAAGCTCATATGTTAAACCTATAACACAAAAAGTTACTTATGAATTTTTAACAAGATTTTTTGAAGAAAATCCGAATGACGCAAAACTTATTGCAGAAAAGGCGATAGCCGCAGCAAGAAGTAGACTCGCGGCTAAAAGAGCCAGGGATTTAACAAGAAAACAGGCAAAAGTAGGGGTTGGAACCCTTCCTGGAAAACTGGCTGACTGTCAGAGTAAAGATTCGGCGGAAAGTGAACTTTACCTGGTAGAGGGTGACAGTGCGGGAGGAAGTGCAAAACAAGGTAGAGATAGAGTGTTTCAGGCTATACTTCCGCTTAGGGGTAAAATATTAAATACCCAGAAATCAACCGATGCCAAAGCATTAAGCAGCGAAGAAATTAAAAATATAATAACTGCTCTCGGAACCGGTATAGGTGAAGATTTTGACATAGAAAAAATAAGATATGAAAAAATTATAATAATGACGGATGCCGATGTTGACGGAAGTCATATTCAGACTCTTATTATGACGTTTTTCTTTAATCACCTGATAAAAGTGATAGAATACGGCTATCTTTATATAGCCCAGCCTCCTTTATACAGATACAAAAAAGGAAAAATTGAAAAATATCTTAAAGACGACAAGGAACTTAATGAATTTTTAATTGAACAGGGTATTAACTCAATTGATGTTAAAGGAATAGGAAAACCCGAGCTTAGGGAAATTCTTAAAAATGCGGCATATTACAAACTGCTTCTTGAAAGACTCTCAAAAAGATTTAATATTCCTGAGGTTATAAGATATCTGATTGAAAATGGGGATATTGAAAAAATGTCTGAATTTTTGAAAGATTTGGGATTCAATATTATTTCAAAACACGAAAATCATTACTATATTCAGACAACAAGAGGGCTTGAAGAAATAAGCATTGACGAAAAGCTTTTAAACCATAATCTTTTTGTTGAAGCCAGAAAAGTATATGAAAAACTTAAAGAATACAAAGAATTAATTGAAAACGATTATCTTGATCTTTTGGATGAGGTTGTTGACAAAGCAAGAAAGGGAGCCCATATCCAGAGATATAAAGGTCTTGGTGAAATGAATCCCGAACAGCTGTGGGAAACAACTATGAATCCGGAAAACAGGATACTTATACAGGTTACTATGGAAGATGCCGAAAAAGCCGCCGAAAAATTCGAACTGTTTATGGGAAGCGAAGTAGGGCCTAGACGAGAATTTATTCAGGCAAATGCAAAAGAAGTTGAAAATATTGATGTATAAGGCTGATAATGGATAATTTAAAATACGGTGAAAAAGAAATTGTAGAATTCAGTGCCGAAAATATGGAAATCTGGCCTAATAAGCATAAAAAAGATTATTTAATTAAAATAACTCTTCCTGAATTTATGTGTAAATGCCCCCGTTCCGGATATCCGGATTTTGCAACTGTTTATCTGGAATATGTTCCGGATGAATGGGTTGTGGAACTTAAAGCCGTGAAACTTTTTATAAATTCTTTTATGGACAGGTATATATCACACGAAGACAGTGCAAATGAAATATTTGATACGCTTTACAGTAAACTGAAACCGAAATATATAAAAATAACAATGGATTTTAACCCGCGCGGAAATGTTCATACTGTAATAGAAATAGACAGTGATAAAATATCTAAAAATTAACTTCTTTTTTCTTATTTGTAATATCTTATTTTTAATGTTAAAATATATCAGTATATTTTTAAAGGATTTTGATGATTGTAAAAGCACTTGAAAGTAATTATAAACCCACGGATATTGCAGTAGGAAGTGCCAGAAGCTGTTATTTCGGTAAGCATATAGTAACGCCTGAGAATGCGGCTGAGTGGGATAAAAAGAATGATCTTTTAAACTCAATTTTTAAAGCCGGACACCATACTACGCTTATGCATTACAATTTTACGTTTTTAATCGAGGGAATGAGCAGGCTTTTAATCTGGAGGCTTTTACATGCGCATCCTTTTTACAATTCCGAGCAGGTAAGTCAGAGATATGCTAAAATGAAAATAGAGAACTTCACCTATCCGAAAAACGCTGACAGGGAGAAATGGCACAAATTCTATGAAAATATGTTTTTTTATTATGAAAAACTGATTGAAAAATTAACTCCGGAAATTGAAAAAGTGCTTCCTAAATTTAAGAAAAAAGAAGCTAAAAAAAGAGCTCAGGAGTTTGCAAGATATCTGCTTCCTATGGGTATGAACGCACATCTTTATCATACGGTAAATGTAATTACGGCTTTGAGATATATAAACGCCGTAAAGGTGATACCAGAAGCGAAAAGGGAAGCGGAAGAATTTATATTTCAGCTTAAAAGGGAAATGTTAAAAATTGATGAAAATCTTGCCCCTTTAATCGAATTTGCCGAAAATGAAGATGTGGTTTTTCCTGATATTGACATAGAAAAAATAAAGAATATTAAAAACATTACTCATAATGTTGAGGTTTTTGATGTTGTAAATTATGATTTTGAAGTTAACGCTAATTATGCAGGAGTGCTTAGGGCTTCAAATATTTATTTAGATGAAGCAATACTCGGAAGTTTTAATTCTTATATCAAACTTTCACTTAGTGCGGACGCTCAAAATCAGCGTCACAGACGTTCTCCGGCAATACGTCCGAAGCTTGAAAGTATTTATAAAAAAGATTTTTATATGCCGGATATATGTGAGAGCGTAAAAGAATTATATTTAAGAGCGGTTGAATATTCATATGACTTTTTTGAAAATCAAAAAGATACTCTTGGATTCGGTGAGGCGGCGTATGCACTTTTAAATGCACACAATATTGAAATAGTGGAGCATAACGATTTTCAAGAATTTGCACATAAAGCCCAGATGAGGCTTTGTTATAACGCACAGGAGGAAATATTTGACATTGTTTACAAACAGGTTGAAAAATTAAATTCTTTTGGAGTAAATGTCGATAATTTTATGCCCCCATGTGCTTTGAGGTATAAAGAGGGAATAAAACCGGTTTGTCCGGAGGGAGACAGATTTTGCGGTAGTAAAGTCTGGAAAATGGATTTTGATGAATATAAAAGGCTGATTTAGCCAAAAGGTGCAATCATGAAATTGCAGGATTATTTATACAGTGAATTTGATTCAAATATAGTTGAAGAATTTTTAATGATGTTAGATATTATGGAAGATAATCTTGATATGACAATCGAAAAATTGTATACGGATTATGATGAGGCTATTAATGATTTATTTAGAATGTTTCATAATCTTAAATCTGCAACGGCATATCTTAAAATAGAAAGAATAAGTAATTTTGCTCATTTTGTGGAGGATGTACTTGATAAAGCCAGGGAAAAGCATGATGTAAAAGAGAATTTGATTGACTGGCTTTTTAAAGTGGCTGACCAGTTTCATGAATGGTATGGAAATATTGACAGAAATGAAGAACTTGCGCCTCTTCATCCTGATATTTTCAAAGTTCCTAAAATATAAGTAAGGATTAATAAGTGAGAAATAAAGAAAACGAAGCTGTTTTTATTGATAGAATTAACAGAATAAATCCTAAAATTATTGAAGGACTGAAAGAAAAAAAAGAGTTTTCTTTCAGGATAAACCGTCATAAAGCTGGACTTGAAGCCGTAGAAGAATTAAGAAAAGAAGGGTATAATCCAAAAGTGGTGCAGTGGAGCGAGTGGGTTTATACCTTTCCTATGGATGAGAGAAAAAAAATAACCAAATCAAAAACATATACGGCCAATAAAATTTATATCCAAAACCTATCTTCCATAATAGCGGCGTTTTCACTTGATATTGAAGAAAACGACTGGGTTTTGGATCTTGCCGCGGCACCGGGGGGTAAAAGCCTTATTTTTAGTGAAAGGGCGGCAAAAGTCAGTGCGGTGGAGCCTGATAAAAGCAGGTTTTTCAGAATGAAAAGAAATTTTAAAGAACACGGAGCCAAAAATATTCAGACATACAATAAAGACGGCCGTTTTGTGTATAAAGCAACAGGTGAAATGTTTGACAAGGTTTTTTTGGACGCTCCATGCAGCTCGGAAGCGCATATCGATTTTAACGAAGGAATAACCTGGTGGAATCTTAAAAGGGTTAGAAGATTTTCCAAACTTCAAAAAGAGCTTATTATTTCTGCCTTTGAATGTCTGAAACCGGGAGGTGAGATGATATTTGCCACATGCACGTTCGCTCCGGAAGAAAACGAAGAAAGTGTTGATTTTCTTTTAAACAGATACGATAACGCCGAAGTCGTTGAGGTAAATCTTCCGATTGAAAATATCCAAAAAGGCATAACGGAGTGGGAAGATAAAAAGTATCATCCTGATGTAATTAAAACCGTCCGGATTTTGCCAAAAGGAGCGTATTCCGGGTTTTATTTTGCAAAAATAAAGAAAAATTAAGAATTAAATTTTTCTTTTGCAGCATTTAATGCCGCTATTACGTCGTCAATATTTTCATAAGGGATATGGGCTTTCCAGTCAGGTTTTTCATTATCTCCGTTTAGAGATATACCTATACTTACAACAGGTTTGCTACTTTCTCCGTAAGGTTCTTTAATATGAGAAACGGTAATTAATCCTTCTTTTGTGTTTGCAAGAGGAAATTCCGCTATCACTGTGTTTGTTTTCATATGAAGCCTTTTTGTTAATTATAACATTTTAGAAAAAAAAAGAAAAAAGTTGTTAAGGTTGGTTAAATTATTAAGATTTTTATAGTTGAATAAATTTTTGAAGTTTTATTCTTAATATTCCAATTACCAATATACCAATAACAAATACACTAATTAACCAAATAACTTTTATTTCAGCTTTTTAATTACAGCTATAAATTCCCTTTCGCTTTCTTCAAGGTATGTTTTTATTTTTTTTATCTCTTTTTCATATTTAGGAATATAATGGTATTTAAGGGCGTTTACTCTTATAAGCGTTTGTTTCAGTTCTGTTGAGAGTTTCCATATTTTTATTTCAAGTTCGGCAAGTTCCAGTATCATTTTTAAGCACTTAAAAAAATTCTCCCTTGCCAGATCCTCAAAAATATCGGTACTAAGATTTATTTGAGGTTTTTGTATTATTTTAAAGTCAATTTTTGGAATAACGATTCCCAAAAAACTTTTTTGAACTATTTTAAGTTCAGTTTTGACAAAAGATTCAGAAGAAAGATTTTGGTTTTCCATAAGCGCTTTTATGAGAATATTGTAGCTGCTTTTTACAGTTTCATTAAGCTCTTTTCTTCTTTTATCGACAATGTCGACAATTTGCATAATTTCTTTAAGCAGGATATCCCTTTTTTTACTTAAAATCTCTTCACCTTCGTTTACGATTTCGAGGTCTTTTTTGAATTCGAGCAGGGTGGATTTATTTTTTATCATAAATTTCTCCGAGCTCTTTTTTAGAAAGTCTTGTCATTTCGCTTTGAGGAAGTATTTTTAAAAGTTTTTTTGCAAGCTCAAACGTTTCATGTATATTTCTTGGAATTTCCTGGTTTATAAATGTAGTGTCAAATTCCTTTGAAAATTTAAGATATTTTTTTTCCAGTTCACTAAGTTCGTTTTCGCCTATAATGGAAGCAAAACTTTCTATTTTTTTAGCGTTTGCATATGATGCATAGAGTTGTGAAGCAAATCTTTTATGTGTTGAAGTAACGGCTGAATTCATTAGTCTTGAAAGTGAGCTCAGCACGTCTATCGAAGGAAATATACCCTTTTTGTGAAGAGAACGGCTGAATACTATCTGTCCTTCGGTGATGTAGCCGCTTAAATCTGCAATAGGATGTGTTATATCGTCATCAGGAAGGGTTAAAACGGGAATCTGTGTGATTGAGCCTTTTTTGCCTTTGATTATTCCAGCTCTTTCATAAATGGATGCCAGGTCACTGTACATATATCCCGGATATCCTTTTTTGCCGGGAATTTCCTCTTTTTTAGCCGAAATTTCGCGCAGGGCGTTTGCATAATTTGTCATATCGTAAAGTATCACTATTACGTTTTTGCCTTTTTCAAACGCCATATATTCGGCGAATGTAAGAGCTGTGCGTGGAAGTAGCAGGGAATTTACCGTCGGTTCGTTTGCCAGATTTAAAAATACGGTAATTTGAGAGTTTTGATTTGATATGGAGTTTATAAGATATTCGGCCCTTTCAAATCTCATACCTATCGCGCCTAAAACTATCAGGGAGTTTTCTATTGAAATCTGTGTTGCTAATTTTGTTACAAATTCATCGTTTTTAAGTCCGCTTAAAGCAAATACCGGCAGTTTTTGGCCTTTTATGAGTGTATTGAGTGCGTCAACCGAACTGAATCCCGTTTGGATTATATCTTTTGGATATTCTCTGTAAGCCGGATTGTATGCGCCGGGGTTTATATCGGATTCTTTTTCAAAAGATTCGGTTATCCCTTCTATGGGGTTTGCAAATGCGTCAAGGGCTTTTCCAACGTATTCTTCACTAAGTTTTATTTTAAGGGGTTTTAAGTGAAATTCGGCTTTAATTTCGTTTATATTCAGTCCGTATGTGTTTCCCAGAATTTCTATAACCATTATTTTTTCGTCAACGGCGCTGACAATTCCCCTGAGCGTTTTATCGCCGCATCTGAGCGTTACGTTTTCATTGTATCCCACGCCTTTTACCGTTTCAAAAAAAAGCAGGTTTCCTTTAAGCTTAAAAGCTCCTTCATATTCCACTCTCATATTATTCTCCGTAGCTTTTTATAAATTCGTTATAAAAGTTTTCTATTTTTTTTCTTAATAATCCGTATTTTTCGTATTTCGTATTCGGAATTTCGTATTTTGTCCTTATAAATTCGGAAATTACCGGCTGGTTTTTAAGTATATCTGCCGGAATCTGTCCGGTTAAAAACGCTTTTTGCCATATATCATGTATCAAAATGAGGGTTTTTGCCATTTCAATCTGTTTTTGAGGTGTGCAGAATGCGTCTGTTTCGTCAAAGGCGTTTTGCTGTAAAAATGCTTCTTTTATCAGTTCAGCCGTGTAAAGCGTTATTTTTTCTTCCTCCGGAAGAGCTCCGAGCCCTAAAAGTTGGACAATTTTTTGAAGTGACGCGTCTTTTTGCAGGATGTCGTTAAAAAACTGTTTTATCTCTTTTTGTTTTCCGATTTTTCCCCACCATTCTTCCAGTTCGTATCCCGAATAGCTGTTTAGGTAATTAATGGCAGGATAAAACCTTGCGTTTGCAAGCGATTTATCAAGAGCCCAGAATACGCTTGTAAAACGTTTGGTGTGGATTGTTACTGGTTCCGAAAAGTCGCCGCCTGCGGGAGAAACCGCCCCGATGATGCTAAGAGAACCCGTATTTGAAGCAAACGTTTCAACTATTGATGCCCTTTCGTAAACAGATGCTATTTTTGAAGAAATATCCGCAGGATACCCTTCTTCCATCGGCAGTTCCCCCATTCTGCTTGAAAGTTCCCTCATAGCCTCCGCCCATCTTGAAGTGGAATCGGCCATAAGTGCTACGTGGTATCCCTGATCTCTGAAATATTCGCCTATTGTAATTCCTAGATAAATGGATGCTTCCCTTGCTGAAACAGGCATATCCGAGGTGTTTGCTATTAAAACGGTTCTGTTCATAAGTGGTTTGTTGTTGTAAGGATCGTTTAGTTTTGGGAATTCCTCTAAAACTTCCGTCATTTCGTTTCCCCTCTCGCCACATCCTATGTAAATAATTATGTCCGCATCGCAGTATTTGGCAAGAGTCTGCTGTAAAATTGTTTTTCCCGTTCCGAATCCTCCAGGGATTGAAGCCGAGCCTCCCTTTGCTATCGGAAACATAAAATCAATTACTCTTTGTCCTGTTATAAGAGGGGTTTTGGGAGAGATCCTTTTTTTAAAACCTCCTGGTATCCTTAAAGGTCTTTTTTTTATCATTGTCTGACTGTTTCCGCTTATTACGGCTACGGTGTTTTTAACGGTGCAGGTTTTATCTTTAATTTCTTCCAAAATTCCGTCAAAATCACTCAAAATTCTATGTTTAATACCGTTTTCGTCAACTTCTCCTATTATTTCGCCTTTTTTGACCTCATCGCCTGTGGATTTTAACGCTTTGAAAAAATATTTTTTTTCTTCATCCAGAGCTTTTGTTTTAAGTCCTTTTTGTATTCTCTCAGGCATAGAAAAAAGAGCTCTTTGAATACCGTCATATACACTGCCAAGAAGTCCCGGACCAAGCGTTGCGCTTAACAGGCTTCCGGTTAAAAAAACAGGTTCGTTCAGTTTGAGCGAAGTAGTGTCTTCATATACCTGGACGGTTACGGAATTTTTATTGACGCTTGTTATTTCCCCTATTAATTTGTTTTTCCCGACATATACGTATTCGAACATCAAAGGTGTTTCGTCTTTGTATTCCGCTTTTACGATAGGTCCGTTGACTGATGTTATTTTAAGCATAGTTCGCCTTGTATTGTTTTATTTACGCTCTCTTCCGGATCGAAAACGATATATTTGCTACCGGTTTTGAAAACAAAGCAGTTACTGTCGGTGTAAGTTATTTTAAAACGGCTTTGGCATCTGTTTTTGAGAAATTTAGGCAAAAACAGCTCACCTTTTTCATAAGATGAAAGTTTATCTATAAAACATTTGCATAAAACCCGGGCGTTTTGGCGGATTTTTTCCAAAAGGGATTTTTTTAGGTTTTGAATAAAGTTTTGATAAAACTTTTCAAATCCCAGCTCATACTCCTGATTGATTTCTAGTTCTTTTTCTTTGAAAATTTTTTCATATTTCAGTTTTAAAAGCTCTTTTTTCCTGTTTAAATCGAGACTATTAAAAAAATCTTCTTTTTGGCATAGAAGTTTTTCTTTTGCTTTGTTTATTTTTTGTTCAGCTGTAAGTTTTGCCTCTTTTAAAGCCTGGTTTTTCAGTTTTTCAAAGTCTGATTCCGAGAACATTTGATAAATATCCTTTTATGCTTTCTTGCATATATGTTTTTTCAAACGACGGTATAAACACAATCGCAGGGAGTGCGTTTTTTTTGGTATAGTTTGAAAATTTGAGTTTAAAGGTTTCATAATATCTGTCGGCTACAATCACAAGCCCGGTATTTTTGTCTTTTAGCACTTTCAAAAAGTCTTCTTCAAAATTTTCGACTTTTACCGTTTCTATGCCGCAGAGCGAAAACCCCAGGCATTCCTCCCTGTTTCCGAGAAAAATGATTTTCATATTTTTCCTAGAATCATAATGGATACTATAAGCCCGTAAATAGCAATACCTTCGGCAAGTCCTAAGAAAATAAGCGCTTTTGTTGAAATTTCGGGTTTTTCACCTATGCTTCCCATGGCGGCGGCTCCCACCATTCCTACGGCAATCCCCGCGGCGATACTTGAAAGCCCGACTGCCAGGGCCGCGGCAATGTATGCATAAGAACTCTCACCCGCCATTAAAACCATAGGCAGAAACAAAAACAGTTTTAAAACACCTTTATAATTCAAACGGTTTGTATTCATATCCTCCTCCTTCGTAGAATCTTTTAAAAAATTCGTAATATTCAAGCCTCAGCGTTTGAATCGTTACAATTACTCCTTCAAGTATTATAACGAATATATTGCCGAGAATTACCGTAATCCAGTATCCAGTTTTATTCATCATATCGGCGATAGTAAATACTGCCATGAAAAGAGCCGCATGCGCCAGGGCAAACGCGCCCGTTCTCATAAAGGAAATCGTATTGGTAATGTTTTCCAAAAGAGCGATTAGTGAATGAAAAAGGGACTGGGAGGTTTTTTTGCTCTCATATATCGTATATCCGGTAAACGCCGCAAACAGCAAAGCCAGAATAAACAGGTCTATTTTGATATCGGTGTGGAGTATAAACATTTTAATGCCTATCCAGATCAAAATAAGATAAATGGCAAACGGTAAAAGCCCGTTTTCCCCGAAAAGAAGCTTTTTCATATCCCCTTTTTTGTAATTTGTGCTCATATACAGAATAAACCCTATGGAAATGATAACACTTCCGGCAAATATGCTTAACGCAATAAGCGAATTTATATTTTCCATAGGTGAAAAGAAATGATAAAGCTCAAATCCGAAAAAGTGCCCGTAAACGGCGCCGAAAAACATTGATGAAAGTCCGCTTAAAAACATTATTCTTCCAAGAACCGCCTTTTTGTTTTTTAAACAAAAACCCGTTACCGCCAGGACGGTTCCCTGTCCTATATCGCCGAACATCAGACCGAATAAAAATACAAAAATTACCGCAAAAAAGACTGTGGGGTTTATTTCATACGGTTTTGGAAGGGAGTATGTTTTTACAAGATTTTCAAAAGGTTTGAAAAATTTAGGGGTGTTTAGCAGAGTCGGGGCGCTGATGTAATCTATCTCCTTATGTTTGATAAAGGGAAGGGGTTTAAATCTTTTTTTAGGAATCCAGCCTTCTAAAATGTAAAAATCGCCTTTTTCTTTTAAATAAGTTTTAACTTCATAAAGATTTTTGAGATAAAG
>Ga0256837_1000367_pt1 | contig 39356 bp, 35 predicted proteins | sample 4562384metaG_FD_185976 | JGI IMG/M metagenome (GOLD analysis project Ga0256837, IMG submission 185976) | Hydrothermal vent microbial communities from Guaymas Basin, Mexico - 4561-384 | ecosystem: Environmental > Aquatic > Marine > Hydrothermal vents | place: Mexico: Guaymas Basin | collected... | reverse complement strand
ATTCTCTTTGACAAGCGTATCTATCGCTTCATCAACACCACTCATCAAAAAGTTTTCATCTACTGTGTTGTTTGTAAAACGCCGTGAGACATCAAGGTCTATGCTCTTGGAGATATCACGAAGAAACTCATCCACTTCAGACTCATGAAATGGTGTCTTTTGAATCTTATGTTTTTTGACATACAACATCAACTCTTTCACACAGAGCATAGAGTCATACACATGGTTCATCTCAAAAGGGTGTAGTCTTCCAAGGTTAAGTCTACGAGAGAGTCTCTCTAAGTCATAAACACCTCGCATAGTCTCATCAAGATGACGGGTATGTGAACTTACTCGCTCTATGAGGTTATAACGGCGTTCTAACTCACTCTGCTCCATTATAGGGTTAAGCAGACGCTCTTTAAGTAGACGACGTCCTATCGCCGTTGCACTTCTATCCATCATTTTAAGAAGTGTAAACTCTCTTCTATCTTTAGAGATGATGCCCATCTGCTCAAGTGCATTGTTTCCAAGGTACATAAAACGGCGGTTATCTATTAAACGAGGAAGTGACATTTTTTGTACTATATGATAGTCATGTTCTATAACAAAGTGAATTAAAATTGCTAAGGACTCTGTTATCATAGGAGAGCGTTCTAGGTCAAGATGCTCAATGGGTGAGAGAAGAGAATGTATCTGATACACCTCTTTAAAGAGTTCATTTTGAAACTCTATCTTAGGTCTTTGGTTATTTACAGAGTAGTGGTAGTGTTCTGGTATCTCTAAGTACTGCATCACATGACGCTGGTCATCTATGCCATCTAAAAATGTTACTACAATCTCACTAGTTCTATACACATTTAGAAGGTTAAAGACTTCATCAAGAGCATAAGAGGGATCTTCACTCGTTGAGTGTGTCTCATAGAGCCAAGTTTTTCCCGTTGTTACATCAAGAGCCGAGTAGCCAACAGTGTAGATATCTTTGTACTTGTCAACTAAGATAGAGACTATGTAGTTGTCATCATTATCTACTATATGATCAAAGTTTGTCCCTGGTGAGACTATTTGAGAGATATAACGGCTTATTTTTGGAGGGTTTCCCTTCTGTTTTACAACAATTACTGTATATTTTTGCTCTTGAATGAGACGGTTTAAGTAGCGTTCAAAACTTACAGCAGGAACACCAGCAAGAAGTGGGTTTCTATCTGAGTTTTCAATAATATTTTTATTTTTTTTCGTAAGCTGTATGTTTAGAAGTTCGGCTATCTCTTTAGCTTTTCCAACCTGTTCTTCATCATTATTTACTTCATAGACCTCATAAAAAGTACCTATTTCCATAAAAACAACAGTATCTTTTCCATATTTCTCTTCGAAATATCTTTGTAGGTCAAAATAGGTTTGGGTGAGAAGTCTCTCTTTGTTATTGAGGATGCTGCTTACGTCGGATGATTTCATGAGTCACTTTTACTGAAAATTTATTATAAAGATTATAACATATTTTCAGAATTTGCCTTAGCCTTTTAGCTCTTTAATCGCAGCATAGGCCTCATTAAGTCTTTTTGTTTTCTCTTCTGAAAATTCTAGCATATCTTTAGGTAAGCCCTTACTCACTAAAGAGTCATAATGATGCTCTTTCATAAGTCTTCTATAGTTCTTTTTCACAACACTAAAGTCATCACTAGGACTACACTCTAACTCAGCATAATATGCTTCCATTTTATTTACAGATGGCGTTTGGTTAAATGCCCCACCACTACTGTTTGAGTAACTTGTATGAGAGTAGTTTGTGTAACTATACGAACCACCATTTTTTCGAGCCTGCTCAAATGCACGAAAAGCTTCAGCATAAAGAAATTTTCCACCGATAAGAAGAAAAAATGTAAATGGGAAAAAAAGAATTCGAGGAGCAAAAATAAGAAGTAAAATCCCAATCACTACACTTCCAAATACAAATCCAAGCCACATAACCTCTAAAAAAATTCCAAGAGCGATAAATGAGAGTCCAATTATTTTATTCATTAATAGATATCCTTAATTATTGGCAGAAGTATATCCAAAAATCATCTCTAGTTTGTAATAGTAAAATTTTATGATTATTTTTAAAAGTCTTCAAGTGGTGGAGAATGAGAGATTCGAACTCTCGGTACAGTTACCCGTACGCATCCTTAGCAGGGATGTGGTTTCAGCCGCTCACCCAATTCTCCGTTTGAAGACTGCAATTATAGTTACTGTATCATAATAGTTAGCTTAAAGTTGTGCTAAAATTCTAGAAACTACATCAGAAGGGTCTTTTGCTTGATAAATTGGACGACCAACAACAATAAAGTCAACTTTTGCCTCTTTGGCAAATGCAACATCAGCAACTCTCTTTTGATCTCCAGCATCTTCCCCAAAAGGTCTTATACCAGGAGTTAATGTCATAAAACTTTTACTTGTAATATTTTTTATAGAAGCAGATTCAAAAGCAGAACAGACAACACCATCAAGTCCACTATCCATCGCATCTTTTGCAAACTGATCTGCTTTACTTGCTATATCTTTCTCATAAACAGCAGAGAACTCCTCTTCACTAAAGGATGTAAGAGCTGTCACAGCTAAAACAATAGGACGATTGTCATACTTCGCTAGACGCTGCATAACTGTCTTCATCGCTCTTTTTCCTGCACTAGCATGAATATTAAACATATCTACACCAAGCCCCATAATAGACTCAGCTGAGTCTGCCATAGTATTGGGAATATCATAAAGTTTTAAGTCTAAAAATATCTTAAAGTCAGGGTTGATTTTTTTAATAGCTTTGAGGAAATCCTCGCCATCACGAATGTAAGTACGAAGTCCAACTTTAAGCCAGACATCGTGAGCTTTAATTTTTTCAATTAAAGCTAAATTTTCTTCTTTTGTAGATAAGTCAAGTGCAACACATAATTCCATAATATTCTCTCTGTAAGTTAATTATGAAATTATAGCGTTTATTCTTTTTGTAGATATTATCCGTTAACCATTTTTTCTAAAGTAGCAACAATAGAAGGATCTTCTAGTGTTGAGATATCTTGAGTGATTTTCTCACCCTTAGCGATAGTACGTAAGATACGACGCATGATTTTTCCAGAACGAGTTTTAGGTAAGCCTGGTGCAAAAACCATATCATCACATAGAGCAATGTTACCAATCTCTTTTTTGATGATACCGTTGATAGTTTTCACTTCTTCAACCTCATCAGCCACACCCTCATCAGATTTTAAAACAATGTATGCAAAGATACCCTCACCTTTAAGCTCATGTGGTTTACCAACAACTGCAACCTCAGCTACATTTGAGTGTTTTTTGATAGCCGCTTCAACCTCAGCAGTTCCCATACGGTGCCCACTTACATTGATAACATCATCAGTACGACCTGTGATAGTTATATATCCATCTTCATCGTAACGTGCACCATCACCAGTAAAGTAAACTGCTTTACCATCTTTTTTTACATCGCCGAAGTATGATTTTTTATAACGCTCTTCATCGCCCCAAACGCCACGAATCTGTGCTGGCCAAGGTTTAGTGATACACATATAACCAGTCTCACCAACATCCATCTTCTCACCAGTAACAGGGTCTAAAATCTCAGCCATAATTCCTGGAAGTGGAAGTGTTGCACAAGCAGGTTTAATAGGAGTAGCCCCAGGAAGTGGAGAAACTATATGCCCACCAGTCTCAGTCTGCCAATAAGTATCTACGATAGCACACTTAGAGTTACCAACCTCTTCGTAGTACCATTTCCAAGCAGGTGGATCGATCGGCTCACCAACTGTTCCAAGAACTTTAAGGCTTGAAAGGTCATACTTCTTAGGCTCATCTTCACCCATTTTGTGTAAAACACGGATAGCTGTAGGAGCAGTATAAAACTGGTTAATTCTATGGTTTTCAACCATCGCCCAAGGACGACCAGCATCAGGGTGTGTAATAACACCCTCAAACATTACAGTCGTTGCACCCATTGCAAGTGGTCCATAAACTATATAAGTATGCCCCGTAATCCAACCAACATCAGCAGTACACCAGTAAGTATCATTCTCTTTAACGTCAAAAACCCACTCCATAGTCATCTGTGCCCATAAAATATATCCAGCAGAGTTATGCTGTACACCTTTTGGTTTACCAGTTGAACCTGATGTGTAAAGTAAGAAAAGAGGATCTTCCGAGTCCATCGGTTCTGCATCACATTTTGAAGACTTATCTTTGATTAACTCATTATAAGAGTAGTCACGACCTGATTTCCAAGTTACATCTTCATTGTTACGCTCTACTACAAGAACTTTTTCAACTGGAGTATCACCCTCTAGAGCAGCATCAACAACAGGTTTGAGCATATATGGTTTAGTCTTACGGTAAGCACCATCAGCCGTGATAACTACCTTAGCTTCCGCATCAATAATTCTATCTTTAAGTGCTTCAGAAGAGAACCCACCAAATACAATAGAGTGAATAGCTCCAATACGTGCACAAGCGAGCATCGCATAAGCTGCTTCTGGAATCATTGGCATATAGATAACAACTCTATCACCCTTAACAACTCCGAAGTCCTCTTTAAGTAGATTAGCAAAACGGTTTACATTTTTATAAAGGTCTAAGTATGTGATAGTCTGAACATCACCACGGTCACCCTCAAAAATGATAGCCGCTTTATTTTTGCGTGTATCTAAATGACGGTCTATACACTGGTGTGCAACATTGAGTTTACCACCATCAAACCATTTTACAAAAGGTGCTTTAGACTCATCCAAAACATTTGTAAATGGTTCAATCCAGTCTATTTTCTCTTTTGCAGCATCGCCCCAAAAACCTTCATAGTCATCTGTAGCTTTTTTCATTAATGAATGGTATTCATCCATACTACCTATATTGGCATTTTTAGCGAACTCTGGGTTTGGTTGAAAGATTTGTTTTTCTGACATTTTATTGCCTTTTTATTTTAATTAATTGCGAAAATTATATCTAAGCAAAATTTATCTTTCCTTGAATTTTTCGCTCTATAATTTTTTAAAGTTTATATAAGATTTTATTTTGATTCACTCTATTTAAAAAGTTTCACTATAATTGCGAAAATTAAAACAAGGTAATAAATATGTTTGGAAGAGCAAAACTTAAAGATTATAAGATTAGTGCAGAAGAGTCACTTAAACAGCAATATGCGAAAGTAGATACTGCAAAAGGTATCATATGGATAAAACTTTTTCCAGATGAAGCTCCTAACACAGTTGCAAACTTTGCACACTTAGCAAATACAGGTTTTTACAATAACTTAAACTTTCACCGTGTAATCCCAGGATTTATGGCTCAAGGTGGTTGTCCTACAGGAACTGGGACTGGTGGACCAGACTGGGCAATAGCTTGTGAAACTGATACAAACACTTCAGTTCACCGTCCAGGAACTCTCTCTATGGCACATGCAGGACCAAACACAGGTGGAAGCCAATTTTTCATCACTTTTGTTGATACTCCTCACCTAGATGGCGTTCATACTGTTTTTGGTGCTATTGAAGAGGATGATGAAGAGAGTTTTAAAGTTCTTTCTCAGATTCAAGGTGAAGATGCTATTAACTCTATTTCTGTAGTTGAGAGTAGAGACTAGAGATGAAAAAATCTCTTCTCTCCTTTAGGAGTAGCTTTAGTGAGAGGAATGATAAAGGAGCTTTGCTTCTTTGTCAGGAGATAATATGTTAGTCCATATCTGCTGTTCGGTTGATAGCCACTTCTTTTTAGAAAAGTTACAAGCAGATTATCCACGGGAGAAACTTACAGGTTTTTTCTACGACCCCAACATCCACCCCTACTCTGAATATCAATTACGATTACTCGATGTTAAAAGAAGCTGTAAAAAACTTGGAATTGATCTACTCGAAGGCGAATACGATTATGAAAACTGGCTTCAAGCTGTCCGTGGACTTGAAAACGAACCTGAAAAAGGGAAACGTTGTGAAGTCTGTTTTGATAAGCGTTTTTCTGTTAGTGCAGAAAAAGCCTTAGAACTTGGTGAGAAAAAGATAACAACTACCCTACTCGTAAGCCCCCTCAAATCACAAGAGCAACTCAAACGTGTTGGCGATGCTTTTTATGAGAAAAATGGTGTTGAATTTATATCAGTTGACTATAGGAGTGGTGGAGGAAGTCAAGACCAAAGCCGTGTTACAAAAGAGGAACAACTCTATCGTCAAGACTATTGTGGTTGCATCTTTGGACTCACTATGCAAAGAGAGCAACAAGACAAACTTATGGATGAGATGTTCTCCCCTATATGTGGTTCCATACTTCCGGCTTCTATCGAAGAGCGTATTGAGATATATACCAAACGCAATGAGATAGAAGAGATAGGTAAAGAGTACAAAATAATAAAGCATAAGTTTTTAAACTATAGACAGATGAACTTTAAACTCTTAAAGGGAAAAACAAAAATTCTTGATGCTTATGCACTTTCTTACTCAACACTACCAAGAGGAAGAGCACAAGGAAAAGTTGAGTACAGCATAGATAATATTCATTATTTTAATCGTGAAGAGATAAAATTTATCACTCTTGACTTTTTTAATGAACAAAACTCTACTAATTACCAAACAATAAAAGAGTTGATTTACAATCCTTTAACACAAGAAAAAGAGATTTCTTTTAGAACACAAATAAATGCCACAAACTATGACTTAAGCCCCATAATTGTTGTAGCTGAGATACCAGAGGGCAAACTAACAATTACCCTCGATACAAAAATTTATGAAGACACAAAAGAAAAACTAATCATTCTATAATCTTTTTTTAGGTAAAATAAGCGAAAATATTACTAGAAGGCTTTTTATTATGATTATGGATGTTATGGAAATTCAACAAATTCTACCTCACCGCTACCCTTTTTTACTCGTTGACCGTGTTACAGAACTTACAAAGGGTGAGTCAGTAGTTTCTTACAAAAATGTATCTATCTCAGAGCCAGTTTTTCAAGGACACTTCCCGGATCATCCTATCTACCCTGGTGTTATGATTCTAGAAGGAATGGCTCAGGCTGGTGGAATTCTTGCATTTGAAAGTATGGATATGACCAAAGAGGAGGCTGCACAAAAAGTAGTTTACTTTATGAGTATTGATAAAGCAAAATTTCGTGCACCTGTTCGTCCTGGAGACAAACTAGAGTATAAAATCACTGTTATCAAACAAAAAGGTGCTATCTGGATGCTTGATGGAAAAGCTTATGTAGATGACAAACTTGTTTCTCAAGCAGAACTTAAAGCTATGATCGTAGATAAATAGAGCCTATTTTGAGTAGTAACATATCTAACCTTGCTGTTATCGAAGATGGTGCAGTTATAGGTAAAGACGTAACAATCGGGCCCTTTTGTTTCATCTCTAGTCAAGCTATCATTGGTGATGGAACAACTATAGATGCAAGTGCTTGCGTTTATGGAAAAACAACTATTGGAAAAAACAACCATATCTTTTCTCATGCAGTTATTGGAAGTATTCCTCAGGACTTAAAGTTTAATGGTGAAGATGTTGAACTTATCATCGGTGATGATAATACTATCCGAGAGTTTACACTTTTCAACCCTGGAACTAAGGGTGGTGGTAGTAAAACTATAGTTGGAAACCATAACCTTTTTATGGGTTATGTTCACTTAGGTCATGATGTTATCATTGGAAACCACTGTATCTTAGCAAATGCGGCTACTCTGGCCGGTCATGTTGAGCTTGGTGACTATGTAGTTATCGGTGGGATGACTCCTATTCATCAGTTTATTCATATTGGTGACTATGCAATGGTTGGTGGTGCAAGTGCTCTGGCACAAGATGTTCCTCCTTTTTGTATGGCAGAAGGAAATCGTGCAATACTACGTGGTCTTAATCTTACAGGACTTCGTCGTAAACTTGAACGTGAAGATATCAATGCTCTTAAAGCTGCTTATAGAGATCTCTTTGAGTCTGGTCAACCACTCAAAGATACAGCAAGTAGACTCTTAGAAGAGACAAAAAATCACTATGTCAATGACCTCTGTGATTTCGTACTAAAAACTAAACGCGGTATTCCGTTTGAAAGGAAAAATTTAGATGATAAATAGACACTGTAGCTTTTGTGATGCAAGTGAGAGCGAACAAAACCCTCTAATAGCAGGCAATGGCGTTTATATCTGTAAAAACTGTGTAGTCTCTGCATATAAAATTATGTTTGGTGATGAGAGTGCAACAGAGACGGAGGAAGCCAAAGAGCTTCTTGAAGCAGTTGAAAACCTTATGACGCCAAAAGAGTTAAATAATTTTTTAGGTGATTATATCATCGGTCAAGAGAGAGCAAGAAAACTTCTCTCTGTTGCTGTTTACAACCACTATAAACGTATCTTTAAAACTACTCAAATTGCAGATGATGATACAGAAATTGCAAAATCTAATGTTCTTCTTATTGGTCCAACTGGATCAGGAAAAACACTTATGGCTCAGACTATTGCTCGTGTACTTAATGTACCTATTGCTATAGCTGATGCAACAAGTCTCACAGAAGCTGGTTATGTTGGTGAAGATGTTGAAAACATTCTTACAAAACTTATCCAAGCTGCTGATGGTGATGTTGAGCGTGCTCAAAAGGGAATAATTTTTCTTGATGAAGTAGATAAAGTAGCACGTATGAGTGAAAACCGCTCTATTACACGTGATGTTTCAGGAGAAGGTGTACAGCAAGCACTTCTTAAAATCATCGAAGGTTCTCATGTAAACATTCCACCAAAAGGTGGCCGTAAACACCCTAACCAAGAGTTTACATCCATAGATACTACAAATATACTCTTTATCTGTGGTGGTGCTTTTGATGGTTTAGAAGAGATTCTTAAACGAAAACAGGGTGAGAATGTACTCGGTTTTGGACATGAGAAAAAGACTAAAGATGAGAAAAAACCAACATTTGATATGGTTGAGCCTGATGACTTAGTTCATTTTGGTCTTATTCCTGAACTTGTAGGTCGTCTTCCTATCATCGCCTCACTGAGTGAAATTAGTGAAGAGGATATGGTTCGCATTTTAACAGAGCCTAAGAACTCACTTATTAGACAGTATCAAAAACTTTTCTCTATCGATGAAGTAGAGTTAAACTTTGAAGAAGATGCACTTTTAGCAATCGCTAAAAAGTCTATTAAACGTAAGACTGGAGCTCGTGGTCTACGTGCTATTTTAGAAGAGAACATGATTGACATTATGTACGAACTTCCAGAGTATGCAGGATATGAAGTTCTCATTACTGAAGCAGTTATAAATGATGGTGAAGCCCCAGTTTATATTAAAAAAACAACAAAAAAAACAGCATAAGGTTAACTAAATGATATTTAATAAAATTGTAGGACTTTTCTCAAACGATCTCTCAATAGATTTAGGAACAGCTAATACTATTGTTATCGCAAAAGGTCGTGGTATTATCATCAATGAGCCTTCTGTTGTTGCTGTAAAGACTGAAAAATATGGTCAGACAAGAGTTCTTGCTGTTGGACATGAAGCAAAAGATATGGTTGGTAAAACACCCGGAAATATTAAAGCTATTCGTCCTATGCGAGATGGTGTAATCGCTGACTTTGATATGACAGAAAAGATGATTCGTAAGTTCATCGAAAAAGCACATGGTCGTAGCTCTTTAATCTCTCCTCGTATCATTATCTGTGTACCTTATGGCCTTACTCAGGTTGAGCGTAAAGCAGTTCGTGAATCAGCACTAAGTGCTGGTGCTCGTGAGGTATTTCTTATAGAAGAACCGATGGCAGCTGCAATTGGTGCGGGTGTTGATATTCGTGAACCACGTGGAAACTTAGTTGTTGATATTGGTGGTGGTACTACTGAAATCGGTGTTGTTTCTCTTGGTGGTCTTGTTCTCTCAAAATCTATCCGTACAGCAGGTGATAAGATAGACCAAGGAATTATCAATTACGTAAGAAAAAAGTATAACTTACTTATCGGTGAAAGAGTTGCAGAAGATATTAAAATAAATATCGGAACAGCAGTTACTCTCGATGAAGAGTTAGTTATGACTATTAATGGTCGTGACCAAGTTGAAGGACTTCTTAGTTCAGTAGAACTCACTAGTGAAGATGCTAGGGATGCAATGAAAGAGCCGCTAAAAGAAGTAGCTGAAGCACTTCGTGATGTGCTAGAAAGAATGCCACCAGACTTAGCTGGCGATATTGTAAACAATGGTATTATACTTACTGGCGGTGGAGCACTTATCCGCCAACTTGACAAATACCTCTCTAATATCGTAAGAATTCCTGTTTTTGTAGCAGATGAACCACTTCTTGCCGTAGCTCGTGGAACTGGTCGTGCACTAGAAGAGATAGACTTACTACAAGAACTATTTGAGAATGAATAAAGAGTTATTCTCCTACTTATTTATTATAATTGCACTCCTTGTGGGTGCTCTTTACTACAGTAACGCGATACAATCCCCTATTATTTCAACACTCAACACTGTCAAAACAAAATATCATAACACAACAAAATATATAGGTGATACTATAGATGCACACTTCTATCAAGTACAAGAGATAAAAAATCTAAAATTACAGTTAAAACAGTATGAAAAAAACCACTTAGTTATGCAAGAGTTAGCGAGTGAACTTCATGATATCTATAAAATCAAAAATCCAAAACTTCACTCTAATCCACAGATAGAACTAGTAAGAGCTATCTCCTATGAAAAGTTTGGTGACTTTAACAGAGTTTGGATGGATATTCCCGAGTATAATAGTTCAAAAATATATGGACTAACATATAAAGAGTATGTTGCAGGAATCGTAATCAATAAAAATGAGAGACCTTTAGCACTTCTAAATAAAGATCTCAAAAGTGCTTATGCTGTTACTGTAGGAGTACAAAATGCACCAGGAATTACCCATGGAAACAATGGAGACCAGTTGGTTGTTAACTTTATTCCAGCTTGGTTTAAAATAAGACCAGGTGATGAAGTAGTAACATCAGGACTAGATAACACTTTTATTAAAGGGTTAAAAGTCGGAAAGGTGATTTCTGTTTCATCTGCACAAGGGTACCAAACAGCTTTGATTAAACCCTATTATGAGTCAAATGAACCTAATTTTTTCTATATGATAAGAAGTGTTCGATGAAATATATCTTTTTAACTTTATTACTTACTTTATCTCTCTATGCCAAAGATCAAAAAGTAACCCTAGGTCTAGGAGCCTACTTTCAAACACAACCCTATAAAGATACTGATACACTTATGATTCCCTCTCCTGTTATCTTTTTTGATAATGGGATTTTCTATATAAGATGGAGCCGTGGAGGAGTCTACTTTCTAGGTAATAAAGGTGAGAAGTTTTCTTGGGGATTATCTCTTACTGCACAACCTAGGACATATGGTTACTCTCCAGAGGATTCTAAATATTTAGAAGGAATGGATGAGAAAAAAAATACTTTTGAGGGTGGTTTAGCATATAGTATGCAGTATGAAAAAACCTACTTAGAAGTAATGCTCCTTACCGATATACTAGATAGATATAAGTCTTGGATCTTAAAAGCTGAACTTGGCGATGAGTTTAGTTTTGGTAAGATTGTACTCTATCCAAGTGTAATTATCACCTATCAATCAAGTGATTTTATCAACTACTATTTTGGTATCAGTGAAGAGGAATCCCAAAGAACAGCTTATGAAGTTTATAAACCAGGACATGGTTTTAGTATAGGATTTCAAACTTATGCGAAGTATCCTATTAACGATAAACTCTCAGTTTTACTAAATGCTAGAGTTGACAGAATACCTACACCTGCTAGTAAAAGCCCTCTCGTAACAACACCTTATATCTACTCTGGGCTAGCTTCACTCATATACACTTTCACATATTAAAGAAAACTCATCAAATTTTAAGTGCCCTTTAGCTATAATCTCTAAATTTTTAAAAGATTATTCTAAAGGGTAAAAATGCCAAAACGCACCGACATACATACTATTTTACTTATAGGTTCTGGTCCGATTATTATCGGTCAAGCTTGTGAATTTGACTACTCTGGAACGCAAGCCGTTAAAACTCTTAAAGAGTTGGGTTACCGTGTAGTTCTTATCAACTCTAATCCTGCAACTATTATGACTGACCCTGAATTTGCTGATCGTACTTACATCGAACCTATCAAAGAAGATGTTATTGCTAGAATTATCAAAGAAGAGAAAGTTGATGCTGTTCTACCAACTATGGGTGGACAGACTGCTCTTAATGTAGCCACTTCAATGTATGAAAAAGGTATGCTTGAAGGAGTAGAGTTTCTAGGTGCAACTCCAGAAGCTATCCATAAAGGTGAAGACCGTTCTGCATTTAATGAGGCGATGATTAAAATTGGTATGGATTTACCAAAAAGTCGTAATGCTTACAGTGTTGAAGAGGCTATTGAAGTAGTAAAAGAGATAGGCTTTCCTGTAATCTCTCGTGCTTCATTTACACTTGCTGGTGGTGGTTCAGGTGTTGCTTACAACATGGAAGAGTTTAAAAAACTTGCAGCAGAAGGTATCTCAGCTTCTCCGGTAAGTGAGATAGAGATAATGGAATCAATGCTCGGTTGGAAAGAGTATGAGATGGAAGTTATCCGAGATAAAGCGGACAACTGTATCATCGTTTGTGCTATTGAAAACTTCGATCCTATGGGTGTCCATACTGGTGATAGTATCACGGTTGCCCCTGCCCTTACTCTTACAGATAAAGAGTACCAAAGAATGCGTAATGCCTCTTTCGATATTCTTCGTGAGATCGGTGTTGATACCGGTGGATCAAATGTTCAGTTCTCAATCTGTCCTAAAACTGGTCGTATGATCGTAATCGAAATGAATCCTCGTGTTTCTCGCTCATCTGCACTTGCATCAAAAGCCACTGGTTATCCAATCGCTAAAGTTGCAACTCTTTTAGCTGTTGGTTTTACTCTTGATGAGATTACAAATGACATTACAGGAACTCCTGCATCATTTGAACCTGTAATTGACTATGTTGTTACAAAGATTCCACGTTTTACGTTTGAAAAATTCCCAGAAGCAGAGAGTACATTAAGTACTTCAATGAAATCTGTTGGTGAAGTTATGGCAATTGGGCGTACTTTTAAAGAGTCTATGCAAAAAGCCCTCTGTTCACTAGAGACTGGTCTTTGTGGTTTTGATGAGATAGATGCAGATATGGACTTCATCCAACACGAAATTCGTCGTCCAAATGCAGATAGAGCTCTTTATGTAGCTGAAGGTTTTCGTCGTGGTATGAGCATCGAAGAGATGTTTGATACTTGTCAGATTGATCCTTGGTTCCTTTTTCAACTTAAAGAGATGATGGAAAAAGAAGAGACTATTACAGATAAGATTCTTTTTGATGCGGATATAATGCGTGATGTAAAAGTAGATGGTTTCTCAGACAAACGAATCAGCCAACTTATCACTAAAAACTCAGGTCACAATGTAACTGAAAATGAAGTTTACGATGCTCGTAAAAAACTTGGTGTAAGTTTAGAGTTTAACGAAGTAGATACTTGTTCTGCTGAGTTTGAAGCACTTACTCCATACCTCTACTCAACTACAAACATTACAAAACTTCCAAATGTTACGAACCGTGTAGATAAAGATAAAAGAAAAGTTCTTATTCTTGGTGGTGGACCTAACCGTATTGGTCAAGGTATCGAGTTTGATTACTGCTGTGTTCATGCGGCATTCGCTTTAAAAGAGATGGGTATCGAAACTATTATGTACAACTGTAACCCTGAGACTGTTTCTACAGACTATGATACTTCAGATGTACTCTACTTTGAACCAATCGACTTTGAACATGTACGTGAAGTTATAGAAAATGAGCAACCAGATGGTATCATCGTTCACTTTGGTGGTCAAACACCACTCAAACTTGCAGATGGACTTACTAAAATTGGTGCTAAAATCTCAGGAACTCCATCTGCAGTAATCGATCTTGCAGAAGATAGAGAACAGTTCTCTAACTTTGTAATAAAACATGGTCTGAAACAACCAGAAAATGGTCTTGCTCGTGCAAAAGAAGAAGCTGCACCAATCGCTAATAAACTTGGATATCCAGTACTTGTCCGTCCCTCTTTTGTTCTTGGTGGTCGTGGTATGAAAATCGTTTATAGTGAAGATGAGCTTAATCAGTATATGGAACTTGCTATCTCTGTTAGTAATGAAGCACCAGTTCTTATTGACAAGTTTTTAGATCAAGCTATTGAACTTGATGTTGACTGTATCTCTGATGGTAAAGAAGTTTACATCGGTTCTGTTATGCAACATATCGAAGAAGCGGGAATCCACTCAGGTGACTCTGCTTGTTCACTGCCTCCTGTGAACTTATCAGAAGAGATGATAGAAAAAGTTGAACAACAGACTAAGACTATCGCACTTGGCTTACAAGTAATAGGTCTTATGAATGTTCAGTATGCGATTTATCAAGATGAGATTTATCTTATCGAAGTAAATCCTCGTGCTAGCCGTACTGTTCCTTTTGTATCTAAAGCGACTGGTATGCCTCTTGCAAAAGTTGCAACTCGTGTTATGATGGGTGAGACTCTAGAGAGCTCTTTAGCTTACTATGACAAGTATGACATTGTTGAAGAGCATAATGGTCTTCGTCGTCCAAAACTTAAAGGGCATGTTTCTGTGAAAGAAGCAGTGTTTCCTTTTCATAAACTTATGGGTGCTGACTTAGTACTCTCCCCAGAGATGAAGTCAACTGGTGAAGTTATGGGAATCAGTAAAAACTTTGGTGTCTCTTTTGCAAAAGCACAGATTAGTGCTGGAAACAAAATTCCTACTGGAGGAACATGTTTCTTAAGTTTTGTAGATACAGATAAAGAGCATGCAGCAGAGATCGGCCGTGGACTTGTAAAACATGGCTTTAAACTTGTAGCAACAAAAGGAACACAAGAAGTTCTTCAAGCAGCAGGTATAGAGTGTGAACGTGTACTCAAAATCTCTGAAGGCCGTCCAAATATCGAAGATAGTATGAAAAACGATGAAATAGCAATGGCTATAAATACTTCAGATAACAACACAAGCAAAAAAGATGCTACGGTTATTCGTCAAGAGGTACTTCGTCGTAGTATTCCATACTTTACTACACTTAGTGCAGCTCGTGCGACTATCTTAGCACTTGATGAGATGGGTGATGAGACATGGTCAAAATCAACAGCACTTCAAGACTTCCTAGTATAACCTCAGAGGTTATACTAACACAGACTGATACTACTGTCGGTTTTTTATCACAAGATGAAAAGAGACTTCAGAGTATCAAAAAACGACCTTCGAATAAGCCTTTTATAAAAGTTTATAAAACATTTAAAGCTCTTAAAAATGCAAATATCAGAGTTCCTTCATCGAAAAAAGCCATATTAAGACGAGCTACTAAAACTACCTTTATCATAAAAAACTCTGCTTTTAGAGTTGTAGAAGATCATTTAGATTCTGTGCTTCTGACATCTAAAGTGTGGAACTACTCAAGTTCAGCAAATGAGAGTGGCAAAAATTTTGATAGAGTCTTTTGTGAAGAAAAAGCTGATATAATTATTGAAAATAGAAATGCTCTTTATGAAGGTAATTCATCAGCATTATATAAGATTAACCATATAAAAAGAGTGAGGCTTCGATGAGTAAAATAATGCTAGCACTATTAACAGGTATGTTAACTACCTTTATCTTAGACTTCTTTCTCTTTTTAGGGATTAAGCAGAACTATATAGATCTGCATGGTATTAACCTCTATTACAATATTTTATTTGCTGATAATCAAAATATTTTTATCTTTAGCTTCTTTACTATTCTATTTGGCTATATGATAACATACCTTGAAAATAAGATAACATTAATAGGGCTTACACTCTTAAGTACTCTCTCTCTATCAACACTTATTACACCTATAGGAGAGAGTCTTGGTGAGATTATCCTTATGAAAAAAGATGTAGTTATTCAAACACAGCGTTTTTCATATCATGGAGATATTCTCTATAATGGAAGAACAACAGTTACCTTCTATGACTATAATATAGATAAAATTTTACATATAAAAAAAGATAAAATAAAAGGAGATTTTTAAATGAAACATATTACGAGTAGCGTTTTACTAGGAACTACAGGAGCACTGATGATGAGTGTTCTCTCTGGATGTGAAGCACCACAAGAAGAGCAAAAAAATAGATTTTTAGTTATAGAGCAGCAGACAAATGGAAAATACATTGTTGTAGAAGAGATGCCAACAGATGGACCAAGCCGTGCAATCATCCGTGAAAGAGATGCAAATGGTATGGTCACTGAGCGTTTTATGAATGAAGCAGAGATGAAAGCACTTGCAGAACAAGAGTACAAAAAAGTTCAAAATGGCTCAAGTGAAACAATACAAGAAGGAAGTGGAAGTGCAGGTATGGGCCTAGCTGGAACTATTCTTGCCGTTGCAGCAGGAAGCCTCCTTGGAAATATGATAGGTAATGCTTTGATGAATAACAAAAACTTCTCTAAAAATGCTTCTAGTTCAAATAGAAGTGCCTATAGTCGCTCTGCAGCTGGAAAAGCTTCTAAAAAAAGTTCAAGTAAAAAAAGCTTCTTTGGTGGTGGTAGTAGTAAAAAGTCTTCATCAAGTAGAAGCGGTGGATTTTTTGGAGGATAAGATGCAAAATATTACTCTCTCAAAAACAGAAGCACTCGCTTACTATACAGCTACAAATGAGCTCTATGACATGTATGTTGCAGCAGCTGAACATGTCATTGAAAATGATCTATTCTTCGATATGGGGATTCCATTTAATCTTATTGATGCCATTAAAAAATCATGGGAAAATGATGTGCATTGGCATATCTACGGAGCTTTTAAATTTACTGGTGGTCTTAATGGTCAAGCTATTAAACTCCTTGAGTTTGATGCAGACACACCATCTAAACTACTCCAGACCTCACAAGAGCAGCTCAATGAAACACAGTTCAATGAGATCTATGAGATGGTGAGTGAGAACTTTAAAAGACTCATAACACTTGATGATGGTACAGATCTCTTTGAAGAACGCTATGATGGATGGAAAATTCTTTTTTCTGCACCTAGCGATGATGAAGAGAAGATAAAAACATCACAGTTCTTAGAACATCTTGCACAAAATGCTGGGTTTGAAACCAGTTTTTCATATCTCAATGAAGTCTCTTTTAGTGATGAAGGTATTGCTGATGCGGATGGAACACAATACGAGTACTGGTGTAAAAACTACTCTTGGTTAGATATGGCTACAGATGAAGGTGAGTTAGCAACAACTATCACAAACATTATGGATAAACAACAGGCTATAATCATCAACCCTGCATATACACTTCTCTTTGAATCCCGTGGTATGCTTAAAGTACTCCAAGAGCTTTATCCTGACTCTCCTTATCTTCCAAAAGTCTCTTTTGATAAGTTTGAAAATGCTATAGAGAGAACTGTTTTTGGAGAGGGTGAGGAGTATGCAAACTTCAAAAAAATCTACTATGAGAACATAGAAGATACACAAAATGCAAGAGTCTTTTTCGCTTATGAAGCTTGTGGACTTAGCTTTTTTAATGAAAAAGAGAGTTTTATTACACACTCAATTGTGTAATAGTTCTCATTTTTCATAACTATACTCTTATAGTTAATACCTATATAATTATAAGTACCATTTTCCATCAACTCTTTTAAATCTCATTTTATGATTCTCATCTCCAAACATTTTTTTCATAATAACTTTTTGTTTAGACTCTCCTTTTTTTCCTTTAATTTCAACTATACTACAGTCAAAATCACCGGCTTTAGGTACTTTTCCCTTTTTTATATCTTTTTGCTTTTTAGCTTCTGCCCAAGCATCTACATCACCATCATAAGTATTTTTAATTCCCATCTTATATGATTGTAATACTCTACTTTTTGGACTATATAAATCTAATCTTGATTTATAATCATTATTTTCAAAAACCTTACATGCGTCTACTGCTCTCTCTTCAAGTGAATCAGCAGCTGAACATCCTGAAACTGTTAGCATAAATGTGGTAATCGCCCCACCTATTAATATCTTTATTTCTTTTGTCATTTTATCACCTTACTTTTTATTATTTATGTGCCTATATATAACTTAAATCAATGCTAAATTATATTGCAACGACAGTATATATTTAAAGTATCTAGCAAATGTGACTTTTAGATAACTTTTGATAATATTTCACAAAATTACTACATGGTTTATAATGATTACAACTATTTCACACACTTACACAACAACAGAATACTTAGAAAAATTTATAAAAGATAATCTTTCAAGATTTCAACCAACAAAACTTTTAGTACAACTCTTTTTAATCTCTACTGATAAAGCATATATAAAAGAGATTCAATCCCTTTTAAACCGATATCTTCCAGATGCTCATATAATCGGGACAACAACAGATGGTTCCATATCAAAAAATGATTCAGAGACAACACTTATCTCTTTTACACAATTTGAAAAATCGTTTCTCAAACATACCTTAATACCTTTTGACTTAGGGGCAGAAGATATTGCAGCACAAATTATTTGTAAAGATATTATTTCCAAAGAGACAAAGGTTCTCATACTTTTTGCAGATGGCTTACTTTGTAATGCTGAAAAACTTACACGAGAGATACATAATAAATTTCCAGATATTATCATTGCAGGTGGCTTAGCAGGGGATAATGCAAAATTAGAAAAAACTTTTGTTTGCGATAATACAAAGTTGCAAACACAAGCAGTCGTTGCACTTGCTATTGATTCAGACTCTTTATACATACATAATGATTTTAATCTTGCATGGGAACCTATTGGACTGAAGATGCAAATCACAAAAGCAGAAGGTAATATCATCTATGAGATAGATGGAGAAAAAGCTTCTCTTATCTTTGATAGACATCTTGATACAAAACACCTCAAGCAGTATGGTTCTTCAACCACTCAGCCCACTATTACCATAGAATTTCCACTTATTGTTAAACACCAAGATATGCTAGTAGCCAGAACAACGATGCAGATAAATGAAGATGGTTCTCTCTTTTGCACGGGAGAATTTCAAGTTGGAGATACACTTTCATTTAGTTTTACGGATATAAATAAGATTACACAAAGTGGTATAGAATTGTCAAAGAGAATGCTAAAAACTTCTGTTCAAACTATTTTTATATACTCTTGTATGGCTAGAAGAAGGTTTATGGGAGAAAATATTTCTCATGATATTGAGCCATTATATGATATCGCACCTTTAAGTGGATTTTATAGTTATGGAGAGATTTATACAACACCAAGAAAGATAGAATTTTTAAATCACACTATGACTGTTTTAGCATTATCTGAAGAAGAGGAAATTTATTCTCAGTCCCAACAAAAAACTGTAAAACTTAATTCACATAGAGCAAAAACACTCGGTGTTCTTTCAAAACTGATTGAAAGTTCTAATACTAAAAAAGAAGATGTGCATTTAGTACAAATCACTGATATACTCTACTACAATAAGCAATCAAAAACACTCCTTTTAAATAAAGAGGTAGTGAGATTAACAAAAGCAGAACATAAACTGTTTGAACTTCTTTTAACTAAAAGAAACTCACCAGTAGATACACAAACAATTTTTTCTTATATGTGGGAAGAACAAGAAAAAGAGATAAATACAAATTCAGTCCGTACTTTAGTTAAAAAATTAAGAAAAAAACTTCCTGCTAAACTTATAGAAAATTCATATGGCGGATATTATCGATTAGTTACTATGGATTAAAACTAGATATTTCTTTATCAAATATTGTGTCTCAAAAAACACAATAATACAATCTACTAGCTTATCTGGGTTTGGTTAGTGGCAATATAGAAGAGAATTTCTACTATCAAGTTCATAAGACGGCTAATTATTTGTTAAACGAATATCTTATGCTAAAAGAAGCAGAAGTTTATTCTGTAAATGGAAATATCAATGAATATAGTTCATATCTTTCAAAGTTTCGTACTAAACTATTAAAAGAGTTCAAAGATATGGAAGTGTCAAAAAAACAGTTAAAAGTTTCAAAAATATTGGCTATTGAGAAAAAAAGATGGAAATTGCTATCAACAATTATTCAAGAACAAACATTTATATATGCTGTAAGTAATTTTGATTACAAAAGATTGGAATTCTAGAAGTTTTTTTATGGAAATACTTTAAAGTTGGAAATAGGTTGGAAGTGAAGTTATAATTTAAAACTTAAATTTTGAAGTGTTAGTGTGTGTAAGGGGTTGAAATGTGGCTCCGGATGCTGGATTCGAACCAGCGACCAAGTGATTAACAGTCACCTACTCTACCGCTGAGCTAATCCGGAATGTGAAAGAAATTATAGCGAAGAAAATTTAAAGTAATCTAAATTTAGATACTTTTTTTTCATATGCACTTATATCTTTTTCCCTGTTATGTTTTATAGAACCCTTGAGCAGGATTTCATACTTATGAAGTAACTCTTTTTTTATCTGTTCATAATAGAATGACGACTCTATTATCTCACTAAATAACAATTTTTCTAAACTCTGTACTCGAAATTTATCCATTCCCCAGTGTTTAAAACTAAGTTGGTCTTCATGCCCTGCATACTTTACTATTAGTTTTTTATCTACTAAGGCTATTTTTTCTACAAGAGCTATTCTCAACCATAGATCATAATCTTCACACACTTCTAAACTCTCATCAAAGAGACCATACTTATCAAACAGTTTTTTATGTACAAGAACTGAAGAGGGAGCGATATTACAGTAGGATATATTTTCTAAAAAAGCATCTTTGCCTACTTTTTTAAACTTTTTTGGTATTTTTACCTCTTTATCATCCCGTATCCAAACTTCATCGGTATAACTTATAGAGATATTCTTATGTTGTTTATGGAAAGAGACTTGTTCTTTTATCTTATCTTCATGCCATACATCATCTGAGTCAAGAAACGCTATCCACTCATTTTTAGCTGCCTCTATGCCACTATTTCTTGCAGCTGAGACTCCAGCATTCTCTTGGTATATATACTTGATAAAAGGAGCATCTATTTGGATTTGGGAGGTGTTATCGGTTGAGCCATCATTTACAATGATTATCTCATCACAGTGATGTGTCTGAGCTACTACAGATTCTATAGCTCTTTTTAAAAACTCATATCGATTATATGTTGGGATTATAACCGATATTTTCATACTACAGCGTTTACCAGACCTTTATCTCATTGTAAACGCTATCACGTTCTACTGGTATAAAGCCACTGTTTTTTATAAGATCTGTAAAATCTTTTACATCAACACCATTTGCACTTTTAGCTCCTGCTGCTGAGTTTATAGACTCTTTTTCTATTGTCCCATCAAGATCATTTGCACCAAACTCTTGTGCTACTAATGCAAGGTTTACAGTAGAAGTCACCCAGTAAGCTTTTAGATTTGACACATTATCAAGAACTAAACGAGAGACTGCCATTGTTTTGAGTATCTCATTTGCAGTTATAGGCTCTTTTATGTTTAGGTAGTTGTTTTCAGTTTGATATACAAGAGGAATAAAGCAGTTAAACCCACCTGTAATATCTTGAAGTTCGCGAATACGCATCATATGGTCTATCCGGTGTTCACGAGACTCTATGTGACCAAAAAGCATAGTAACATTAGACTTTTTACCACGCTCATGCCACTTACGGTGAATCTCAAACCACTGGTCAGATGTAACCTTACCCTTACATATCTTCTCACGAACACCCTCATCAAAGATTTCAGCACCACCACCAGGCATGGAGTCTACACCATTCTCTACCATCAAGTCTAAAACCTCATCATAAGTGATACCGTGATGTCGAGAGAGAAAATCAACCTCAGCGGCTGTAAGTGCTTTTACATGTAAATGTGGATACTGAGTTTTTATCTTTTTAAATATACCCAAGTACCAATCAAGTGTAACATTTGGGTTATGTGCAGAGACTATATGAACCTCTTTGGCTCCATTTTTATCTATCTCATCTACTATTTTCAGTATATCTTCATGTGTCATTGTGTACTGATTTGGATTTTTACGAGTTGCAGAGTATGCACAGAAAAGACATACATCTGCACATACATTCGTAGGATTAATATGTCGGTTTATATTGAAGTATGTTTTCTTACCGTGGCGTTCTTGGCGAGCAGCATCTGCTAAGTCACCTAACTCAAAAAAATCTGTATCATAGAGCGCTAAAGCTTCATCAAAATTTATTCTATTATTCATAAATTGGATTATACCATAACTACTTACGAACTCTGAGAAACACAGGAAACCTTGGCTTAGCATTTTTAGTCAATCCCATATATTTAAATGTCACAAGAGAACCTATTTCAGGTGGGTTGTTGCGCTCTTTATCACTAAACCCTGAACCTATTTTAAACACTAAGGTACTCTCAAATTCACACTTTAGTGCACCCATCTTCCCTCTAAACTTTCCCTTGCCTTGAGTATAACCTACAACGAGGCACTCACTATCAGAAAAGCTTTTAACCTTAAGTGCCTTTGATGTTCTTTTGGCGATGTAGCCAACATTAGGATCTCGGACAACAACACCCTCTCCACCTTTTGACTCTACTTCTAAAAGAAAATTTTTTAACTCTCTCTTATTATGGACTTCTATCTGTTTGACAATTTTTATATACTTTCCAACATAGCGTTTCACATGACTAAGTCTCTGTTTTAAATTTCCAGTACTATTAGGGACTTCAAATATATTATGTGTTATTAGATGCCACTCATTTGAGGGTACTTTATCTCGCACTATAGAGGAGATATGGTCAAAGTCGTTACGTTTACTCCATAACTCACCATCAATAGCAAAGGGAGGATACTCTTTTGTAAACCATACAGGAGCATGTATAATTTTGCCACCACGACTTAGTAGTTTCTCTCCATCCCAGTAAGCACGAATACCATCGAGTTTTTCACTCATGACCCATCCCGTAATGTTTTGGTCCTTATAGACTTTTAAAAGAAGGAGATTTGGTTTTTGGGCATACAAAGAGATACTAAATAAAATAAGCCAAAAATATAGTTTCATATAGTTGTTTTAAAGTCCGGGAGCTTGCCACATTGAAGTTGTGATACCCCTATTTACAAGAGAGAGCTGTGTTACATAGGCCTCTTGCCATTTCACTTTAAGCGCATCATAGATTTTTTTATTTTCTCTATTTGGCTCATATATTTTTTGCCACACCACTAAAGTTTCTGCAGCAGATACTAAATCTTTATAAACACCACAGCCAACTCCAGCAGCCATAGCAGCACCAAGAGCAGTTGCCTCTGTCACTTTTGGAATTTTCACACTATACCCTGTCACATCAGCTAAGATTTGTGACCATAAATCACCCCTACTTGCACCCCCAGCAAAAACTATCTCCTCTATCTCTACTTCACTAAATTTTTTAATATTTTCTAGGTTTATACTTGAGACTATGGCAGCATTCTCCTCTAAACTTCTAAACATACTCGCACGATTACACACTTTAGGATCTATACTTAGATTTATAAAAGAGGGAGCTGCATGATACCACTTCGCATACTTCATACTATCTGAAAAGATAGGCATGATTTCATATGACCCAACAGGTACTTCCTTGGCTTTTGCTTCAAGCATTTCATAGACATCAACCCCCTGCTCTTTGGCTTCAAGTTTTTCCATGTCACAAAAAGCATCTCGAAACCATCGCATCACTAAGCCACTAAAAAAAGTAATACCTTCTGCTTGGGAGAGTCCTTTAACGACATGAGGATTCACTCGTATACTCATATCTTTTGGAGGGAGAGTATCTGACTCTATATTGACAACTTGTTGCCAAAAAGAACCACCAAGAACTGCTACTTGACCTTTTTTAACAACACCCAATCCAGCAGAGCCAAGCTGTACATCACCTCCACCCATAACCACTTGAGTCTTTGTAGAGAGACCACTCTCAGATGAAGCATCTTTAGTTACATACCCCATAGAAGTTCCCACCTCTAAAACTTGAGGAAAAATACCCTCTTTGATACCAACTCTTGTAGCCATCTCAGGTACCCAGTCACGCTTAGATAAAGAGAAAACTCCAGAAGTACCACCATTACTAGGATCACTTGCTATAACCCCAGAAAGTTTTGCTAAGATCCAATCTCCAATCATGGAGATACTTGCTACTTGTTCATAGATTTCGGCTCTATTATTTTTAAGCCATAGTAAACGAGGGAGTGCTCCAAGTGCAAAAGTTTGTCCACTCTCTTTATAAAACTCCTCTTCGATTCCAGTAAAATTCTCTTTTAAAAACTTCACCTCTCTATCTGCTCTTGCATCTACATTAGCTACAGCCCAGAGCTCTTTGCCCTCTTTGTCATACAGAACTATTCCCTCTCGCATACTCGTAGCGGAGAGTGCTAAAATATCTGAGGCATTTATATCTGCTTTTTTTATAGAGTCAGCTATACAGTGTGTAACAAGAGACCAGTTTCTCTCAAAATCAAAACTCATAGAGTTCGCAACACTCTCCTCTTCTAAGTGTATCCATTCAGCTTGAGAGACCGATATTTGATCTCCCTTAGTATCGAAGATTACAGCACGAATACTTCCTGTTCCTGCATCTATGGCCATAAGGTATTTTTTCTGATTCATTGTTCCACCCAGTAGTAAAAACTATTTTTTTAGTTTTGCTTGTTCTAACTCCCAGTACTCCATAGCAAAGCTATCTGCTAAACTTATGCTTTTGTAGCCACCAAGCTTATCTGCACGGAGCACTGCTCTCATAGTATGCTCAACTATATCATTTACAATAGCTGCCTCTTTAGGAGAGTTACCAAAACTAATAACAGCAAGATTTTTAATTACCATATAGTTTGGAGCCGCATTGAGCATAACTTCATCTTTAGCAAACTCTTTAAAGTATGCTTCGTACTCTTGCATATATCTAGCAACACCTGCTTCTAGATCTGTATCTTCCATTATAAGAGGAACTCTTTTTGTGCGAATGATATGCTCAGGAGTTAAAACACCACGAGATGCAAACTCTCGTAAATCAGGTTGTGATGCATAGTAGTTTGCTAATGGCGTTTGGTTTATGTTGATAGAGATATCATACCCCTTCGCTTCACTTAAAACCTTCACTATTCTCTGCATATCACACTCACTTGGCTCAAACTTTTGAGAGACTTGAAGTTTTGCATTCTGTTCTAAAAAAACTTCTGCTTGAGTTACGGCCTCTATCATCTTGTCATAAGACTCTCTTGCATCATTATCAAAAGTAAAAATTCCGTGGTTATGTAAAATAATTCCCTCGATTGTTCTCCAGTCTAAATCTTTTGTCATCTCATAGATAGTATGTGCAAGTTCAAATCCAGGCATTACATAGTCAACTATTAAAAAGTTATGAAAAACTTTTTTAATATCTTCTAAACCATTTTTAGAATTTGAGATAGTTACAATAGCATCTGCATGAGTATGATCTACAAATTTATATGGAATAAGTGCATGTAAAATAGCTTCTACAGATGGATTTGGAGCGGAACTGTCAGTCATAGCAGCTTTTTGACCACTTACCATATCAGCATCACTCAAAGTATCCAACTTCGCCATATCTAGAAGTGTACTCATTTTTACAGGAGAGAAACCCTCTGCTTCTATACTTGCTAGATCCCAGCCACTTCCCTTTACAAAAAGTATCTCTTCACCATCAACAGTAGACTTAACAGAAGTGTTACCACCACCATGAAGTACTAAATCACTATTTTGACCTAAAAGTTTTGAAGTATAGACTCTTAAATCTAAATCACTTTTACAGACTTCAGCTTTTTTCTTATTCCATAAGTTTTTCATATTTTTTCCTAGTGTTTAGATTTTTATTTGAGTACTTCTAGTTCATCTGTGTATTTATCTTCACAAAAAGGCTCATAGCTTGACTTATAAAGTGCATAATGAGATGATGCTTTATGCCCATCAAGTGCTGCTTCATTTTCCCATGTTTCTACTGCCATAAAACGACGTCTATCATTTTCATATTGAAATATTTCATAAAAGAGACACCCCTCTTCAGCCTTACTTGGAACTACCATTGCAGAAAGAAGTTCTTTCATTTTAGACTCATTTCCCTCTTTTGCTATAAATGTTACACTCTTTGTAATTGTCATACGATTTCCATACTCTAAATTTTTAAAAGTAATTATAGCGAAGTTTAACTATAATAAGTAAAATAAACAATTAAGGTTTCCTTTGGATTTATTACTTGAGATAGAAAATGTTATAGAAAAGAGTGGCATAGACTTTGAACTTAGTAAACTTTTTAAAGCACATATAAAAGAGTATAAGGAGTCACTGCCAGAACTCTTTACAAAAAATCAAGGAAAAGATTTCTTAGTTCGTCACACTAAAAAACTTGATGATATTATCTCTTTGATGTATAAAACAGTTCTAAGACGCTCTTTTGGTGACTACCTGCCTATGCGAAGTTCGATTCCTATAGGCATAGTTGCACTAGGAAGTTATGGAAGAGAGCAACTCTGTGTTCATAGTGATATAGACCTCCTTATAGTTTATGAAGATATTGCAGGTTTTAATGTTAAAGAGATTATAGAAAAGCTTTTCTACCTTGTGTTAGACTCTGGACTAAAACTTGGCCATCGTGTTCATGAAGTAAGTGACCTTTTTAAAGCTTCAAATGAAGACCTTACGATAAAAACTTCCCTTTTAGAGTCTCGTTTTATCATTGGCTCACCTTTTATCTGGCAAGCAACCCAAAAAGAGCTTACTAAGATTCGTCTTTACCATCAAAAAGAGTTTATTCTAGCAAAAGTACAAGAGTCTCAAGTAAGACGTAAACGCTATCCAATCTCTATGGAACCAAATATTAAAGAGAGTGTTGGAGGGCTACGAGACACCCATCTACTCTACTGGATAGCACACACTATCTATGGTGTAACTTCGACTAAAGAGCTTACCGGAGTTGTTTTTGAAGAGGAGTCATACAAAGAGTATAGAGTGGCACTTGAGCTTCTCTTTCGTGTACGTAGTGCACTCCATCTTATTACAAATAAGCAAGAGGACACCCTCCGTTTAGAGTATATTCCTTCAGTTGCACAGATGATGGGATTTACCGATCATAAAAAACTCGCTTCTAAAGTGATCGCTGCAGGATGGAGAGTAGATAACTTCACTCGTATCTTTACAAAAAAGATGATTCGTCCCTTTCTTTATGACCCTAAAATGATCGCTATACTTCGAAAACACCGTGTTCAAAAAGGGATATATGAGTTTAATGATCGTATCTATATATCCTATAACCAAAAGATAAAAGATATTAACAAGCTATTAGAGATGTTTATGCTCCTTCCAGACAAAGAGTATAAATTTGACTCTGGTGTTTTAGCACAACTTACCTTTGGAAAGATCTCGCATCCTCTGAAAAAATCGACCTATACACTTATAAAAAAGTTACTCCAAAGAGAGCATATTCATGGCTTTTTAAAACTCTTTTATTATGCAGGTATTCTCTCTGAGCTCTTTCCTAACTTTAAGAAGGTAATGCATTTGCCACAGTTTGATGGCTATCATCACTATCCTGTAGATATACACTCTATAGAGTCTGTCCGTGCACTCGAAAATATCAGAGAACCTTTTATAAAAGATATCTATAGTTTACTTACTCAAGATGAAAGACTAATCTTAAAAATTGTTGTACTTTTTCACGATACTGGAAAGGGAAGGAAACAGGATCATAGTGAAGTTGGTGCAAAACTTATTCTTAGTTTTATGAATCATTTAAACATAAATGAAGATTTAAAAGAACGGGCAGTTATTCTCGTAAAACAACATATTTTGATGAGTAATGTAGCCTTTAAAGAGAACATACATAATGAAAAAACACTCTATAAGTTTATGTCTAAAGTTGGAGATATAAGGAATCTTAATCTACTCTATATTTTAACATATGCAGATATTAATGGTGTTGGAAAAGATACCTACAACTCTTTTAACTCAAAACTTCTTTACGATCTCTATCAAAGTGCTCTTGAAGTAGCAGAGAATAGTGATCGTATTACCGATGCAAAAAAACGTCTTATTATAGAAAAACGAGTGAATAATCTTGAAGAGTTCAAACTTATGACTCGAATATTTCAAAAAAAGATACTAACTATAGAATCAAATCTTTTCTTCTTTAAACATACACCACAAGATATTTTAGAAATTGCTAAAAAAGCAAAAGAGACAAAAGAGTATAGATTTACAACTAAAAATGAAAAATCTCTTGCTATTGAAATTTATAGAAAAACTCCAATAAATATCGCTTATCTTTTAGCCTCATTAGCACATCTAAATGTTGCAAGTATGGAAATATTTACACTTTTTGATGGTATCAAGTACTTTAAGATAGAGTTCTTAGAGAAAATAGATGGGAGTGAACTCATTTTAGTTGAGGATAAAATAGATGCAGCTTTTGATATGCAAAAAACACTCAAACTTAAAGAGGTAGTGATAAAACGCGATGAGATAAAAGTTGATTGCGATCACTCTCTCACACATGCTGAGATAAATATACATACAAAAAACCAGAGAGGTCTTCTTGCTTATATGATGTACTGCTTCGAGGAGTTAGATATAAATATAATGGCAGCAAAAATTCACTCTAGTAAATATAAGGTAAGAGATAGCTTTTTAATGGATAAACAAAACAATATATGCAATAATGTCGAGAATATTTTAGATATGTTAACAAAAGAAAATACTTAAAGGGTAAAAGATGTGCGGAATAGTTGGTTATTTAGGGGGAAAAAATTCTAAAGAGATTCTACTTGGTGGACTCAAAGAACTAGAGTATAGAGGGTATGATTCTGCAGGAATTGCAGTACTTCAAGATGGCCAATTTGACAGCTTTAAAGCGATTGGAAAACTCGTTAACCTTGAAGAAAAAACAAAAGATTTTGTGACAGATAAATTCTCCATTGGTATTGGGCATACACGTTGGGCTACACACGGGAAACCAACAGAGTTAAATGCTCATCCACATCTAGGAAGTGAATCCTATGTTGTACACAATGGAATTATTGAAAACTATGCAGAGTTAAAAAAAGAGCTTATTGCTGAGGGTGTTACTTTTTTAAGCCAGACAGATACAGAAGTTATTGTACATCAGTTTGAGAAAAACCTCAAAACTGCTAACTCTGCCTTTGATGCTTTTAAAACAACTATCTCTCAACTTGAGGGTGCTTATGCAACTCTTTTAGTAACAAAAGGGGAAGAGGAGACTATCTTTTTTGCTAAACATGGTTCTCCGATGCTTGTAGGTATAAATGCTGAAAATGAGAAGTACTTTGCCTCATCAGATACTCCTCTTATAGGACACTGTTCAGATGTAAACTACTTTGAAGATGGTGACTTTGGATATGTAACACCAGATGAACTTGCGATTTTTGATGTTACAGGAGTAAAAAAAGAGCCAGTTTTTCAAAAACTCTCTACAAATAAACTCTCAGCACAAAAAGATGGGTTTCGCTTTTTTATGGAAAAAGAGATTTATGAGCAGTCAACTGTTATAGCAGATACACTCATTGGTCGCTTATGTGATGCTGAAGTTCTTTTTGATGAGTTAGACCCTACTCTCTTTGATGGTATCAACGAGATAAAACTCTGTGCTTGTGGTACATCTTATCACTCAGCACTCACAGCGACATACCTTTTTGAACGCCATGCTAAAGTAAAAACGAGTATTGAAGTTGCTTCAGAGTTTAGATACCGTGACCCAATCATGACTAAAGACACACTCTTTGTTGTAATCTCACAGAGTGGAGAGACAGCAGATACACTTGAAACACTCAAGATGGCAAAAGCAGCGGGTCTCAAAACACTTGTTATCTGTAATGTTGATAACTCCTCTATGGTACGTTTAGCAGATGCATGTATCTTAACACGTGCTGGAGTTGAAAAAGGGGTTGCCTCTACAAAAGCTTTTGCTACACAAGTAACAGTATTTTGGATGATGTCTCTCTACTTAGCAGGACTCAAAAAAGCACTTCCTCAAGAGGAGATAGCAAGACAGATAGCACTGCTTCGTGAAGTACCAGCCAGTGTTAAAGTAGAAGATGAGATGCATGAGAAGATAAAACGCCTCTCAAAACGCTATCTCCATGGACATGGTTTTTTCTTTATAGGCCGAGATGTTTTTTATCCACTTGCATTAGAGGGTGCACTCAAACTTAAAGAGATTAGCTACCTTCATGCAGAAGGGTACCCAAGTGGAGAAATGAAGCATGGTCCTATCGCTTTAGCTGATCCTGAACTCTTTACTATCGCGCTTCTTCCACAGCACCTCCTTTATGAAAAAGCGAAGTCAAATGTAGAGGAGTTAAGTGCAAGAGACAGTACTATCTGTGCTATCTCTTCTATAGCGTTTGATAAAGCCGATGACTTTATTCCTATTAATGAGTGTAAAGATTATATGTTAGAGTTTTTTGAGATGATGGTAGTTCTACAAGTTCTTTCTCTTGAGATATCTGTAAGACTTGGAAATGATGTTGATATGCCAAGAAACTTAGCAAAAAGTGTAACAGTAGAGTAAAAGATTTAAAAAATTGACATAAAAAAAGCCCGAATGTACAAAAAGTACATCGGGCTTTTTTAGTTTAGATGGGGTAGTTATCTCTAACTACAACCACATCCACCACCACTTGATGCTGGAGCAGCTGAGCTACCACCAGTTGAACAAGCAGATACTCCTGGAGGAGTTGTAGGTTGTACACCTTTGTTATCCACTCCACCATTAGCATTAATCTCTTCAATAGTTGCCCAGATAGATGCAGCAGCTTCTGTGAAACGTTTTGCAGACTCAGAACTTGGGTTAGCGAAAGTAACAGGTTTACCCTCATCTCCACCAGTTCTGATTCCTGGCTCTATTGGCACTTCAGCGATGATTTTAGTGTTAAACTCATCAGCCATTGGTTGAGAAGTTCCTTTACCAAAGATATCATACTCAACACCAGTATCTGGAGCGATAAATCCACTCATGTTCTCAATAATTCCAGCGATAGGAATGTTAAGTTTTTTGAACATATCTAATGAACGACGTGAATCATCTAAAGATACAGACTGAGGAGTAGTTACAGTAAGACCAGCAGTTACAGGTACAGACTGAGCTAAAGTAAGCTGAGCATCACCAGTTCCCGGTGGCATATCGATAACTAATACATCTAACTCTGACCATAAAATGTCACGTAGGAACTGCTCAATCGCTTTCATGATCATAGCACCACGCCAGATCAGAGATTGTCCCTCTTCCATAAGTGAACCCATAGACATCATCTCAATACCATATGCTTTAATAGGAAGTACTTTGTTACCATTTACTTCTGGTTTAATGTCAGCAACACCCATCATACGAGGGATATTTGGACCATAAATATCTGCATCTAGTAGACCAACTTTAAGTCCTTGAGCAGCAAGAGCGATAGCAACATTCACAGATGTAGTCGACTTACCAACCCCACCTTTTCCTGAACTTACCATAAGAAAGTTTTTCACTTGTGGTGCAATATTTTTACCGTGAGATGAAGACTCTTTTGGCATTTGAGGTGCTTGAATATGGCAGTTTACTGCAGATGCTCCTGCAGATTTCAGAGCTTCTGTGGCCTCATCTTTTATCTGTGCAGCCACTTCCGGTGCACTTGAAGTGATATCTACAGTAAAGCTTACTGCAGTTCCATCAATATTTATATCTTTAACAAAACCAAAAGTTACGATGTCCTTAGTGAACCCAGGATACATTACTTTTGATAGTGCTGATTTTACAATTTCTTCAGTCATAATTATTTATTTCCTTTATAAGATTTATATTTTAAAACTATATCATATCTAAATAAGACAAATATTGTCCTAATTAGATTATTTATTTTTTTAAGCTTTTATTTATGCTACTGCAGCAGCCTCAGCTGCTTCTTCTTTTGCTTTTGACTCATCAATAATTCTCTGAATTCCTTCAGGATTATCCATAATCTCTTGAGTGATTTTGTAAGAACAAAATTTTGGTCCACACATAGAACAGAACTCTGCCTCTTTAAATACATCTTGAGGAAGAGTCTCATCATGGTACTCACGAGCTCTATCACCATCTAAGGAGAGTTCAAACTGTTTTTCCCAGTCAAATGTATAACGAGCATCACTCATAGCATCATCAACATCTCTAGCACCCTTGCGACCTCTAGCGATGTCAGCAGCATGAGCGGCAATTTTGTAAGCGATAATTCCTTCACGAACATCATCAGCATTTGGAAGGCCTAAATGCTCTTTTGGAGTTACATAACATAACATTGAAGCACCATGCCATCCACCAACAGCTGCACCAATAGCAGAAGAGATATGATCATAACCAGCTGCTATATCAGTAACGAGTGGCCCTAAGATATAAAAAGGAGCTTCATGACAAAGTTCTCTTTGAATCTTCATATTACGTTCAATCTGATTGATAGGCACATGTCCTGGACCTTCTATCATTACTTGAACATTTTTTTCCCAAGCACGAAGAGTAAGTTCACCAAGAACTTTTAGTTCTCCAAGTTGTGCATCATCAGAAGCATCTGCTAAACAACCAGGACGAAGTGAATCACCTAGTGAAAGAGAAACATCATACTTCGCACAGATATCGAGTATTTCATCAAACGCTGTGTAGAAAGGATTTTCTCTATGGTAGTGCATCATCCAAGCTGCCATTAAAGAACCACCACGAGATACGATACCCATCTTACGTTTTGCAACTTTAGGCATAGTTTCAAGTAAGAAACCAGCATGAATAGTAAAGTAAGAAACACCCTGTTTTGCTTGACGCTCAAGAACATCTAACATTACTTCTATTGTAAGGTCTTCGATTTTGTTTCCAACATCATGAAGGATTTGGTAAATAGGTACAGTCCCAATAGGAATAGCCGAAGCACCAATAACTGCTTTACGGATTTCATCAAGATCTCCACCAGTTGAAAGATCCATCGCTGTATCTGCTTTATATTTTTGAGAAACTTTCATCTTCTCAACTTCATCTTCGATATCAGCAGCAATTGCAGATGAACCTATGTTAGCGTTTATCTTACACTTAGATGCGATACCAATAGCCATTGGCTCTAAAGATTCATGGTTCACATTTGCAGGGATAATCATACGTCCACGAGCAACTTCACTACGAACTAACTCTGGTGAAAGTTCTTCAATCTTTGCGACATATTCCATCTCGCCTGTAATAATGCCTTTCTTAGCATAATACATTTGTGTTCTTACAGCGTCATTTTCGCGCTCTTTTAACCATGCAGATCTCATAGTTTCTCCTAAATTTTATAATTAATACTATTTATATAGTGGCAATATAATCAAATAAAGTTAATCTAAGCTAAAGTGAAATATTCGCTTTATTATTTTAGGCTCATTTGAGTAAAAAAGCATTTTACTTTAAGATAAAAAAAGATATTACAGTGTATAATTTCGTAACACTTTGAATTTTCAGGAGACAGTTTGCCAGATATTACACTTATTCTTCTTGCAGCCGGTAGTTCTAGCCGCTTTGATAGTTCCGTAAAAAAGCAGTGGCTTCGAATAGACCACAAACCTTTGTGGCATTTTGTAGCACAAAAGCTTGAAAATACACAAAAATTTTCTGATGTTATTATTGTCGCGGCAAGTGATGAGATAGCGTTTATGAAGAACTATGCTAATTACACTTTTGTAGAGGGTGGTAACACACGACAAGCTTCACTTACAAATGCTATGAAAAGTGTAAAGAGTGAGTATGTACTGGTAAGTGATATCGCAAGAGCATGCATTAATGAAGATTTTTTAGAGCGAATTCTCACACAGACTAAAGTAAGTGATAGTGTAGTACCGTACCTAAAAGTAACAGATACTATAGTATATGAAGAGACTACGATAGATAGAGAGAAAGTAAAGAGAATTCAAACACCCCAACTATCTTTAAGCAGTGCTCTTAAAAGTGCTCTTCAAACAGACAAAGAGTTCACCGATGAGAGTAGTGCCATAGTAGCAAATGGTGGGAGTCGTAGTTTTATCCCTGGTGATGAAGATGCCCATAAAATCACTTTTATTCAAGACTTAAACAAAATACCCTGCTTAGATGCACCATCTAATGATATATTAAGTGGTAACGGTTTTGATGTTCATGCTTTTGATACAGAGGGTGAAATGTGGTTAGCTGGTGTAAAGATAGAAGAGTCAACTGTTGGATTTTTAGCACATAGTGATGGCGATGTAGCCCTTCACTCTCTTATAGATGCTCTTCTTGGTGCTGCTGGTCTTGGTGATATAGGTATGCTTTTCCCTGATAATGATGAAAGATACAAAGGCATAGACTCAAAAGAACTCCTAAAAATTGTTGTTGCAAAACTCAATAACTTCGGTTTTCTTATAGTGAACGTAGATGTTACCATAATGGCGGAGAAGCCAAGAGTAGCAAAATACAAGCAAAAGATGAGAACTGTTATCTCAGATATCCTTAACATTGACATGAGCCGAGTCAATGTTAAAGCGACTACAACCGAAAAACTCGGCTTTGTAGGTCGAGCAGAGGGTGTAGCTGTTACATCAAATGCAAATTTAAAATATTTTAACTGGAAGACAATATAAAACATGAAAATACTAATAATAGAAAATGAAGTTTATTTAGCACAAAGCATAGCAACAAAGCTAGGTGATGTTGGACATACTTGTGAGATGTGTACCTCGACAAAAGATGCTATTCGTAGCAATGATTATGATGTTGTTTTACTCTCAACAAATATAAATGGACAAGATTTTATTCCTGTCATAGAAACCTTTAAAAACTCTATTGTAATTTTGATGGTATCTTATATATCTAACGATACAGTTTCAAAACCTTTAGCGGCGGGTGCAAAAGATTATATTTTAAAACCATTTATGATTGAAGAGCTAGTTCGTAAGATAGATCATTACCAAGACTATGAGAAACTTAAACGCCGTAATATCGCTTATGAAAAATATCTTAAACACACTTTTTTAAATGCGAAGCATGAAAAGAATATAAATAGTGTTGAACTACCACTTTTTATAAGTTCAAGCTTTCAAAAATATGCAGATGCTTTTGCTTTTGAATATGCTCAAAAGAGAGATATTCCAATACACTTTTTAACACTTACTGATCCTAAAAGCCTCAATGAAATCAGCTCTTTACCTCAGAATTCACTTATCTATATCATAGACTATCAAGTACTTAAAAAAGGTGACAAAAAACTTTTTTGTGAACTTATAGTAGGGAAACAAGCAATTATTGCGAGTAGTGATAGTGTTGAAGAGGTTGAAATACCTGTAATCGAAATTAAAAATGAGAGTAATATATTTGATAAAGGGGAGATACTTCCTATTGAAGATTATGTTAAGTTTATAGTACTCAACTACCAAGACAAGTATCCAGATACAGAACTGAGTAAAAAACTCGGAATATCTCGTAAAAGCTTATGGGAAAAACGAAAAAAATATGACATTGTTAAGAAAAAATAAAACTATATACATAGACAAAGAAGCAGCTTCAGCACTAGATCTTGTTGCTGATGGACTGCTCTCTCCTGTCACTAAGTTAATGTCTGAAAAAGATTCTCGTGATGTTTTAGAGACAGGTCTTATAAATGGGCAATCTTTCCCTTTCCCTTTCATCTTAGCACCAAGTGGCAAAAAGAATGAAGAGGTAATAAGTACCTTAGAAGATGGTGAAACTATTAGTATCATTTGTGATGGAGAAGAGTATGCAACACTTCATGTTACAGAGACTTTTCAGATAGATTCACATGAACGTGTAAAACACATTTATGGAACTGATGATCTTACTCATCCGGGTGTAATGGCAACTATGAAACGACTAGGTTCATGGGCCGTAAGTGGTGAGTATGTACGAGTAAACAATAAAGAAAATACTAATAAAATAAAAATCAGAAAAGCTAAAGAGCGTATAGAAGCGAAACATACTACCTCCATTGTAATGGCTGCAAATCCTATGCATCGTGGGCATGAACGACTTATTCGCCAAGCACTTGAAGCAACTGATCTGCTTGTAATCTTTCTACTCAAACCTTATGAAAGTGCAAACCTTAGTTATGAACTCAGACATGAAGCCTTAGAATTTTTTGTAAATAACTTTTTACCAAAAAATAGAGTTATCATCTTACCACTGGAGAACAGCTATATCTTCGCTGGCTATAATGAGATCATCATTGACTCTATTGTGGCTAAAAACTATGGTTGTGATAGACTTACTATTGGCCGAAATCATGCCGGTCTTGGGATGTTTTACGACTGTAACTCAAACAAGTCTATAGTTGATCGTGTGACAGGGATAGATATAGAGATACATATTGCAAGTGAATATGTCTACTGTGACCAGTGTACAACACTTGTGAGTAAAAATACCTGTCCTCATGGGCAACATCACCAAATCTCTTATCATGCAGACTCAATACTACAGCTTTTAGAAGCTGGGATTTTACCACCTGCTGTTTTAATTAGAAAAGAGATAAGTGCATTTTTACTCTCCAAACTCTATCCAGATAGATTTAAAAATCTAGAGAAACTCTACTATGATACCTTTGCAACAAAAGGACTTTTAGAAGAGCACTCTGAAAGAGACTTCTACCTTGAGCTTATGAAACTCTACCAAACTACCTCACTCACATAAGGAAAAAAATGAACTGGTTTTTTTTAACATTAGGATATAGTGGATTATCACCTAAAGCTCCTGGAACAGTAGGGACATTAGTCTCTCTTCCTCTTGGAATGTTGATTTTAATCTACTTTGATACAAATACTCTCTTTTTAGCAACACTTCTTATCTCACTTATAGCGATAAAAGGGATAAACAAGTATGAAGAGGAGAGTGGTGTTCATGATAACCAGAAGATAGTTATTGATGAGCTTGCTGGAATGTGGTTAGCACTAAGTATTGCCCCTGCTATAACTGTTTCGATGAGTGAGATTACAGAACTCTCAAATGGTTTTTTAATCCAATCTCTTATGGCCTTTGCCCTTTTTCGTTACTTTGATATTACAAAGCCTTCTATTATTGGTCGTATAGATAGAGAAGCTAAAGGTGGTGTTGGAGTTATGGGTGATGATATCATCGCAGGAGTGGCAGCGGGTATCTCAACAGCTGCTCTTTGGCAAGTCTATCTACAACTTCAAACGCTACTCTAAATAGCGTTTAGTGCTTTCCTATCTTCTTGGAAAGAGATTTAAAGAACATCATCTCATTTTCTCGTAAAATACGAATCATATTTGTGTTTCCAACTATTCCAGCAGGATCACCTGCTGTTAGTATATAACTCTTATCAAGTTGCAGAACTTTTCTCTCTATACCCTGGTTCATAACAGAACTCATCATCTGACCTAAAGAGCCCTCTACTACCATGAAAGCGGGTACAACACCCCAACACATAGTAAGTGAACGAGCTACTTTTTCTGAATGAACAACAGCATAAATATCTCTACGAGGTCTATATCTTGCTATCTTTCTTACTGAAGAGCCTGATGATGTTAAGGAGATAATTCCCCAAGCATCTACATCAGAGCAGAGTTTAACAGCCGCTTCATTGATACTATCAGTAGCATCATGAAGCTCAAATTCGGAGTACTTATTAAACGGATATATCTTTTCAGCACCCTGAATCGCCTCAACCATAGTCTCAACAGCTAGTACAGGGTTATGCCCAACAGCACTCTCTTCTGAGAGCATTACAACATCTGTTCCATCTAGTACAGCATTCGCTATATCACTAATCTCTGCACGAGTTGCTCTATCTTTTTCTGTCATAGAGAGTAGCATCTGTGTTGCTGTGATGACTGGCTTAGAGACAGTATTTGCTTTTTTAATGAGCATCTTCTGCAGGGCTGGAACTTCTGAGAAAGGTACTTCTATCCCTAAATCACCACGTGCTACCATTAATCCATCACTCACTTCAAGTATTGCATCGATATTTTCAACCGCATCAAATTTTTCTATCTTTGCAAAAAGCTGTATCTTTGCATCACTCTTATTAAGTATCTCTCTAGCATTTAAAATATCTTGTGCATTCTGAACAAAAGAGATAGCCATAAAGTCTACATCATTCTCTATACCCCACTGCATATCTTCTCTATCTTTAGGTGTTAAGACATCTATTCCTAAACGAGTATTAGGAAAATTTACCCCTTTTTTGGAAGTGAGTTTTCCACTGTTTTGAACAACAACTTTTACACCCTTCTCATTCACCTCAATTACCTCTGTGCGAATCATGCCATCATAGAGGTAGATATACTCTCCAATACTTAACTGTTTTAAAATAGTAGGTTGATTTATACAGGTTACATAACTGTTTTGAGTAAGTTTTTTCCCTACTATATCCTCTTTGATAAAAAGGATAGTGTCATTTACTTCAAGATTAAAAGGTTCTTCTAATCTACCAACACGTATCTTCGGTCCACTAATATCTTGAAGCACACCTACATGAAGTCCACTCTGTTTTTGAGCCTCTTTAATTCTGTTAAAAACCTCTAGGTGATATGCATGTGTACCGTGTGAGAAGTTTAACCTAAAAACATTTACACCTGCTTTCATAAGCTTTATAATCATCTCAAGAGAGTCTGAAGCAGGTCCTATCGTCGCTAGAATCTTTGTACGTTTTTTCACTAGTATATCTCCTTCACACGCCCAACTTCACCACTCATAAGACGAACTTTTATCCCATGTGGATGTTTAGGTGACTTTGTCAAGATATCACGAACTATCCCATCTGTTAAGTATCCCGTATCTTGATCTTGTTTTAAAACTATAGCAACTGACTGGCCATGTTTAATATTTTTTCGTTGTGTTGCATCTAACATATATTCTCATTTTATTTTATTGTATCGCATTGGCGTTTATAGGGGTATTAAAACAAGGCTAGAGCTATTGATTGTTTTCCGTATATTGTATCGCATTGGCGTTTATAGGGGTATTAAAACTGATGTAGGGGTATCATTCTCTGATGTAGGATTGTATCGCATTGGCGTTTATAGGGGTATTAAAACCTACTTGCTTCAATTCCTTATCTTGGTGATATTGTATCGCATTGGCGTTTATAGGGGTATTAAAACCAAGAGCTGGAGAGGGTGTCATAGGATACAATTGTATCGCATTGGCGTTTATAGGGGTATTAAAACAAGACAATCATCACATATCATTCCATTTGGATTGTATCGCATTGGCGTTTATAGGGGTATTAAAACTGGTCAGTAATATCTAAACATTCATTAGAGATTGTATCGCATTGGCGTTTATAGGGGTATTAAAACGACTCATCACTCATTCCAACCATAGAACTAATTGTATCGCATTGGCGTTTATAGGGGTATTAAAACACATAC